>Ga0114959_10003767_pt1 | contig 11819 bp, 18 predicted proteins | sample C_130625_EF_Meta_FD_87317 | JGI IMG/M metagenome (GOLD analysis project Ga0114959, IMG submission 87317) | Freshwater microbial communities from Lake Croche, Canada to study carbon cycling - C_130625_EF_MetaG | ecosystem: Environmental > Aquatic > Freshwater > Lake | place: Lake Croche, Canada...
CGTGGCAACTGTTGGCGGTACTGCTAATACTGCTGGTTCTAACTACTACACTGGACAATCGGCATCAACATTCACCAATACCTGTCCGCTAACTATTAATTTTAATGATAGTGCTTTGACCGCATCAACCACACAAATCGCAGCAGGTTGCTACGTTGCAAAATCTCCTGCTGAAACACGGTTTGGAACAGTCATTGCTTCTGCATCAAGTGGTATGTCGGCATGTCGTGCTTACTACTCTCTTGTAGAAATTGACCCTGAAAAAGCACGTCTCTATCTTGAATCCAATCTTAACAAGCGTATTGTCTACGAGAGTGTCATTACCAACAACTACACGAATATTTCATCTGGACAAAGTTTCAGTCAGTTGATTCAATCAGGTATTCGTGCTCCTCTTGGCGTACTTGTAGTTCCATGTATTGCAGCGGCAACAACTGCAACTGTTTCAACCTATGTCCAAGGATACAGTGCTTGGGGTTCAGCGTTTGATACCTTTCCTGCAACCTTCCAGCCATGTCTCTCTCTCATTAATTTCCAAGTTCTCCTAGGTGGCGTACAGCAATTCCAAGGAACTGGTGCGTTGAACTATACATGGGAAAATTTCATTGAGCAAATCGCCCTTGCTCGTGACCTTACAAGTGGTACTCTCGGTTTATCCGCTGGACTTATCAATCAGAAGTGGTTTGAAAATAATAAAGTCTACTACTGCGACCTTTCACGAGGCACTAGAGCTGATAAAGAGACCGCTCGCAATCTCAATATCAGTTTCACGAACAACTCCAACGTGGCAATCGACATCCTTGTCTTCACCATCTACAACGACCAAATCGTGCTCAATGTCAGTAACGGATCCGTTCAGCGTCTTTAGGACAAATAATGAAACATCTTAATGTATTCCATTCAGAAAACATAACTTTAATCTCATTCGATTAAAAAAAACAAGAAAAATGTAAAAGTTTAAAGAAAAAAACAACATTAATCTCAATATATAATAGTCAAAACATCATAATTTGCAAATTACACTTTATTGTCGTTATTTATGGGATTTTTCCATAGTGTTTTTTATCATTGAGATTAATGACAAAAAAGATTTATGTAAAGTTTAATGGAGAATTGTCAAAATGCGATACATTATGCTAGTATAGATTCTATACTCGGCGATACATTATGACAATCCCATGACATATTTATAGGTTGCGTCCCTATTTTCTATTCTCTTGAAGCAGTAGATGAATCCTGATACCATATATACGCTGTCAAACCCAAATCCAAGTGTATCAATAGGACCTAAATCGTCGCCTGTTTGTTGAACGACAAGAATGTGCCAGTCCTTGCCGTCAATCTGCTTCGTTCGATTATTATAATCATGTATCTCAATGACCCCTTGTTTGCGTTGCTTACGCCATATCTTCATCTGCTCTCGTAACTCATCGTTGTTTCCCCACATGAGTTCGTCTTGGGTCGCATGACGGAAGAAGAAAGTCTCTCCACGAGTTTTCTGTCTGTCCTTCACATGTTCTTTCAACTCGGCGACCTTGTCTTTGGTTGATACCATTTTCATCATGTTTGTTTGTGTGAATTATGATTTCAATTTGATTTCAATTTTTTTTATATTTGTAGAATACATGTTGTGTATTCCATCGTACCAACGAGCAAAAATATGTCGTGATAAAACTATAGCAACGTTAGAAAAACATGACCTTAAACAAGCAACCGTTTTTGTAGTCGCCGAAGAATACGATGAATATAGGGCAATCATGCCTGAGTGGGTTATTGTTTCAATTGGAGTCAAAGGTATTGTAGAACAAAGACAATTTATTTTAGAACAATATCCAGAGAATACAAACATTGTTTATATGGATGATGATTTAGAAACGATTGATTTAAGTATGACTCCTTACACACTAAAAGAATTTATTGAAAATGCATTCACACAATGTCGAGAAAAAGGCTCATATTTATGGGGGATTAATCCTGTATGGAATCCTTTTTTTAGAAATAATAAATCTAACTTATCTACATGTCTGAATTTTTGTATAGGTTGTTTTTACGGAATCATAAATAGGCACGACCATGATTTGAACATTATCATTTCAAAACAAGGAAATAAGGAAGACGTGGAACGTAGTTTAAGATACTTTATAAAAGACGGAATTGTTTTGAGATTTAATAGGGTTGGAGTAAAAACTAAATTTTTTTCAGTTGGAGGGATTGGTACCAAAACGGAAAGAATGAATGAAATACAAAAGGAGACGATGGCTTTAGCAGAAGCCTTTTCAGAATACGGAAAGATAAATATTCGTAAAGATGGTAGACATGAATTCGTCTTACGAAAAATAAATAAGCGAGTATTTTGTTCCTGTATGCTCTAGATTCCAGTGCATGTTATTGACTCCATCAAATTCAATCGGATTGTGGTAAGCGTTATTTACAACTCCCTCAATGACAAGTTCTCCTCCTGTATAGTCTCCGAAAGAAACAATGATACTTCTTGATTGATTCTTTTTATCTTTATGTGGCGGACACTGACAATTTTTATTGCACTGAACCGTCTTGAATTCAAACGGACAAATTAGTTTTCCGATTCTAAAAATTTCTTCATGTATTTCAGGATACTTTCTAGAATACTTGGATAACTCAGGTTTTGATTTGAATCTAGGTTTTATTATACCCCATACACATCCTCTATGTTCTGGAAATCCTAAACGATTTGTTCTATCATCTTTTTTCTTTTTGTAGAGAGTTATTTTCTCTAGCATTTCATATATTTTGTCGTACATAGTATATGAAATATTTAAAGTTGCCGTTTCGCCGTTAAATACGTTGTCCAACTCTTGAACAATTACAATGATAACAAGCAATCCTACAGTTTCCAATTATATGACCGATAGCATTATTGATGCGTTCTATTGTAATCATATCATTTTGTCGAATTAACATTTGTAAAGGTATAGAACAATAATAGCATTGATTATGCGATTCTTGAATTAATTTTTGACAGAAATTATATGTTATAAATGCTTGTTCATTATAGCGATTGAATTTAATATCTGATTTTCTTGAATGAGTTATCCATTCTCGAATTATAATATGAATTGGGTCTGTACATATTTTACAATTTCTACGTTGACGTTTATGTTCGCAGATTGAAGATCCATTGCATTCAATGCATGATTGTCTACGTCTTTCATGCATACATATTTCCGATCCTTCACACTCAATGCATGTGCTACGGCGTTTTTTATGAATGCATATTCCTGATCCACCACATTCAACACAATTTCTTAAGCGTTTATTATGAATGCACTTTTTCTCAGTTTTAAACATTGTATTTTTTTCTTTTTGACATATTAAATCAATTTTAATGTAAAAGTTCTCTTTTTGCCTTTAAATATTCTTCATGTGCTTGTTCTTCCGTATCAAAATATCCTAAATGTCGGATCCGTTGGTTAATCTTGATTCTCGCCTTCCACTTTTGCTTTTGATTATCCCATGAGTAGCCCTTTACTTCAGGATTGATTCTGGGTTGAATCGGTCCGGCTTGAAGTTGCTGTCTCAGTGCATCTTGTGTGTATGCATTTCCTTGACTTATAACTTGGATTTTATTATCGGCAGATGGTACGAGATTGATAGATTGAATGCGTCGTCTTTTTGAAACGTTGTTTAGCCTTGTCAAAGACTTTTGTAATGTTATCCTTCCTGTTGGAGTGTAATGAATCATGTTTTCAGGTACTCGTATCGTAACAGAATTACACAATATCTTGTTGGCATCCATAGTTATAACATAGATTTATTTTTTTATGTAGTTGGATTCTGCGACTGCTGTGCTCGTACCCATTTTTTGCGTATCGTCCTTCATCTCCTGCATCATATCTCCGTATTTACTTGACAGAAAAATACTCCTTAACATTGTGCACCCAATTTGTTTTCCTAAAATTTTATTAAGTGTAAGTTGGATGTCTTTTGTGGTGAATGGCTTTCCAGAACGTTTAATAAGTAAATCATTGCTCTTAAATGGACGTTCAACAAGGTATTCATCAATCACGTTTTTTAATGCCATTGGTGGTTCTATAATTTGACATTTATATTTACCAGCAGTCTTGTAGTTGTTAAAATAAAACAAATGTCCATTGTACCAATTATGTGTTTCTTGTGGAGCTCCTACTTTCATGATATAGTCCAAGTTACGTCTAGGAGGAGTCATTGTCATCAAACACATCAATACGTATTCAACACTGTCTTTTGGTAACTTGTCTCGAGCATCTAAGATTTCTTCCCAACTCATTTCATTCTCCTTATATCTATCCGTCTTGTTTGTAGCGTCTTTGAGTTCTGCATTGATTTCATCCATCTTCTTGGTATAGAACTCAAGAGGTTTTTTGAATCCTTTGCGACCCTTACATGCATTAACTGTAGCAATAATGTATGACCTTGCCGTGTTGCGATTGACTGGCATCTTCTTCATGATATCTTCTGTTTTCTTCAAAAAGTTAAAGTCCTTAAGTTCCTTGCCGTCGTTCAATTTCTTAAGATTATGAAGATAAAGACGCTTGCTTGAATCAGACATTGAACCTCCAATAAATTCCATATATAATGTACAGATTATATTTTTTTGCTAAAAGAACGTATTATAACCAAATGGCAACGTAATTGAATGTTTCTCCTGTTGCACCTACTATTACGTTACTAAATGTAGTACCACTTCTATTATAAAACACTTTGTAATAATCAAATGTATTTGTTCCTGTTGGATTAACAGATAAAAAATAAGGGTTGCTAGTTGTATTAGCATTAAGAGATGCAAATACGAGTGGATTACCTGCACCTGTGGGAGCTCCTGCAATTGTAATAGACCCTGATGCTGCCGAAGTTGAACCTACGTTTCTTCCAATAATCACACATCTAAAAGCAGTGCCTGTTCCGATACCACCTCCTGTTGTAGTATTTCCTACTTGTAATTTATTAATGCTACAAACTCCATTTCCTGAAGCATTCGAATTATTTGTTCCATTTCCAATAAGATTGTCTGCTGTTGATACAATTGATAAAAGTCCATTGGATGAAGTAATTTGACCTGTTGAAAAAAGTGTTCCTCCAATTTGTGTTCCTGCAAATGAACTTCCAATATTGATATATCCAGTGTTTCCAGCACCAGCACCTGTCCCTATGTTAATAGCTCCTGTACGTGATGTATTTGTTCCTATATTTAATGTTCCTCCAGTCATGTTGTTGCAAAGATTGAGTGTGCCTCCTGAAGCATTTGTTGCATGATTGATTGAATTTCCTTGGTGGTCGATATTCGCACAATGAACTGAAGCACCAGTGTAAGCACCAACACGAATCGTTTGACCTGCGATACCATTTGTCGCTATATTCAAATTTGCTGCCAAAGTATTTAGAAAATTAAATGCCGTTCCTGCTGATAAAGTATCAATAACTGAAGAATACAATGTGCTAATCGTAGTTGGTCCTTGAGCTGTTGGATAGTCAACATAAGCGCCTACTACAGATGGAAAAAAAATATCATTGAAATCAATTCCGTTAAAATTAGGAGATGGAGCGCTATTGGATGTCATATATTATACAGTTATATAAATTCTAACGGATTTTAGAACCCCAGCCAATTGTTTCCGTCGCAATATAAAGTAAGAACTGTGTTATTTAAAAACGACGGCCATGTTGTAGTAAAAGCAGTGGTTGAACCTGACGGATAAATTGCGGTTGCTGGAGTTGTTGTTGGAGCCGTAATAGTTAGTGTTTGACCACTGAAATTTCTAAAGCGTATATATTGATTTACTAATCTTGCTGGTAGTGTAATTGTGTAGGTTGTTCCACTTGTATTACAAAATAAATAATAATCACGATTTATAGTTGATGGAATTGTATAAGAAACTGTAGTTATACCAAACGCTGAATTGCCACTTAATATTCCTGACGGACCTGTAATTAACCCTGCAGACGTTATATTACCTGAACCAGTTGTTGAAATATTGCCAGTTGTTGTAATTGCTCCTGACGACGATATTCCAGCAGTTGCTGTTATCTGACCGGTTGAAGTTAGTGTTCCGCCTACAGTTGTAGGTGAAGTTGAACTACCAATACTTACAGACCCTGTTGCTCCTACACCATTTCCAATATTTACGTTTCCTGTACGTGCCGTGTTGGTTCCTATATTTAATGTTCCTCCAGTCATGTTGTTGCAAAGATTAAGCGTTCCTCCTGAAGCATTCGTTGCATTGTTGATAGAATTGCCTTGGTGGTCGATATTCGCACAGTGAATCGAAGCTCCTGTATATGCACCAACACGAATCGTTTGCCCAGTGGTTCCTGTTGTTGCTATATTCAAATTTGCTGTCAAAGTATTCAGAAAATTAAATGCCGTTCCTGCTGATAAAGTATCAATGACTGAAGAATACAATGTTGCTATAGAGACGGGACCTTGAGCTGTTGGATAATCAACATAAGCACCTACTACAGATGGGAAAAAAATATCATTGAAATCAATTCCTGTAAAACTTGGAGATGGAGCGCTATTGGATGTCATACTATACCATGAGATTATTAATTAGGCAATCCTCACTGCAGTGCAGTTTATGTTATTAAACTGAATGGTACCAGTCGGAGTCATAGCACAATTGAATACAATTGATTGTGAATTACTCGTTACATTTAAAATTCCAATGAAGCATATTGGTATAACTGCATTAAGTCCATTACATCCTACATTATACGGATCTAATGTTGTATTGCATCCAGAGATGCTTTGTTGGTAGATTTGACAGATAGCACTTGCATTGCTTGCATTGCTTGATAAGGCATTGATATATAAAATATATACGCCTTTAATCAATCCGAACATGCTACAAAATTGTTGTGCTGATGTAGTGGCTGTAAGAACGGAAGTAGATTTTGTGTTTGAATAACCTAGTTGAGTAATTGCAGGAGTATAAGACAACGCTGTTCCACATGTAATTCCTCTTCCACTTCCAAGTGTAAGTCCATTTAAACAATTAACTGTAGATGCGGACGAACCCAAAAAAATATCACCTGTTGACTGATTAGCACCGATTTCAATATGCCCAGTCGTAGTAGAGTCAAATAAGGTAACGCTATTTGCTGGATTAATTGTATCTACAGTTGTCGTTAAAAGTTTAGGAATCGTTTCTGTACCTTGCGCAATGGGAAAGTTCAAATATGAACCTTGAAAGAAGGCATTATTAAAAGACCCAAAATTATATATAGGAGCATTATTTGTTGTCATATACTTTAGTTGTACATTTTAAAATAATATATATATCTATAATATGTCGTTCAACGTTATCCTAAATTCTTCAAATGCTGTAGGAAGTAATGCTAATACCTATAACTACAACTTCATTGGAGGCAACTTTTTAGTAGAAGAGGGAGATAAAATTTGTGTCGCTCAAGCAACCATCCCCTACAGTTTTTACAACATTACAACTACACAAACAATCACTGTAACGTGGCCGTCTGGACCGACCAATTTTACATGGACCATACCTGCTGGATTCTATAGCGTATCTGATTTAAATCTCCTTCTCCAAACTTTTTGTATTACAAATAAACTTTATCTCATCAATGCATCTGGAGTCAATGTTTATTACTTGGCTCTTTACACAAATTCCACATACTATAAAGTACAGCTTATAGCCCAAACTGTTCCGACTGCTCTTCCAAGTGGTTATTCTGCTCCTACCTCATTTGCTGGATATCCTGCAGTTGCAACTACCCCAACTATAACATTAAGTAGTTCGTCAGCAACCTTCAACTCTATTATTGGATTTGCAACTGGAACTTTTCCCTCTGTAACCAGTGCTGATATTTCAGTGCTTTCTACTTTAACTCCTGTAGGAAGTGCGGTTAATTCACTTCTCATGTCTTGTAATTTGTGTAGCAATCCTGTTGCTATGCCGTCTGATATTTTAACTGGAATTCCAATCACGTCGTCGTTTGGAAGCAATATCAACTACACGCCATCGTATGAACAGTGGGTTAAACTTCGTCCTGGTAAATACTCAACCATGACCATTCGTTTGTTAGACCAGTCCCTCAATCCATTAACTGCTTTAGACACGAACGTTCTTATTGTTTTGAATATTCGAAAAGAAAAATAAAATATTATATATAGTTATGCCATCGCCTCAAATGATTGCTTGTGGACTTTCCATGCCTCATAAAGCTAGAATGGGACTCACTGGACTAAAGAAATACGGTCGAAAACTTAAGGATATGAAAATGATGGGTATGGGTGCTTACAAAAAAGACGTTATGACTGCTTCAGGTCACGGACAAATGCGTACTCTTAAATTTCGTTAAAGACGTGCTTGAGATTGTATAGGATTTTGAGGAATTTGTCTATCTATTTCTTCTTCTGCTTCAACATCACGTGTAATATGAATACAACCAATATCAATCTTAGAACATTTTGACTTATAACAACTCGCCATGATGGCAATAGCAAATCCTATTAAGGAAGAATATAAGCCTGTCCAGAACACCTCCGACATGCCCATTATATAAGATATAAATATTTTTATCTTATATAGTATGCCTATTTTGATACGAAAAGTTAGAAACAAAGATTGTTGGCGTGTCTATAATACACAATCTGGACAAATACATGCTTATTGTACTACTCTAGCAAAAGCAAAGGCACAAAAACGTTTGTTAGATTCTCTTGAAAATAATCTTAGATAAATACATGACACCTTTAAACCCTGCCTACTTTTCCGATATTCGAACCATTCTAATCAACCGATTACCATCACTCAGCGATGAAGACCTTGATATTATTATAGACGTTTTTTTGAGCATGTAGGACAAATGGGTATTGAACCCAAATATACAATCCGGACGTCTCCACATCGTATAGCAACCTTGCTGTCCTTGGCGGTCTTGCTGGGAATTGAACCCAGGTCTGATGATTAACAGTCATCTGTTCTTATCCATTGAACTACAAAACCATTTACATTAATATTTAGTCTTTTTTCTTTAACTTTTTTTATATTTACATTAATATATGGAATGCACCATTTGCGAACGAAAATTCAACTCTTTTTGTTGTATTTTAGGTATAGTTGTTGCTTTTAATCTTCAACATTATTTTCATTCATTTTTAGATTTTTTCTTTTTTCATAATTTCTTTTGTTTTTTTGTTTTATTTGTTCAATATGACTTGCATAATATTGGTTGCTTTTTTGTCTTTTTATTTCTGCGTTTTCTTTATTATATGTTGCCTGATACTCTTTGACTTGTTCAACATGTGTTTCTCTATATTCAGCATTAGTTCTTTTTGGAAAATTTGTATTTAATGTTGCTTGTAATTGTTCAAACCAATATCGCTCTCGTGTGTGTGCTTCATTTCCGTCTTTACATGGAAATTTTTCAATTTCAATCATGCTCCAATTTTCCCACCCACCATTTTCACGTATTGTCTTATAAATTTTAAAAGATTTTTCAGCGTTGTAAGTCGCTTTATGATTCCATTTTCGTTTTCTAAAGTCAGTGGTACTTCCAACATATGTGTCCTTTATTGTCAAGTCATTGCAAACAATTTTGTAAATCACAATTTTGGAATAATCAATTGCTTTACGAGGCATTACACTATAATGTCTTATTTTGTCTTTAAGTTCAATTTTAATAAAATATTATATATATAAATAGTATGGAATGTACAATATGCAACAAACAATTTAATTCCGTATCATCTTTTTATAGGCATAATTGGTCTAATACTCACTTGCTTATGTGTCAAGTCAAAGAATATGAAAATGAGATTAAGGTACTTCAGCGAAAAATTTTGATAAACGAAGACGTAATAAATTCGCTTTCTCAATGTCATAACACAGAGAATAGACAATCCACTCAGATTCAAGATCCATTTAAATAGAAGTGAGATAATAATTTTATGAAGTATTCTATTGAAACATGTTCTTATGTTTCCAAAAGTCCCTATACTTACATTGTCGTTCGTAGCAATGAACCCTTAACCAAGTTTCACGTTTGGGGAAATATAAAGGCGTTCAATACCTTATACTATGATGCGAAAAAAGTTTTGGATTTGATGAATGAAAAATACCCTGATTCTGAAAGATTTGAAAAAAAATTGAAATCACGAACCAAGAATATATTGACATCAAAATGAACTTCCAATTCTGCATCGACCAAATCGCACGTGGAAACAATATGATTAATATTCCCATTCGCAGCATTGATGGTGTTAATGTTAGTGTATATATTGTTTCTTCTGGAAAATGCGAGGAAGGTTGCACATGCAAAAAATCACCTATTACTCTTGTGGTTAGTTATTATCATTCTGATGCAAGAGAGGAAAGATTTCCAATTGGCAATCAAGAAGAATTTGACATTATTGTTGCAAAAATTACATGCTGGGAATTTGATAAGTTTAGTAATCAATTTGTTGATGGAAGCGAACCTGTACCTGACCCTGAATTTTACAGTTGCTTTGATACTGACAAGATAAAATTATCCTATGATGATTGCTGTGTTTGTCTTGAAAAAACAATGGGCAAAACAAAGTGTAATCATCATATCTGTTTAGCGTGTTTCACAAATCTAAAGAACCCAAAATGTCCTTTGTGTCGAGCTGATATTTATGATTTTGGAGATTGTGAAAGCGAAGATGAATAAAAAATTGATTTGAAATATACATGTTTTTTTTTATAAAAGATGATTAAAACGGATGCTTCAGAGTTTCGTGTGAAAGATTTGGAACTTGACATGATACACATGATTGCAGAATGTGCAAAAGAAGTAAATGATACACTTGACTATCACCCTCCCATTATGATGTATGGTAAGGTTTGCCATCAACAACGAAGCGTTGGTTTTTACTCCGATGTTTCATGTGGCTACAATTACAGCAAACAAAAAGCACCTTCCAAAAAAATGACCCCTCTACTCATACAATTGCTAGACTTTGTCAATGAAGTCTATCAATCGGAGTTCAACGGCGTTCTTGTCAATAAGTATGAAAGTGGAAGTGAATATATTGGAAAGCATAGTGATGATGAGAGAACGTTAGACGCACAGGCTGGTGTCGTGATGGTTTCAACTGGTGCAGTGAGAATCTTTCGACTACGTAATAAAGAAACTGGAGAAAAAATAGACATTCCCATGGAAACCGATAAAATGTATCAAATGTGGGGAGATTTTCAAAAAGAATTTACACACGAGATTCCAATTCAAAAGAAGGTATTAGGCGTTCGTTATTCATTCACATTTCGAAAACATTTAGATTAAAAATTGATTTAATAAAATATATGTTTTTTTATAAGATGGAATTGTACAAAAAATTCATTGCTGGAATTATTGAACTCGGCATCACAGAAGAAGAAATCAAAAAGTGGCAATATTGTGGAGGTGATTATGCATCTCACAGAAATTATTTTGAACTACGATTTCCAAAAAAAAAGTTTCCTGATCATGTACAATGGTGCGTGTGTGGTCATGATATAAAACGAAATGCTTATATTTGTAATGAACTTGGAGACTATAACTCCATCCTACCTATTGGAAGTTGTTGCATTAAACATTTCATGGAAAACGGATTGAGACGAACATGTGAAACTTGTGGAGTAATTCACCAAAATAGACTTGTTAATAAATGTAATGATTGTCGTACTTTATGCCGTGGAATTCAAGTTAAAAAAGATGGAAAATGCTTTCAGTGTAAGAAGAAAGAGGACATTGAAAAAAACCATGAAAGTTGTTTTCAGTGCGGAACTCTTAATAAAATTGGGGTTAAATGCTCTTGTATTATTGAAAAAGAAAAAAAA
>Ga0114959_10003768_pt1 | contig 11816 bp, 10 predicted proteins | sample C_130625_EF_Meta_FD_87317 | JGI IMG/M metagenome (GOLD analysis project Ga0114959, IMG submission 87317) | Freshwater microbial communities from Lake Croche, Canada to study carbon cycling - C_130625_EF_MetaG | ecosystem: Environmental > Aquatic > Freshwater > Lake | place: Lake Croche, Canada...
GCCCCGGCTGCGGCGGGCCCCGTGCTGCGGGTCGAGAATATCGGCAAGAGCTTCGGCGGCCTGCGTGCGGTCGATGGCGTCTCTTTCGCCGTGGCGCGCGGGGAGATCCTGGGCATCATCGGGCCGAACGGTGCCGGCAAGACAACGCTGTTCAACCTGCTGAACGGGGTCCTGCCGAGCGATACCGGGACCGCCTGGCTGGATGGCGAGGTCATTACCGGCCGGCCCTTGCACGCGATCTGCCGCGCGGGCGTCGGCCGAACCTTCCAGGTGGTGCGAAGCTTTCCGCGCCTCTCGCTGCTCGATAACGTGCTGATCGGCGCCTATGGCGCGGGGCTGACCGGTGCCGCGGCAACCACGGCGGCCGAGGTTGCCCTTGCGCGGACGGGCCTTGCCGCCCAGGCGCAGCGTGAGGCCGGGGCGCTGACCAACAAGGAGCTGCGGCTGATGGAGCTGGCCCGTGCCGTGGCCGGCCAACCGCATTTGTTGCTGCTGGATGAGACCCTGGCCGGCCTGGGGCGCGAGGAGTGCGAGGCGGTGCTGTCGGTGCTGCGCGAGCTTCGCGCGGCGGGGATGACCATCGTCATCATCGAACACACCATGCACGCGATGCTGAAACTGGCAGACCGGCTGGTGGTGATTGACCGTGGCCGGCTGCTGGCCGAAGGCGCGCCGCGCGACGTGGTCGAAAATCGGGCGGTGATCGAGGCCTATCTGGGCCGGAAATGGATGGCCAAGACATGCTCGACATAACCGGGCTCTCGGTCGCCTATGGGGGTCTGCGTGCGCTTGCCGAGGTTTCGCTCAAGGTTGAGACCGGGCAGTTCGTCACGGTGGTCGGCCCGAACGGCGCTGGCAAATCGACCCTGTTCAAAGCGATCTCCGGCATCGTGCCAGCCGCCGCGGGGAGCATCCGCTTCGACGGCGAGGACCTGCTCGCCCGCGCCGCCGATCGCCGGGCGCATCTTGGCATCGCCCATGTCCCGGAAGGCCGGCAGGTCTTCAAGACCCTGACGGTGCGGGAGAACCTGGAGATGGGCGCCTACCCCGAGGCCGGTCGGCGGCAATGGGGGCGGACGCTGGAACGGATTCACACGCTTTTCCCGATCCTGGCCGAACGGCGCGAACAACTTGCCGGCACGCTCTCGGGCGGCGAACAGCAGATGCTGGCCATCGGCCGCGGCCTGGCTTGCGCGCCCCGCCTGCTGATGTTGGACGAGCCCTCGATGGGCCTCGCACCCGCGATTGCCGATATGATCTTCGAGCGCATCGCCCAGATCCACCGCGAAGACGGTCTGACGATCCTGCTGGTGGAGCAACGGGTGGCCGAGGCGCTGGAACTAAGTGACCGCGGCTATGTGCTGGAGACTGGGCGGATGGTCCTTGAAGGCCCCTACCAGACCCTGCTCAGCGACGATCGGGTTCGCCGGTCCTATCTTGGGATCAGCGACGAATGAACCAAGGGAGGATGCAGCAATGACACGTCTTGCGATGACCCGCCGCGGTCTGGCGCTGGGCGCCGGCGCGGCGACGCTCGCCGGCCGGGCGGGTGCCCAGGCGCCGGCCGAGGTGAAGGTGGCGTTGCTGGCACCGATGTCCGGCCCCTGGGCGCGGCAAGGCCAGCTCATGAAGCTGGGCGCCGAGATGGCGATCGACGATATCAACGCCGGGGGCGGCATCAAGGCGCTGGGCGGCGCCAAGATGAAGCTGGTGATCTATGACGCTGGCGATAGCACGGAGAAGGCAAAGAACGCCGCCCAGCGCATGGTGGCGCAGGAGCCCGACATCATCGGCGGCACCGGCGCCTGGCTCAGCAGCTTCACGCTGGCGGTGACCGAGGTGACCGAACGGGCCGAGATCCCCTGGTTGACGCTGTCTTACGCGGACAGCCTGACCAGCCGCGGTTTCAAATACATTTTCCAATGTTCGCCGACCGCCGACGATCAGGCGACCAAGACCCTGCCGATCATCCTCGACCTCGCGCAGCGGGCGACGGGCAAGAAGCCCGTGAAGCTCGGCCTGATCGCCGACAACACGGCGGCGCCGCAGAGTTTCGTCAAGCCGATCCGGGCGACCGAGGCCGCCAGGCACGGCCTCTCGATCGTGGTCGATGAGACCTATACCCCGCCAATGTCGGACGCGACGCCGCTGGTCCAGCGGGTGCGCGGATCGCGGCCGGATTTCCTGCTGTTCATCGCCACCAATATCCCGGACGACAAGCTTTTCATGGAGAAGCTGAACGAATACGGGCTCGGCCCAGGACGGCTGGTGACCATCGGCAATGGCGGGCACATGGCGACCCCGGAACTGGTGCACGTCACCAGCCCGAAGATCCTGGAAGGCCTGATGGTCACCATGGCGAACTGGGCCGGTAAAGGGCAGGAAACCCTGGTGCGGCGCTTCGCGGAGCGGACCAAGGAGCCCTGGATGGGCCAGGATTCGATCATGCCCTACGCCGACATGATGATCCTGCGTGAGGGCCTGGAGCGGGCCGGCGCCGCAGACCGCCGCAAGGTGGCCGAGGCGATCCGCGGATTCGATCTGAAGGATACCGGCCCGGCGCAATACTTCCCGAGCAAGCGCCTGTCGTTCGACGATCGCGGGCGGCTGCGCGATGCAACGCTGATCACCGTGCAGTGGAAGGACGGCGTGCCGCATCCGGTGGACCCGCCGGCGATCGCCACCGCCACCGCCTTCTGGCCGAAAACCTGACGCGTGCTCTAGTGGTGCGTGCCAGACGGATGGTACCGTCTGGCACGCGCCACTCGCCATTGATTTGGTAGGCCGATTCACCCGACGCTTGGGTACCAAGCGTCGGGATCGGACCACGAGGAGCAACAACCGTTCAGGTGGACTCACCTAAACGGGTGTCCTGCTCTAGCTGCTGGTAAGGATTGGATGGCATCTGATACCAGCGGGGCGCGGCTTTGACTCGTGCCGAGCGCCCGAACGGGCGCTGCGGCCAATGCCGCGCGCCTCAGGAAACCGGAGGTTTCCGCCCGGCGCTTGAGGGCGAGAAAAAACAATACCAGCGGTCAAAGGATTTGACCGCTGGCATGACACCCGGATCAGCTTGTGTGGGCGCGCCTACGGTACCGGTTCCATTTCCTCTCTCGTTGTCGCTAGAATTACCACGGGAATGGGGCCGTCACGAGGATGCCCCCAGGGGAGGATGCGATGCGCGATGCAAGGAGCCGGCCGAGCCGAGCCGAAGCCGAGTCGGCGGTGCGCACCCTGTTGCGCTGGGCGGGCGATAATCCCGAGCGCGAGGGGCTGATCGATACGCCCTCGCGGGTTGTGCGATCCTATGAGGAGTTCTTCGCCGGCTACGAGCTCGACCCGGCGACCCTGCTCGAACGCAGCTTCGAGGAAGTCGAGGGCTACGATGAGATCGTCCTGCTGCGCAACATCCGGCTGGAGAGCTACTGTGAGCACCACATGGTGCCGATCCTCGGCGTCGCCCATGTGGCCTATCTGCCGAATCATCGTGTGGTCGGCATCAGCAAGCTCGCCCGTGTGGTGGAGGCCTATGCCAAACGGCTGCAGATCCAGGAGAAGCTGACGGCGCAGATCGCCAATACGCTGGACACTGTGCTGCAGCCGCGCGGCGTCGCGGTGGTGATCGAAAGCCAGCATCAGTGCATGACCACCCGCGGCGTCCATCAGACCAATGTGGACATGGTGACCAGCCGCATGCTGGGCGCCTTCCGCGACAATGCCGATACCCGGCGAGAGGTCCTGGCGCTGATCCGCGGCCAATGAAGCGGCGCGGGCTGCTCGGGGCGTTCGCCCTGCCCGGGCTGGCGCATGCTGAGGGGCGGCCGGCGCGCATCCTGGTCGGCTTCGCCCCTGGGGGTCTGACGGATATCCTCGCCCGCGTCCTGGCGCCGGTGATCGGCGCCCGGCTGGGCCAGACGGTGGTGGTCGAAAACCGTCCCGGTGCGGCTGGCATCATCGCCGCCGAAGCGGTGGCGAAGGCGCCGCCGGATGGCCAGTTGCTGCTGATGGGCCACCCCACGGCGCTGGCCATCGCCCCGGCGCTGGGCCAGACCTTGCCCTTCGATGCGACGCGCGCCTTCGCGCCGGTCTCCCTGCTGGCCATTCAGCCGCATCTGCTGATCGTCAAGGGCAATGCGCCCTGGTCCGACGCGCCGACGCTGCTGGCCGATGGCCGGGCCCGGCCGGGGGAGATCAGCTACGGCTCCTCCGGCGTCGCTTCCGTGCAGCATGTGGCTGGGGAGGCGCTGGGCGCGGCGGGCGGGGCGCGCTTCACCCATGTGCCCTATCGCGGCTCGGCGCCGACCATGGTCGATATCGCCGGTGGCCAGCTCGGCTTCGCGATCGACGGCGTTGGCGTCGCCGCGCCGATGATCGAGGCCGGTCAGCTCAAGGCCATTGGCGCCAGTCACACCCGGCGCGTGGCGCGTTTTCCTGAAGTGCCGACGCTGATCGAACAAGGCCTGACGGGCTTCGCGATCGGTTCCTGGTTCGGGCTGGTCGCGCCGGCGGGTCTGCCTGCGGCGCAGATCGCCGTCCTGCAAATGGCCTGCGTCGAAGCCTTGGGCACCGCCGATGGGCAGCGGGCGCTCCGCAACGCCTCGGCCGAGGGCATCGGCTCCTCGCCCGCCGCCTTCGCCGAATGGATCGCCGCCGAGACCGCCCGCTACCGGGCCCTGGCCGCCGCCGCCGGGGTGCGGCCGGAGGGGTAGCGAGGCGGCGGCGAGGGTGCTAATGCGGACGCGTTCGGAGTGTAGCGCAGCCTGGTAGCGCACTTGTCTGGGGGACAAGGGGTCGTGGGTTCAAATCCCGCCACTCCGACCATTAGCCCCGAACTAGGCTGTCCCGGCGGCATGGTATCCTGGGCATATTGCCCGAACATGGCGATCTGCGTTCGCCCCGCAGGACATCGCCCCGGCAATGCCTCAGTCCCGCTGGGGTTCGCGCAGGAGAGCGACGTGAAAGCGGATATCGCAACTGAGCGCGACGTTCTGGGCGTGCTGCGGGCCTATTTCGCCGCGGTCACCGCGCGTGATGAGCCCGCTGTGCTGGCGCTCTTTGCCGATGACGCGGACCTCGTGCTATTCGGCAGCGGTACCGATGAACGCCGTGTCGGCAAGACCGAACTTCTGTTGCAGACCCGGCGCGACTGGTCCCAGTCCGACGCCATGTCCTTCACGATCGACTGGAGTTCGGTCTCCTCCGCCAGCAACGTCGCGTGGGTGGCGACGGAGTTGACCGTCTCAATCGCGGCCCCCGGCCAGACCCTCACCCTGCCGGCGCGGTTTTCCGTGGTGCTGGAACAGCGAGTGGGACGCTGGATGATCGTCCAGGGTCACTTCTCCTTCCCGGCCGGCGGTCAGCCGGAAGGCGCCTCCTTCCCCAAGGCCTGACGGTCGCGGGTCAAAGGCTGCCGCTCTGGCCGTCCCCCCAGGTCAATGCGACCACGAGGCCCGGCGCCGCGTCGCCCAGGCTCAGCTGCATGCCGTGCAGTTCCGCCACCGCCGCCACCAGCGCCAAGCCAAGCCCGCTGCCGGGCGTTGCCCGCGCCGCATCCAGCCGGGTGAAGCGCCGCAGCACGGCGTCGCGCTGCGCCGCTGGAATGCCCGGCCCGTCATCGGCGATGGTGAGCATGCCGGGCGCCAGCCTGAGCGTCACCTCACCGCCTTCCCGCCCATGCTTCACCGCATTGTCCAGCAGATTGGCGAGCATCTGCGTGATCAGGTCACGATCGCCCAGCAGCGCGATGCCAGGCGCGATGGTAGTCCGCAGCCGCTGGCCGCGTTCCTCGGCGGCCGGGGCGTAGACCTCGGCCACGGTCGCTGCCACGGCGGAGATGTCGAACAGGGCGAATCCGGCGCGCCGCGCCCCTGCCTCCACCTGGGCGATCCGCAGCAGCGCGGCGAAGATTTCCAGCAGCTGGTCGCATTCGGCGATGGCGCCCTCCGCCTCGGCCCGCCAGGCCTCGTCGCCGGAGCCAGTCCGCAGCGCGAGGTCAAGCCGCTGCCGCAGCCGGTTCAGCGGGGTGCGCAGGTCATGCGCGATGTCGTCCGTCACCTGCCGCAGCGTCTGCATCAGCCCCTGAACGCGGTCGAGCGCGGTATTGATCCGGCGCGCCAGCCTGTCGAATTCGTCGCCGCCCGGGCGGGCCGGCAGGCGATGCGCCATCTCCCCCGCCTGCACCCGGGCCAGCGCCGCATCCATCGCGGCCGCGCGGCGGGTGACGCCGCGGGCGATCAGCAGCCCGCCGCCGAGGCCCAGCAGCAGCGCGCCGCCGCCGACCCAGCCGGCGGCCCCCAGCAGGAATCGCTCCTGCTGGCGCACCGGCGCCAGGTCGCGGGCGACGACCAGCAGCCCGGCCGGCAGCGGGGTCGCCAGCGCCAGCACTTCACCCGGCGGCACGCCCGGGCCGGTCAGCGATAGGCGTTGCCAGCCGAACGCGGGGGGGGCGGCGGCGAGGTTGCCGGCCAGCCGTTGGCCATCGGGCGCCGCCAACAGGAAATACTGGGTGCCGCTGCGATCGGCGGCGATGCGCGCATCAATCGCCAGCGCCAGATTGCGCGGCCCGCCGAGCTGCGCTGCCTGGGCCAGCACGCTGGTATCGCGTGCCACCTCGTCGGCGATCTGGTTCAGCGCGAAGCGGGTGGTCGCCCACCAGGCCAGGCCCGAGAGCGCGAGCGTGCCGAGCAGCGTCAGCGCCAGATGCAGCAGCGTGATGCGGAAGGCGGTGGTGCGCCACCAGGCGCCGCGCCCCTCAGTCGGGTGCACGGAGGCAATACCCGGCGCCGCGCGACGTATGGATCAGCGCGGGCGCGCCCGGCTGTTCGAGCTTGGCCCGCAGCCGGCTGATATGGGTCTCAACCACGCTGGTCTTGGGGTCGAAATGGAAATCCCAGACCCCTTCCAGCAGCATGGTGCGCGTCACCACCTCGCCGGCCCGGCGCAGCAGGAATTCCAGCAGCCGGAACTCGCGCGGTTGCAGGTCGATCCGCTGGCCGCCGCGGCTGACGCTGCGCTTCAGCAGGTCCATCTCCAGATCAGCCACTTTGAGGAGGGTCGGCGCGGCGGCCAGCGGTGGGCGGCGGGCCAGCGCGTTCACCCGCGCCAGCAGCTCGGCGAAGGCGAAGGGCTTGCCGAGATAATCGTCGGCACCTGCCTCCAGCCCTTCCACCCGATCGCCGACCCCGGCGCGCGCGGTCAGGAACAGCGCCGGCGTGCGAATGCCGGCGGCACGCAGCGCCCGCAGCATGCCCAGCCCATCGAGCTGCGGCAGCATGCGGTCCACCACCAGCACGTCGTAGGTGGCATCACTCGCCAGGAACAGGCCGTCGCGCCCATCGGCGGCATGATCGACGATGTGCCCGGCCTCCGTCAGCCCGCGCTTGACGAAGGCGGCGGTCTCCGGATCGTCCTCGACCAGCAGGATCTTCATGTCGAGCGTTCTACAACGTGGCGGCCCAGGCTCAACCATACCGATCCGTATGGTTCGGGGCAGGCTGCGGCGAGCGGCGATGAGGCTTGATGCTCTCAACCCGCCATCCCGGCGGCGAACCAGGAGACTTCCGATGTCCTGCTCCAAGACCCTTCGCAATGCCGCGCTGGCACTGGCCCTTGGCACCACCGCGCTCACGCCCTTCGTGCTCCATGCCCAGAACAGCGTCCCGGCCGGTGGCGCGGCGGTGGCGCTGGCCCGCCCGGCCGGCCCGGATTTCGCGGATCTCGCGGCCAAGGTCGGTCCCTCCGTGGTCCGCGTCTCCGTCACCGGCAAGGCGAAAGCCGCCGCCGAACTGCCGCCTGAGCTGCGTGGCACCCCCTTCGAGCGTTTCTTCCGCCCGCAGGCCGGCCAGAAGCAGGCCAAGCCGCAGGGCCTGGGCAGCGGCTTCGTGATCGATGAGCGCGGCTTCATCGTCACCAACAATCATGTGGTCGGCGAAGCCGAGAGCGTGAAGGTGGAACTGGCCGATGGCCGCGAGCTGGCGGCCAAGGTGGTCGGCACTGATCCGAAGACCGATCTCGCCCTGCTGAAGGTGGAGGCGGGCGGCAAGCTGCCGGCGCTCGGCTTCGGCGACAGCGATGCGGTGCGGGTCGGCGAATGGGTGATGGCAATGGGCAATCCCTTCGGCCTGGGCGGCACCGTGACGGCGGGCATCGTCTCGGCGCGCGGCCGGCAGATCGGTGCGGGGCCGTATGACGACTTCATCCAGACCGATGCCTCGATCAATCCGGGCAATAGCGGCGGGCCGCTGTTCAACGCCGCGGGCGAAGTGGTCGGCGTGAACACCGCCATCTATTCGCCCTCGGGCGGCAATGTCGGCATCGGCTTCGCGGTGCCCTCGCGCCTGGTCAAGGATGTGGTCGCGGAGTTGCAGGCGCATGGCAAGGTCGACCGCGGCTGGCTGGGGGTTTCCATGCAGCGCATGGACGCCACCATGGCCCAGGCGATGGCCGTGCCCGGCGACGTGAAGGGCGTGCTGGTCAATGGCGTGGAGCCGGAGAGCCCCGCGGCCAAGGCGGAGCTGAAGGCGGGCGACATCGTCACCGCCGCGAACGGCAAGGCAGTCCGCCAGCCGCGCGATCTCGCGGAAGCGGTGGGCGCGCAGAAGCCGGGTGCAACCTTGACCCTTTCGCTGCTGCGGGACGGCAAGGCCGTGGATGCGAAGGTCACGCTAGGTGCCCCGCGCGAGCAGCAGGCCGCTGCCGAAGCGCCGCAGCAGGGCAAGCTGGGCCTCGCGCTGGCGCCGCATGAAGGGGGCAAGGGCGCGGTCGTGGCTGAGGTGCGCCCCGATAGCCTGGCCGCCGAGCACGGTATGCAGCCGGGCGACGTCATCCTGCGGGCCGGCGACCGTGCCGTGACCTCGCCGAAGGACGTGATCGAGGCGGTCGGCAAGGCGCGCGAGGCCAAGCGCCCGGCGATCGCCCTGCAGGTTGAACGCGACGGCAGCCGGGTCTTCATCGCCCTGCCGCTCGCCTGAACCGGACCCTGGCGGCGCTGGCCTGCCAGCCGGGAGGAGCGGGCCAAGCCGCCAGGACTGCCGGGGCGAGCGAACAGGCGATTCGCCCCGGCCGGTGCACCTCCTGCCCACCCCCTGGGCAGGGGGTGCACCACCCAAACAGAAGAAGGGTTTCACGGGGCACCCGCCAGGCGCAAACTATGCGCATGGCGGGTGTTTCCTGGTTACCGCGTTTGCTGCTCGGGCTCGGCCTTGGTGCTTTGGGAGGGGCGTTATTCGCCTTCCTGCATCTGCCGCTGCCCTGGATGATCGGCTCCATGGTGGCGGTCGCCGGGGCGAGGCTGCTGGGTTTGCCGGCGGAAGCCTCCCGCTCCGCCCGCAATGCGGGGTTCGTTGTCGTGGCGATGGCACTCGGCCTCTATTTCACCCCGGCGGCATCGGCGGTGCTGCTGGCCAATCTGCCGCTGCTGGTCGGCGCGGCCTTGTCCACGCTGGCCCTTGGGGGGATCCTGGCGTTGCTATTGGCGCGCACCGGCAAGGTGGACCCGGCGACTGCCTGGTTTGCCTCCATCCCCGGCGGGGCTGCCGATATGGCGATGCTTTCCGAGCATTATGGCGGCCGGGCGGCGCCGGTTGCGGTCGCGCAATTGCTGCGGGTGGTTTGTATCGTCGTCGCGGTCCCTAATCTGATGGCGATGGCCGGCCTGCGGGGCGACCTGCCGCGGCTGGCGACGGCGACGCCCTTCTGGCTGCCGGGCTTCGTGCTGCTGTTCGCGCTCGGCCTCGGTGCCGCCTTGCTGCTGACCCGGGCCGGGCTGAAGGCGGGTTGGATGCTCGGCCCCTTGGCCACGACGGCGGTCCTCACCGCCTGCGGCGTCGTCCTCTCCGGGGTGCCGGTATGGCTGACCAGCGCCGCACAGGTGCTGATGGGGGCCATGCTGGGCGCCGGTTTTAGCCGCGATATGCTGCGCCGCACGCGGGCCTTCGTTCCCGCTGCGCTGGGCCATATCGCCCTGCTGTTGAGCGGCTGCGCGATGATCGGCCTGCTGCTGGCGCGGCTTAGCGGTGAGCAGGTGGGGGCGCTGCTGCTGGGGACCGCGCCGGGCGGCGTGCCGGAGATGAGCCTGACCGCCAAGCTCATGGGCCTTGATGTCGCGCTGGTGGCCACGATGCATGTCACCCGGATCTTTCTGATCGCGCTGCTGACGCCGCCGATGTTCCGGCTGCTCCATAAGCGGCACCTCGTTTTGCCAAAACATGCCGAGCCCGTTCCCGGGGAATAGGAAAGCACCCATGGACCCCTGCGATCTGACCGCCGCCGAGGCGGCGGCCAAGCTGCACGATGGCAGCCTGACGGCGGAGGCGCTGACCCGCGCCTGCCTCGCCCGCTGCGCGGCGCGCGAGCCCGAGGTGAAGGCCTTCAGCTTCCTCGACCCGGAGCTGGCGATTGCCAATGCCCGCCGCGTCGACAAGCGCTACGACAAGGGCGTGCTGCACGGCCTGCCGGTTGGCGTGAAGGACATGATCGACGCCTGCGACATGCCGACCAGCCATAACAGCCCGATCTACGAGGGACTGCGGCAGGGCCGCGATGCCGCCTGCGTTGCCGTGGCGCGCGGCGAGGGGGCGGTGATCTTCGGCAAGACCGATACCGTGGAATTCGCCGCCGGCGGCCGCCGGGCGCTGACCCGCAACCCGCACGATCTGACGCGCACGCCGGGCGGCTCCTCCTCCGGTTCGGCGGCGGCGGTGGCGGCCGGGATGATCCCGCTCGCCTTCGGCACCCAGACCGGCGGCAGCCTGATCCGCCCCGCCTCCTTCTGCGGCGTCTTCGGCATGAAGCCGACCCATGGCGTGGTGAACAATGAGGGCGCCAAGCGCTATTCGCATACGCTCGATACCATCGGCTGGTACGGCCGCTCGGTCGCCGATCTGCGGCTGGTCGCCGAGGCTTTCCGGCTGTTCGGGCTGGACGCGCCGGGCGCCGCGCCGGCAGCCCCGCGTATCGGCCTCTGCCGCGGTCCCAACTGGGCACTGGCATCGACCGAATCTCAGGCGGCGCTGCTGCTGGCGGGAGAACGCCTGCAAGCCGCCGGCATCGCGGTGGAGGAGGTGACTCTACCCGCGACCTTCGGAGAGGTCACCGAAGGCCAGCGCCAGATCGCGTTCGGCGAAGGGCGGGGCGCTTTCCTCGGCGAATATCTGAACGCGCATGCCCTGCTCCACCAGGACTTCCGCGACCGGGTGGAGAATAGCGGCGGTATCACCGCGGCCAGCCTGCGCGCCGCCTATGACCATGCCGCCGAATGCCGCAAGCTGTGGGACGCGCTGTTCCCGCCCTATGATGGCATCCTCACCGTGGCTGCCGTGGGCGAAGCCCCGGTCGGCCGGCAGGATACCGGCGACCACGTCTTCAACGCGATGTGGACACTGCTGCACGTGCCCTGCATCGGCATGCCCTGCACGCGCGGCCCGCATGGCGCACCGGTCGGAGTGCAGGTGATCGGCCCCCGCTTCGGCGATGCCGCCTTGCTCGATATCGCGGCGCGGATCGCCCCGATCGTGGGCGGGTAGCCGACCAGAGGCCGGCTGGCCCGGGCCGTTTCGCCGCTTCCAGCGCCGGGCGAAAATCTGCGGTTGCCAGGGCAGCGCGGCACGAGGCAACGCCTCGTGCCGCTAGAGCATGCTGCGTTCACACGCGTTCACGCCGCCCGCTCTAGCATGTGTTGGATCGCGCGATTCAGCGCCTTCGGCGATTCCGCCTCAACGCATCGCGCTCTAGGATCAGACGATCTCGCAGGCCTCATCGAAGGACAGCCGCGGCAGCTTGCCGAACAGCCCGGCCGGGTCGCCATAGCCAAGGTTGCA
>Ga0114959_10003770_pt1 | contig 11811 bp, 10 predicted proteins | sample C_130625_EF_Meta_FD_87317 | JGI IMG/M metagenome (GOLD analysis project Ga0114959, IMG submission 87317) | Freshwater microbial communities from Lake Croche, Canada to study carbon cycling - C_130625_EF_MetaG | ecosystem: Environmental > Aquatic > Freshwater > Lake | place: Lake Croche, Canada...
AAATGCCTTGCAGATCATCCATTTTTCTTTGTCCCCTGTTGTAGGTGTTTTATGAAATCAATATAACAGACTGAAGCCTTTCAATCACCCCCCAGAGCGATGGCAACATCAGCTTGAGCATGTTCACCCATGGTTCTTTGCGGCGGCAAACCTGGCAGCGCGTCGACCTGAAACAAATGCCCAGGCCAAATGGTGACCATGACCTTCCAGCAAAAGTCCCCCTTGGCCCGCAGAGCCTGCCGCATACAACCCAGGTATGGGCTTTTGGCCAGCGCCCAATACTTGGTGCGATGGATCGACACGCAATCCGCCATCGGTGAAAACAACATAGGCTTTGACAGGCCCCAAGGCAAAAAAAGGACCTTCTGTTTCTTTGTACAAACCACCCATTTGGGTTTCAAGTCCTTCTGGATTTATGCCTGCTTTGAGGGCCAATTCGCGCCAATCTCTGGCGCGATGGAACAGATCTTGGCGGTTTTTTTCATAGTCGGCCATATAGGCGTATGCAATGCCAGGTGCTGTGGAAATGAAATAAGGCCAAGTAGAGAATCGACGATAAAGACTTGAGTCAAAAATAAACCAAGACTGGGAACCTTCCTGATCGGCCACGGCATGTCCGATGGATTTACCGGTCATCTCAACCAACTCGCCCTTTTGATTGACCAAATGCGCGCCTTCAGACCTCAAAGTGGGAGATGGGCCGAGCGCAGTGGTCATGAATTTCATCATGAAGGGTCGGATCCAATTGGCGGGAACATGTTCAATGGACCATGCCATGCACAAAGCAAACCAGCGCCAAGGCGGTAAATTCTGCACCCAATGGGGATTTTTAGGGGGTATAAAACGCAAAATGGGCCCGCGCACAATGTCGCCATTGACCACTTCTGCCCCCAATGCATCGGCCATGCGATGCCCATCTCCGGTTGCCTTGGGATTGACAGAATCCAGATGAATGGTTTTGGGATCAGCCCACCGCTGCTTCAAGTCTGCAGCGCCGCTGTAATCTCCCGTTGTCAAAATAACGGCTTTTCTGGCATTGAGTTGAAACGGTTTTCCTTGGATCTGGCCAGAGATGCCCACCACATCGCCATGGGCGTTGGTGAGGATTTTTTCGCAGCATGCATTCACCCATATGCGCACCCCCAACTTGCGACAATGCATCGCCAAGTGGTAAATCAAGCTGCGTGAGTTGGGAATGGTGTTGTGCATGCGTGACACACGGTTGGGTGGATCGGGTGCAGGGCCCATGAAAACAATGCCTAAGCGGCTTAACCATGCCACCGCATCGGCACATTCATCGACCAAAATTCGACGCAACAACAGGTTATCTCTTGGCGCCAAATCGCCAGCGTGCAGACCCAAGTCTTCAAAATGATGGTCTGCATGATCGTGAATGCCAGCACGCTTTTGCAAATCAGTTCCATTGGCGGAAATAGCACCCAGGGACCAAGCTGTGGAACCGCCCAATTGAGGGTTTTTTTCCAAAAGCACGACAGCCAAGCCCAAACTGGCCGCTTCGGCAGCAGCCGCCAATCCAGCCCCACCACCGCCAACGACAACAACATCGCACGCGGTCATTGGCTGCACATTGAATCCTCAGAGAATATCAGCGGAAAAACCCGGTCAGATCAAGGGTCCAATGTGATGTTGGCCGACTTGACCACCGCAGCCCATCGCTCCATGTCATTTTTTATGAACGCAGCGAACTCTTCTGGCGATCTATAAGTTGGCTGCAGCCCTTGCTTGGACAAGTTGGCCACCATGTCCGGTTGCCGCAGGATATCGGAGGCCACAGCATGCATGCGCTTTCGAAAATCTGCGCTGACCGCTGCAGGTGCGATCAAACCGTACCAGTACTCCATCACATAACCAGACACGCCGGACTCAATGAAAGTGGGGACCTCGGGCATCACAGATACCCTTTCCTTGGTGGAGATGGCGACCACGCGCAACTTGCCTGAGCGCGCCAATGGTGTTGCCGATGGGAGAGTTGTGAACAAAACCAAATCACGCTGTGAGCCGATGATGTCCGAAATCGCCGCACCCACCCCTTTGTACGGTATGTGAGACATTTTGGTTTGGGTTTCATACAAGAACAGTTCGGCGGCCAAATGGGCTCCGCTGCCAATGCCCGCAGACGCAAAATTCACCTTTCCTGGATTGGCCAGGGCCATGGTGACCAAATCTTTGGCTGATTTGATCGACGAGGATGGGTGGACCACCAAAACCATGGGCGTAGAAGCCAGCGGCGTGACTGGCGCAAAATCACGTGCCACGTTGTAAGGCAATTTGGGATAAAGACTGGGGTTGATCCCAATTTCAGATGTGGAGCCCACCATCAGCGTGCTGCCGTCAGGCTCGGCGCGTGCCGTGTACTGAGCGGCTATGGCACCCGCTGCACCAGGCATGTTCTCAACCACGACACTGACACCCAGTTTTTCGGTCAGTTTTGGGGCCATCATGCGCGCAATGATGTCTGTCCCCCCACCAGGCGTAAAAGGCACCATCAATTTAATGGGTTTGTCGGATCTGGGCTGGGCCAACAAGGGGCTCATCAAGCAGCCAAAACCTAATATAAAACTCAAAAAAACGCGGGTCAATCGATGCATGTCAAATCCAATACAAAAAATCAGATGGGCGTTGCTTAAACGCTGGCCTTTTCATGCTGGGCCATGGGAGGCATCTCGGATAGCAATCGACCAAAGCCAGACACCTTTTCACGCACGCCCATCATTTGAAGGCTGGCCCACAAAGCCACGTTATTGGTGGTCAGAACAGGTTTTTGTATCTTGGCCTCTAGTTCTGCAACGATGGATGCTGTCCACCAATTGCCACACGCCAAAAACACCGCATCTGCTTGCGGCAAATCAGTTTGCAGGCCTAAGTCGTGCGCAGTTTGGGCAGGCATGCGTCCAATGTCATTGTTGCGGGTCACTTCCAAGGCCTTGTGCTGCAAAACTTCTACCCCATGATCTTCTAGAAATGCTTTCACCCAGACATTGGTGGCAGTGCTCCACGGCGCCGCGATCACCACTTTTTTGATGTTGTAGGCCTCCATCGCGCAAAGCATGGCCGTGGCAGCCGTGGTGGCGCGCTTGCCACAGGCTTGCTGAATGCGCTCCACCAATTGCGCGTCATAGCCCTTGCCCATGCGGGTAGACGGTGCAGTTGCCGCCAACAAGACCAAGTCCACATCGGCATCGGCCAGTTTTTTGGCCTCTTTTTCAAGTTCAGCCACGATCTTGATCGTGGAGTCTGGGTCAACGTTTGACAAGGGCAGGCGTGCCACATGCAATGAAACAGATGCAGGCAGCATGCTGATGAACTCTGGCTCTTGGGTGCTGTTGGATGATGGGACCAAAGTTCCCAAGCGGTGCTTCACATGTGGTTGGTTCATATATCTGACTCCAAAAAAAGTTGAACTTTGTTCAATGCTTGACCAAGCCCAGTTCACAGGCTTGAATGTGCAAGGCCAAATATTTTGAAAAAATTCGGCATTGGGCAAAACTCCCCGCGTGGAACCACAAACCTTGTTGCGGCGTGGGATTCCACATGTTGCAGAGTTCTTGGGTCTGTTCATCGACACCCCAAATAGGACCGACCTTATCGGCCAAAGACTTCCCAAAAAGTTTCTCAACCATGGCCGATTGACCCAAATAACCTTTTGCCGTTATCACCAAATCAGCCTCCAAAAAATCCCCTGACTTGAGACGCAAACCAGTGGCCTCATAGCGTTCAATGTTGTGTGCTTGAATCAATGAAATTCTTTTTTGGGCGATGAGCTCAGAACAACCCACATTGAAGTAATAGCCACCGCCGCGTGTCAAATACATCATCTGCCAGTTGTTGCCATCTTCACCCTTGTTGAGCCTAAAACCAGCTTGGCTCAAACCCTCCAAGGTTTCTTTGTCCAATTCAAGTGCCAACTTCAAATTGATGCGGTTGGAAGCGCGGTACAAGGCCATCGGCGTGCCCACCGTGATCAAGTCGCATTCTGGCAAATCGACGCCTTGCCCGTACAACACGTATGGCAACTGTGCCGTGGGTTCCACGTTTTGAACCATGGTCGGACTTCTTTGCACCATGGTCACATGCGCCCCATGTTCACACAGGTCCTGTGAAACATCGTGGCCACTGGTGCCCGTACCCAAGACAACGACCTTTTTACCGACCCACTGCTGGGCCGACTTGTAGTCTGCAGAATGCAAAACCTCGCCTTTAAAGGCCTCCAATCCAGCCACGGGGCTTCGATCGGGTATGGCACTGACCCCTGTGGCCATGATGATGTGCCTGGGTTGCAGGTGCCGCTCAACACCATCACATTTCAATCGGGCATTCCATTGCCCTGCCTTGTCGTCAAATTGGGCCGTGACAAATTCGGTGTTGCACCAGACATTCAGTTCCATGGCTTGAACATAATATTCAAACCAACCGGCAAGCATGTCTTTGGGTAGATATTCTGGCCAAACTTCTGGAAATGGAATGTAGGGCAAATGATTGACGGTTCGCTGGTTGTGCAACACCAGGGCTTGATATCTTTTGCGCCAGTTGTCACCCACCCTGGGGTTGCGCTCAATCACCAAGCAATCGATATCCAATTGTCTCAATCTTGCTGCAATGGACAGGCCAGCTTGTCCTGCCCCAATCACCAAAACGGCCGGTTGCCTATTTTCAAAACGGGCATCTTTCTCACGCTTTTCCAACCAATTGGGGCCCAAGAAAGTTCGAGAAACACCCCCACCAGAATGCGCTTTTCGTTTGTAACGTTCTTCATGACCTGCAATTTCCACCAATGTGGTCATCAAAGTCCATGCCTTGGGTTCATTGGACTCTGGCTCAAGCGTCAATCTGACAATGCCTTCACATGGCCCCACCTTGGTTTGAAAATCAAAAAAAACTTCGATGGTGTCTATGTTTGTTCTTTTGACCCACTGCACTGGCATGCGTTTGTCATTGACTCTGAAATTTTGAGGGCCCTGAAGTTGTGCTGCATGGATCAAAGCTTTGGACACTGCTGATCGACCTGAATGGGTAATGATTTCCCAGTCCAGGGCCAACACATCGCGCCAATGGCAGTCTGAATGGAACAAGATATCCATCTGTTCCATCGATGGTTGCGAAATGGCCAATGCAAACTTTTTGAGCCAATCTTGCGCAATAGAGTGCGTTGACGAAGGATCTGGTTTCATGCGATTTTCCGAATTGACTTTATTGATCTCAACTATTGGGCTGGAGCGGATTGAACCATGACATACAACAGTCTGTAAAGATCGTGACTGACAGCCTCTCCCAATTGAAGATTTTGCCAAGCGGTGGATTGATCCAAGGCTTTCCATGCGTGTTGAACATCTCGCTCCAGTCCCGCCTCCATCAGGATCACCCAATCTGTATGGCCATCTTGATGCCCTGTCACGCGAACCTGATCCATGCTCCGGCGAATGTCAGAATCATTGCACAAGACAGACACGCTTCCTATGCTGGAAAACGCTCCCAAAAGCGGCAAAATATCTTGCGTCAAACACGATTGAATATCAGATTGACTTGCTTTGGCGCCCCGAATCCGAACCACACCCAAGACACCACCAGTGCCACTGCCTAACGCCGACAAAACCCGACAGGTCGCGCGAACGGTTTGGCTGTACCAAGCACGGCGCTGACGATCGCTGTCAGATACGTGCTTGAGCAGTGCCATATAAGATGGTGCGAGCAAGTCTTCTGCCAAGGGAGTTTCAAACAACACCATATGGCTCGTAGAAGCGTCAATGGCTTCATAGCATCTGCCTGCGGTAAAAACAGTACCGACCCTGCTGGGCATGTGGTCACTCAGGTACCAATCCAACCACAGTTGTCTGACCTCTGGCGCTATGTCGAACCAATAAGCCAGTACTCCCTTTTCACTCATGGTAAAAACCCTTATTCAAAATGGCGCGGTAGCCTCTTGTTCAGCGACACAAACAACGCGCCAATGGTCATTTGATGGAGAAAGCCCCATCATTGAAAATCATGATGCATCAATTTTTCTATGATGCATGAAATTTGGAATTGTTAATTTGTTAAGCGTGACTTTGTCAGCCACAAATGCAACCAAAGGCTCGGATTGAATTAAGATGAAATATCCGTTAACAGGAGCAACCCATGCATGTGACAGGAAAATGCCATTGCGGCAATATTTCATATGAAGCGGATTTGGACCCCAGTATGGTTTCGATTTGTCATTGCACAGACTGCCAAATGATGAGCGGCTCTCCTTATCGGGTGTCCGTCAGGGTGCCAGTTGAGCAGCTTCAAATGCACGCGGGAATACCCAAAATCTACATTAAAACGGCAGAAAGTGGATCAAAACGGGCCCATAGCTTTTGCCCAAACTGCGGTACACCTGTTTATTCTTCGGATGTCACCAATCCCAAAAGTTACTCTTTGCGAGTTGGTTGCTTGGACCAACGAGAACACTTGACACCCCAAAAACAAATATGGCATCAATCATCGGTTTCTTGGTCCACCAACATTGCCAACATTACAAAGCTATCCAAGCAATGAGCCGTTGAGGTAACCATTCACCCACAAATGGAGCTTGGAAATTTTGGAGCGCCTGGTTACCACGATGATTTTCCGATGATGGCGACCATTGCCTTTAAGCTTCCTGGCTGCTCAAAGTCATGCAAAATTTGTAACAACTCAGTCGATGTGGGCCCCAGCAGTTTTTCGGTAGAGCTGAGAAACTTTTCATTGATGTCAGACCATCCCAGCGGTGCAGAGGGACTTCCTCGAACACCATGAGTGTGCCCGCGTTCAACCTGTCCATCCTCATAAATCAACTCTACGGTTGAAGCCCATCTTTCCATCTCTTGAGAGGTATTGACATGGGTGATTTTTGTCAACGCTTGAACCGATGCATTCAAAATCCTTTCATCGGTGAAACCTGTCATATCGGCTGAAAAACCTCGCAGCCCCAGGGCTACGCAATAAGCGATGCTGAATTTGCCTTCCATGGGCGTAGAGGCGGTTTCTCGACCGGCCACTTTTTTGGCCAATGGGTTCACATTGACACGAATTTCAAGCAAACCTTTATCACTGAATGTGTCATGCATGCCCCTGGCTGCTTCATGGGGTGCATGTGTGAGTTGGCAAGCCGCATAAGGTTTAAAGGTGTTTCCTAATATTTGCCACTTTGTGCCCAGGCCCTCAAAATTGATTGAAATGGATTTTTGAAACAATCGACCGAGCATGCCCTGCGCATCGTCAAATACATTTTGATACGCGTCCATACCCAGCAAGGCCAATTCAGCGGCCATCACACCATTCATCGCAGCTTTACCGACGTGAAATGGTTTGGCCATCGTCCCGCCCGACGACTGCAAACCTGCCGCTTGCGTAGCGGCCAAACCCAAAGCATTGGCAACTTGCTCTTGATTAAGTCCCAGAAGAGCTGCCACCGCGCATGTGGCCGAAAAATGCCCCAATATGCCGGTTGGATGCCAACCTGCATCTGCCAAGGATGGGCCTAGACCCGAATCCCCCATCGCAGTACCAACCTCAAAACCAGCAACAAAGGAATTCAAAATTTCCAACCCAGATGCGTTTTGGTGCATCCCAACGGCCAATGTTGCCGCTAATGTGGGGCCACTGGCATGAAAAGCTGACCCAAAATGCATGTCGTCAAAATCAAGGCTGTGTGACAACGTTCCATTGACCAATGCAACAGCTGCGGCTGCACCTTTGTCACCGTAAAGATTGGTGGCGTGACCTTGAGTCTTCCACTGATGCATTTGTTGACGAACCAACTTGGGCGCAGTGTCGGGCAAAGCAGCCAAGGACACAGCGAACCAATCCACCAAACATTTTTTGGCCAAGTCGAGAACATCTGGCGGCAAGATTCGACCCGAAGTGCCGCTAACAAACGAACAAACCGACGCCAATTTTTCGCTGTCTGTGTCCATGGCTCTTATTCGGGCTCAATTCCAGCTGCCTTGAAGAGCAAGGCCAAACGATCCAATTCTTTTCTGAGCATCGCCATGGATTGCTCTGGTGTGGTGGTCACCACATCGCCTTCACCTGATTTGGCAATCAGTGCCAAATGCTTCTCAGTGCGCATGGCTCTGTCAACAGCCAACTGTATTTTGATCACCACAGCAGTTGGGGTTTTGGCTGGCACCAACAGCAATGGCGTCACCGCTGCTTCAAAATTTCCAAATCCGGGGGTTTCGGCCACCGCCGGTACATTGGGCAGTGACCGAACTCGTGTGGCACTGGCCATCGCAATGGGTTTGATTTTTCCATCTGCAATCAATGGCAGGGTGGTTGCCAAACCTGAAAAATAAAGATCAACATGCCCGCCCATCAAATCAGCCAGAGCTGGACCGCCCCCTTTGTAGGGCACATGGTTCATTTGCGTACCAGCCAAAAGATTGAGCTGCACACCTGCCAAGTGGGAAAGCCCGCCAACGCCAAAAGAGGCATAGTTGATTTTCCCAGGTCGCTGCTTGGCCAGCTTGATCAAATCAGCCACATTGTTGGCAGCCACGCTGGGGTGCGCCACCAATATCAATGGCTGTTGCGGCAGGACTGTGACGGGAATGAAATCAGCCAAGGTGTCATAGGGCAATTTTTTATAAGCCCATCGATTTCCTGCATGGGCTGGCACCGTGGTGACCAAGATGGTGTGCCCATCCGGCGCACTGCGGGCCACATACTCGGAGGCGGGGACGCCATTCGCCCCGCCTTTGTTTTCCACAACCACTGTCTGCCCCAATTCTTTGCCCAAATCTTCGGTAATCCGCCTGGCAGCCAGGTCCGTGGTTCCACCGGCCGCATAAGCGACAACCAATTTGATCGGCTTTGTCGGATAGTCAGCACCTGACTGCGCTTTGGCCGTCTGCAAAACCTGAAGCATGCACAGAACCGCTGCCCCAAATGGAAAAAGTAACCGCCCCGGTTGGAAGGCACATGAAAAACTTTGAAAGCCATTTAAAAAAAACATGGGTGTCTCCTGCTGTGATTTGTTCTCAATCAAAATATTTCAATGCGATTGGGGTGAGGCAGTCTGAGCTTCTGGCAAATCCGCAGTGAGGACATTGTTTGCCGCATTTCGTCCAGCGATCCTTCCAGAAGTGAATGCCCAGCCCAAATGATGACCGTGGCCTTCCAACAAAACCCCACCCATGCCGGAAAAACCTGCCGCATACAAACCAGCCAAAGGCTGATTGTCAGAACCCAAAACTTCCAACGCATCTGAAACAGCGACACCACCATCGGTGAAGTTGATTTTGTACAAAACAGGACCAATGGCCACAAATGGTCCTTGATCCAAGCTCATACGTCCCGTATCACGACGACCCGCATCGGTATTGAAGTCTTGTGCAGTTTGAAGCAGTGCGCTGGATGGCACACCTATCTTCAGGGCCAACTGTTCCAGCGTATTTGCTTCAAAGAAGATGTCTTTTCGGCTCTTGCGATAGTCATCGACTGAGGCATATGCGAAACCTGGAACGGTCGATACATAATTGGGCCAACCACTGAATTGATTGGCCAATTTCGCATCGAACACCATATACGCTATTTGGTCGGGTTGATTTGAAATGCCAGGCCCGGGAGAATTCAATTCATCCGTGAATCTTTGGCCATTTTTATTGATCAAAATGGCGCCAGCTTGCAGCAACTTGCTGGATGGAACAAGAACAGTGGTCAAAAATCCCATGACCAACGGACGAACGATTGAACCTGGTAAGTTATCCAGCATGTAGCGAATGCAACGGGTCATCCATTTGTGCGGTGGCAAATGATGAAGCCAATTTTCAGGAGGTGCCTGAAAACGGATGCCCGCCAAATACAGGTGTTCATTGAGCACTTTGCCACCGATGCCCTCCACCATTTTTTGGCCATCGCCCGTGTTGTAGGCATTGACAGGGTTCACCAACTTCATATCGGTGCCCAAGCGTTGTGCCCTCTCGAATTGATCGCCGCTGTAATCGCCGCTGCACAAAACCACGCCGCCTAGGGCTACCGCTTCACCCTTTTCATGTTCGCCTTGGTAACTCACGCCTGAGATGCGGCCATTGCTGCGCAAGAAGCCAGTGGCACGACACGAGGTTTTGATGACGACGCCCAGTTGCCGAGCCCTTTTTTCCAAATGGTAAATGTACGCCCGGGAATTGGGTATGACAACGTGCATGCGGGGCTTGCGATGGGGCAACTCTTTCATCGGTCCAAAAAACTCAACGCCCATAGACATCAGCCAGCGAATGGTGTCGGGAACATTTTCGACCAACATCCGACTGAGTTTTTCGTTGTCTTTGAGCTTCAAGGGATTGTTAAATAATTGCAAGTCTTCAAAATGTGATTGCGGGCTGTCCAGTATTCCGTTCCTCAATTGTTGCGGCGTGTTGGTTGCGGTGATCGAGCCAATAGACCATCTGGTGCTGCCCCCTAAGTGAGGGGCTTTCTCCAGGAGCACCACCCGACGACCCAGGGTCGCGGCCTCAATAGCAGCGGCAAGGCCACTGCCCCCGCCTCCAATCACCACCACGTCGGTGGTGAATGCATTCGAAGCATCTTTCGGATCCAATGCGGCTGATGTCACGGTGTCATCCTTTGTCGAAAATAAATCAATTTTTCGGAGTTGTTAAACCATGGTTGCTGAACCCATTGGTTTCGCCATGGCGTGAGTCGGGCAGCTTTCAATTCGGGCGCATCCAAGCCGGCCGCGTCAGTCAAATAATGCAAAGCCAAGTGAGTTGACCCTGTGGACGAAGCAGTGTCCTTTTGAATGATTCGATACCGCTTTGTCATGGCCCAATGTTCACATTCGTAAATCATCGGTATGTGCTCTTTTTCATACCAAGCATCAAATTCATCGCTCCATTGATCCGGCACATCGAAAGCAACGCTGTAAAGAATATGGGCTCTATCGGGGTTAGATGTACCTTGCTGGCGCTTTTCAAACGTCAGTTGAGCCAACGCCTGTTGCACAAGTACCGTCTGTGGCGTTTGATGACTTGCAAAAGGAGCCGTTAGTTCTCGTCCGTTCAGCCCCTGCATTTCCATCACGATGGCCAATTGATTGACATTGAATGCACAGTAACAGGACACATTGTCCTTTTCAAAGGGACTTTTGAAATGCTGAATTAATTCCTTATCACGCCATTGCGCCATTTCTGGCAAAGTCATTCCATTCGACTTGATCTTCGCCATCCATATGAATTCATCCATTCCGATTGGCCTCAGTGGTGGGTTAACTGTTAATCAAAGGCATCCGATTGAATTTCATGGACGCCAGACTTGCCGAAGTTAATGGACTCTGCATGATCAAGCAATACGGCAAATGCTGAGATATCCTTTGTGAAATGCAAAGCTTAAAAAAAGCCTAGGGTTAACGCTGAAGCAACAGTCAGTTGGCCTGGTCAATTAAATCCATCAATTCTTTGGCGAAAACCGGTAACTCATCCCTTTTTCGAACACAGATTCGCAATTCCCGCATGGCCCACTCATCCAAGAGCTGAACTGTCTTCAACCTCATGGAGGAAGCATGTCGTTGAGCGACCATTTCTGGCATGACCCCAATGCCAACATTGGCTTCAATCATCCGCGACATGGCATCAAAACTTCCTACTTGGATGCGTTGACGCATGACACCAGGCAAAAGACTGACTTCCTGCTTTAAAAATGAATGGGTGGCGTTGTTAGAGGCCAAGCCAATAAATTCATACTCCAAGGCTTGCACAAATTGAATTTCAGCACAGAGTGCCAGAGGATGGTCCCATGCAACAGCCAATACCAATCTGTCTTTTTTATACGGGAAAGACTCTAAGCCGTCAG
>Ga0114959_10003776_pt1 | contig 11796 bp, 4 predicted proteins | sample C_130625_EF_Meta_FD_87317 | JGI IMG/M metagenome (GOLD analysis project Ga0114959, IMG submission 87317) | Freshwater microbial communities from Lake Croche, Canada to study carbon cycling - C_130625_EF_MetaG | ecosystem: Environmental > Aquatic > Freshwater > Lake | place: Lake Croche, Canada...
ACGGTGAGTTGGAATTCCACGTACACGCGTTCGTACTATACGGTGAACGTGGTGGCCTTGAAGGGAGGTGCCGTGGACGTTACCGCGAACAACCAGAGTGGAAGCAGTTACATGTACATCGGTGCGTTCACGGCGGACACGAGTTACGCTTTCCAGGTGACCCCGAAGAATGCGGTGAATGATATGAGTCCGACGGTGTCTACGGCGGCCATCTCGGTGTACCCGGCAGTGACCGTACAAGGCCCTATGTTCACCACCAGTTGCATCAGCTTCAACTTTATCAACTGCGTTTCCTACAACTATATCAGCGTGGTGGAACTGTCATGTAATGTGCTGGGTGGCTTTGCCACTGACGTGTCCTACACGGCGTCTATCAAGAAATCGGCAATCACGACGTACTATGATGCAAATGCACGGGCGGATGTGAGTTATACGTATCAGTTCACACCTCGCAACGTACTGGGTGTTTCAGGGGACACGATCACGGTGGGACCAGTATCGGCCACGCCGTCGGTGACTCTGGGTAACGTGACGATCCGACCGACCGACATTTCGTTGAATTTTACGTCCATGACCACGTATTATGATGCGTCGGTGGCGTTGATCATTGGTGGGCAACAGAACGCGTGGTCCAAACAAGGTCCAAAGACGGCGGTGTACGTGGATGCTACCAATACTTTCTTTGCGGACACGACTTATGCGTTTGCAGTGGTACCGCGCAACGCGGTGGGCATTCCAGGTAGCATACAATATACCTCGGCCTATTCGGTGCCTCCTACTCTGGCTTTGGGGACCCCGTCCGTCAGTTCTGCGGACATTTCCTTTGCACTTACCAATATCGCGCGTAGCTTTGCTAGTTTCACGGTATCGCGTAAGACCGGAAATACCGTTGGAACTGCAATCGCCGCTTCCCTCCTCACAGGTACATTGGTGTACCAAGATTCGGCGGGTACCTTTACGGCGGATACCAGTTATACCTATACGGTCGTCGCATCCAATGCCGCGAATGTTGCGAACTCATTAACGGTCACACAAACAACTCCGACCGTATCTCCTTATCCGACGTTTACATCGGGCAACAACTATACAGGACCTGTTCAAATTGGACCCAATATTTCGTTCGGCCTTCCATCAAGCAAAACATATTGGTATGTCCAAATTCAACGCGTATTGGACGGGGTCAATTTCGGCCCTGCCGACACCTTGCTTCCAGGTACCCCCACGTATAATGACCCGAGCAACGGTCAAATTTATGCGGACAACAGTTACAGTTATGTTATCACTCCGTTCAATGCGAATAGAGCCCCGGGTCAACCGTTTACGACACCGACATACTCTCCTGGGGCAAGTGTGATGTTCAGTAGTTCGCCGTTGGTGGATACATCTAGCATCACCCTGTATTTCGCCTACGGTCTCAGTTTTGAGTATGTGACAGTCACACAAACCGTCAATTCTACCCCAGGTACGGCCATTCAGTTGCCCAATATGCAAACGTATTACACCAAATACGGTCTTCTCGCCACCAACACGTATTCGTATGTGATCACTCCGTACAATGCCATGGACAATGCCGGCTCGCCTTTTCCCAGCCCTACTAGTTATTCTCCGACCCCCGTGGTTGATACCCCTGTTTCAGCCTACATCGGTCCTACCAGTATCTCGGTATCGTGGCCAGCTGCTAGCACTTATGCCACGGTCTCCGTGTCCCGGACCACGACGATCTACGGCGGCGGTTCTACTACCCAAACTTTGACTTCCAGTCTCGCTGGTACGTCGTTCACCGACTCCACTCAAAACACGCCCGCCGCGCAATATACGTACACGATTACCCCGTTTAATGCTTTGCCGGTATCTGGAACTTCGGTGACCACGACCGCCATTTCGCCATCAAATCCTACAGTCACCGTGGGTCTAGTTACCATGTCAAACAATAATGCGTCATTCAGTGTGACTGGATGTGGTACGACGTGTGCCTATGTCTCCGTCGTTCGCAATACCTATCTCAATGGCACGATCACGAATACGCCGCTTAACTCCACTTTCACTGGTACCACGTTTCCGGATAGTGGCCCATTCTTGGGTAACAGCAGTTATACGTACACAGTTACTCCGTACAATGCCTTGGGTTCATCTGGAACACCGGTCACGACGAATCCCGCTGTATCACCGTTGCCATCATTGACGACTACCACGTTGACTGCGGTGGCGAATACTTATGGTCAGAATACCTTGTCATTCACCTTGGGCAATTTGACCGGATTTTATGATGTCAGCATGGCATTGGTTACCAAGGGAGTGGTGGGTAACTACTTTGTGTATAATCCCAATGTCAGCGGTGCCACCTATTCAGATACAAGCAGCGGTTATGTGGGAGGTTCCAATTACGCCTATTTTATCACTCCGCGTAACGCCCTTCAACAATTGGGCTCTTCCACCATTACAAACACAGTGTCTCCACCGATTCAGTCGGTCACGTCCACCAAGAATGTCAGCGTGATAGACACGACCGGAAATACCTTGGTCATGTACTATCCGTTTGAATTTATACCGAGCGCCGTGCGGCCCGGATACACCCCCAAGTATCAGTCGGTGGTGGACCCGAGTAGCATGATGATATACTACGGATTTGATGTCTAATTCCAGGAACAATCCAGGTAAGTTCATTCCAACGAAGTGTATAGGATCTTATACATTTCGTTTATCCGACCGGGCAGCGAAGAATCGTGGGGTTCTTAGTACAACCCCAGATTACACTAAGAAGACGGGACCACGCTTCGCGTGGTCCACGTGCACCCCGAAGGGGTGCCGTATTCACGGGCCGCCGCCAACTATCTCCTGGAAATTGCTCTGAATGATTGTCCCACTGGACGAAACCGGGGCAATGGACCATATGGGGCTCGCCGACGAGGACGATAACATGGGTTTCTGCCCCAAAATCCCCCGATTCACCAGCCACACGCACACGGCCTGCATCAGTTTCCCCAAGGAGATGGTATAGGAGTTTTCACGCAGAACATTCAATACGGCATCGGTGAATGCCCCTTCGTATTCATTGGTTGTCGTGTCCAAGATTTCGGCACTGGCTTGGTTCGCCTTGCTGCCGCTGATCATAAAAATATTTGGGTTGGCAATCTGCTGACTGCTGAACTGGGTGCGCATAAAGTTCAGACCGTACAAATATTCGTAATTCCACTCCAGGTCACACATGGACCCGCTGTTGCAACTGTCCATGAGGATCATGGTCGGGCACTGGATGCCTTGGACGATGGCAAAGAGGTCTTGGTCCGTGATGAGACCGGCCTCTGCATAATCTACCGGAACAATGGCGCTCCCACTTCCCCCGGTCAAAGGCGTTCCGTGGCCACTGTAGTGGAACCAGATGCTGTCGCAGATGGCCGAATCGTCGACCAAGGCTTGCAAGGCGGCCCAGATATTGGCTTTGGTCGGGGCCTGGCTCGGGTCGGACGAAGTATCATAAAGCATCGTGATATTGTCGGGGGTATATCCGTAGTAGGTGGTCAAGACCGCCGCCATGTTCTGGATATCGTCCACACATCCCTTCAAGGTAGCGGCTGGGTCTTCCACATAATTGATACCAACGAATAAAGCTTTTTTCATATGCCAATATATAGTATAGTTCCACCTTATTTACACGGTATTTTGACGATGCAATATGAAGCGGAATCGTACGACCCCGATACGTCTCTGGACGACGTCTTGGTGCATATTTTGGACGCATCCAATCAGGTAGTGGAAAGCTATGCATTTAGTCGCAATGAACCCGATGATGATGCAACGGTCCGCACATCTCAATACCTGTATCCGGACGATTCGGTGCATACCCTGAAATTGAAAATTTCTAAAGCCATCGGGGAGGCCAATGACCGCACCCACGGCCAACGAGACGGAAATTATCCCCCCTTGGAAACCATGTATTTGTACACGCGTCGGTGGGTGCCGGCCTCAGAACTGGACGTGGAGAAATTGTACCAAGAAATTACGCGCCACGGCAGTGAAGAACTGACGTCCACCCATATGGAGGTGTTTTTGAACAATTTTTCCATTCCATTGTCCACCCGGTCCGAGACAACCTCCCCCGCCGGCCCCGTGAACATGGACGCCTTCTTGGAACGGGTTCAGCACACCATGGTATCGGATCAAAACCCTCTCCAGGGCCTGTTACAATTAGTGCCCATGGGTTTTCAGTACGGCGGCGGGGGTGGTAAATTGTCGGGCTCGGACTACACGTTTCCGGTGAACCCGGCCTTTTGCGGTGGCGACGTCTTGGATGACTGGAACACGCGGCGACGTAAGCCGGCATTGATGGCCAATGACTACCAGCTGTTGCTCCGATATTTGCCCCTGTTTCAGAACGAAATCTACGTGTGTTTGGCGGGTAATTACGCGCGCGAAGTGGTTCCGTGGTATTTTCCGCGTTTGGCGGAAGCGTCGGAAGCGGCGACCCGCCGGGCCGTCGCACAGCTGGAAACGGTCACGCCTACCCGGGAATATTTTCATCAGGTTGTGCGTAAGGTGACCGTGGACACGGCGGCGATGCCTCGCATGCAACGGGAAATTATGGCATATACCTTGGTCATTGCGCACCAAGTACGCATCCCGTTGGAGATTCTCTTCAAACATGTTTCGGCCACCGCGTTGGTACCGGGCATTGTCTTCAATCCTGGGAAAAACAAGGAAAATATCCTGCGACTCTATTCTACCCGGGTCTCCAAGAACGGTAAGCGCATCCCGGTGCTGACCAAACGGCAAATTGTCAATTTCGTCAAGTTTTCCAAGCGTCAGACGGTGGTCTTTTATTTGCCCCGAGGTACGTCGGCGGTTCGCCTGGGGGCCGAGGACCCCGCCACGGAGGATGACGACGTGGAATTGTATGTGATGCTGGACGCCGGCGGGAACCTGCATGTTCACGGGGAGGAGGTCTTGCCTGAGACCCCCGATATTTTGGACCGCTTGTTGCGGGTCAAACTGAATCCTCTCTTGGAACATGTCAACGCGTTTTTGCAACAGAGTGGATATCTAATCCCGCTGTTTCATTCGGTCCAAGAACCGAACGTGGGCGTTAAACATTTCCACGCGCGTTGGTCGTTCCGGTCTCCGCAGTTTTTTTCGGTCATCCGTGACTTGCCGTGCATTCGCGCATTTTTTGATATATACGACGAGGACGAAGAGCACATGGTACTGAAATACAAACGCCCCTTTAGCGATTACGAGTCGCAGGGACATTTGATCCGGGAATTTCGGCGTATGGGCAAGAGCCAAGCGCAGATGACCGAGGCTCTGCGTTTAAATTACGGGATGACCCGGTCGCAATGCCAACGGCGCATGGACGAGTACGAAGTAAACCAAGAGGACCAACGGCTGGCGCGGGGACTCAATCGCGAGTATTCTTTTCCGGTGGAGTTGCGTTACGAAGACAAGCGGGTCATCGTGGATATCTTCAAATACTGCCGCGACTGCAGCCGTCTCCATCAACGGGAAGAACCCGGGGAAGAAGAGTATGTGGCGGGACCCAAGGGACGGATTTACAAACGGCGGGGGCGTCGGGAAGATTCTTGGTCGGCGGCGGCCGCGGCGGCGGGATTACCTGGAATGTCGTATATGACTCTGGTAGAAGGCTACCTAGAAGCCGTATTGGCCGTTTTATTGGGACGTGCTGGAGACATACCCGTTCCGTCTTGGTGTGAAAAGATGGTATTTGAGCCCCTGGACGCGGACGTTTCTGCGCCTTTCCCGGACGACACCGAGGTCGTTACGGGTCCCGAATTGGCGGATGTCATCCCTCTCGCCCAAGACGACGGTGAAGAGGACCAAGAAGAAGAGGAGGAAGAAGAGGAAGAAGGGGACGAGGACAACGAAGAACCGGAAGAATTTTTATTTGAGGGCGGGGCCAAGAAAAAATACAAGACCAAGCTGGACCGACTCCATGAACGGGACGCCGAATTGTTCACGTTGGAAGGCGACGCCCCCTATTCCCGGGCGTGTCAGAAAAAACGGCAACCCATTGTCATGAACGACGAAGAGTACCAAGAAATGCGCGATGCGCATCCGGAGATGCGGGCGATTTCCTACGGAACGGCGCCCAATAAAAAGTACTGGTACAGTTGCCCTCAGTATTGGTGTGCCTCGGAAAATCGCGTATTAACAGAAGAACAGGTGCAGCGCGGTGAATGTCGCGACCATGTGGTCGCTGCCAACGAGTTTGTGCATCCGGGGTTTGAAGATCCCAAGAAACATCCCAAGGGGTTCTGTATGCCGTGTTGTTTCAAGGGCGACACGTCCGGTAAAGCCCTGCACGTGGAACGTATCAAAAAATGCCAAACCAAGGAGGACACGGAAGACGTCAAGGCGTCAGTCCTGGCGTCGGCTAAACCGTTCAAAGAAGAACGGGTCATTCTTAAATACTCGTCCAATCCTCCGGTCACGGCGCATCGGTGGATGCTGTTGCCGAAGGCCGTCCAGTATTTCTTGGGCGTGGACTATACCAAATTGATTGTCACCACCGCCAACGCCCTCAAAGTGGTGCCCGACCAACCGTGCTTTCTTCTGTGGGGCATTGAACATCCCCGGCACCAATCGTTTTTAGGATTATTCACAGAACTTTATAATTACCACCGCCCCCGTGACCCCCCCATTTCCGTGGACGTTTTGCGTACCCTTCTTCTGGAATCCATCACCTTGGACCGGTTCGTCGCTTACCAAGGGGGGGCCTTGGTTTCCGTGTTTACGGTCCCGGTATCGGCCGCCCAAGAATCCGAGCCCTACCCAACCAACCTGTCCGCTTACGCAAATTATGCCCATAGCCGGGTCTATCAAACGGTCCACGCAGAAGACTCGCGTGAGGTCAAGTTCTTTGCCAAGACCGTCGCCGCTTATCGCAATTTCCGGGCGTATTTGAAGGATTCACAGACGGTGATAGACCATACGTACTTGTGGGGGTTCGTGACGGAACCGGACCCGTCGCTGTTGCCCGAGGGGTGCAATTTGGTCGTCTTGGAACTCAACGATACGGAGACTTCCATTGATTTATGGTGCCCCCCGAATCCCAGTTGGCGGTTTGACCCCCGTAAACGCACGTTTTTTGTCTTGAAACGTGGCGACTATTATGAACCTGTGTACCAATATTGGGACAAAGAGGGCCCCGGGACCGTGGAGAGGGTCGGGGGGTTTCTCCTTGATGCGTTGCCTCCGACCTCGGTCCTTCGTCGCATCCTGGATACGGTGCAAGCGACCTCGGTGGCGCATTGTAGCGCGGACGCCTCGCAAAAGAATTTGACCGCGGCTGAGACCGAGGCCCTGGTCACTCAGAACAACTATGTGATCCAAAACCAGGTCTGGAACTTGGAGGGGAAACTGGTGGGCTATTATGTGCATCGTGAGGGTGCGCGCCCCGACTCTGGGGTGTTCTTGCCTTGTTTACCGTCCACGGTGATGTTAGATGCCGAAGCATATCCAGTGGCCTACATGCAGTCGTCCGAAGAGGCGGAACATCGGATGACCGAACCCCCGAATCCTTCCCCTTTGCCATCTACCACCCCCGTCCTCTGGAAATCGTACCAACAGACCAAGATACGGTTGCAAGACTTGTCCAGGCAGACCCAAGGTCAATTGAGGTGTCTTCCTCAATTCAAGGTATGGGATCCCATTCAGAACGTGGTGACCGGGGTCATGACCGAGTCCCTGCAGTATGTTCCCGTATTTCCTCACGAACCACCCCAAGAGGACGGTTTGCCGACGAAATCGCGCTCCGACGATGTGGAAGCCGACCAAACGTTGGCCCTTATAAACCGTGGGGATCCCGTGCGTGAACGGTTCATGGCCAATGTTACCCTGGAAACCCGGTTCTACCAAGTGTTTCGTTCGCTTCTTCGTCAATTGATTAATAATTACGAGAACCGGTCGGCCAAGAAACGTATTTTGGCTTCGGTGTCGGCGTACACCAAACGTTCGGAGGGCTACTCGCAACACCTGATGTCCATCGCGATGGTATTGGAGCAATTGTCCCAAGGATGGGTGGAGTTCTTTGACTACTCGGAACGCGAACTCTTGGCGATGACCGCCTCGCCCATTCGCGAATGTCTGGTTGGTGGTAGAGAAGGACGACAACTGTATTGCCGAGGTCGTGTCTTGGTGATACCGGCGACCAATTTGATGGCGACCGAAGGTTCCGAAGACCGCAGCAACCGTAACATTTACTTCATGCGTCTGAGCGACGAGCTTTTGCGGTTTCGTCGGATCCAAGAATTCATGTTTCAACCTCGCACCTTTTTGAACGTGACCACCGGGATGAGTGAATATGTCTTGACTCCTTGGGAAATCTTGGTACTGGAATCGTTTTTGACCGACGATTATTTCCAAGACATGATTCCGTTCAATGTGTCCGAGTACATCCATCAGACGAATTACGATACCTCCGAGCCTTTCAATGCGTCGGGGGCATTTGTCCCGGTGGTCACGTTGGATGAACAACAGACCATGCAGCGTCGCCCGGTGCAAGGTGCTTGGCCCATGGCGGAATGTATGGTGCAAAAGAGCGAGAAAGAACTCTTGGTGGAAGGCAACAACCGTAGTATTTGGAAACGGTCGTTTCCGAAGGATACCCGCGAATTCGGGTTCAAATCGGACAGTCCGGCCTGCACCTACGCGGTCCTGGCCTATTTGCTACATTTAGACAAACGTCCGTCCAAAACGGTCCAAGAAATGCAACAGGATCTTTGGCAGGCGTATTCGGCGTATCTGCCGGACCAAGAAGAAAAGATTCGGCGCGTGTTGTCGCAGCAGGGCAAGAAGGCCCTGTTGGCGACGGCCGACTTGCAAACGGCGGTCTTGTCCGATACGTATTTCTTGACGGACCTGGATCTCTGGGCGTTGGCAACGTACTGGAATATTCCCTTGGTTCTCTTTAGTTCAGGGTCTCTCAAGATGCTTGCCACTCGCATCACCATGGATGCCACCTGGCTCTTTTTGACGAGCAAATACGCCCCCGACGAAGACCACGACAACCACGCCTTGGTGTACAACCCGGTATGGTTCATTCGCTCGCCTCTGTCCTTCAATAAACAAACGGGGTTGCCGGCCTATTCGTTGGTAGAGTCTGCCTTTTCGGTGCGCGACCTTAAAGAAATTGGTGTTGTGATTCAACAGGCCGCCGACGACAATGCCGACAATTTCATGTCTCTGGGTCGGTTCCTGGAACAGATTACCATCATGCGTCCCCGGGCCCGGCCGAGACCGCAGGCCACATAAAATGTCCTCTTATGGTAGTAGAACGACCCTATGGAAGTGACGCCCACTCCCGAACCGAACACGATGCCCGTGGCCGGGCCTGCGGCCGGGCCGAGTCCGACCCCCATTTCCAGCGAACTTACGGCGAGTCCGGCCGCGGCGGCCGTGGCCACTGAATCCACTGCGCAGTCTGAACCATACCCTGAAGCGCACCCCGAACATCGTACCTGGCGGGAAGGCTTTGAAAGCGGTTTTACCCGCGGGTTTGACCTCGGCTATCAGTACGGCCAGAAGTCTGTCACCGCGGCCGAGGCCACTGCTCCGTCATTCACTGGCGGTCGTACGCGTCGCCGGCGCATAAAAAAGTTTTTTTAAACGTTTGGCGGTAACGTTGCCCTTAAACAGTAAATGGTTTAAATATTTTCATGATAAATATTTAAAATGACTAATAAAATGAGTAAAGGAGAATTTGAACAGATTATTCAAAAACTAGAAAGTGACACGGTATTTATCCGAGTATATAACGTTACTCTAGAAAATGAATGGAAAGATTCCTTTTTTATTAGGGTAAAGCGTAAGGAAAAACCTATAGATAAGGTAGTCTATGATCCCGATGTATTCGCCCTCAAGAATTATAACGTTAACTTTTGCTATGAAATTCATTATAGTAAAGGATTTTTAGGTAATGTTCTATCTACATATCCAGTGAGACATCTTTCGGACAATAGTGAATATAATGGATGGCTTATGCTTGATGCTGAAATTCATTATCAAACCATTTATTTAATGGGGAAAGTGGATGTGGATGCCATAAAAACGTATATATCCAATACGGATTGGGAAATAATGAGAGAACGTGATCGTCAAACAACATATATACCGAGCAACGGATTTCTATGTGATCGTTGTAAATGTCAAATATCAAAATCTGCATACGATTGAATATTCAATGGTGTAAATACCTGGTACCTCGGTGCCCTTGCCCGCCCCTTTACCCATTCATGGTATAGGATCCTATACCACGAATCTCATGGTTCTCGGATTAGAACCCAATGTCGTACCCGTCGTCCAGGCAGGCTGCTCCATGGTCGGTCGTGCGGCGGATGGACGCAATGTTGTTTTGGATTTCTATCCGTGTTCCACAGGTCGTGTCGTCTGCGGGGGCGACGAGCCCTTCTTCTATCTCGCGACTTACATCGCGGCGTTGGTAGGCCGCCCCCTTGAGGCTCTCGTAGGCTTTCATGTCTAGGACGACCTGGAAAGCGTTGGTGCCATAATCACCTTGCTGGCCGCACATGATGTTGGCGGAGACTCCCTTCATGTGGTCAAATTCGGCATGACGCGCGGCGTCCAGGAAGACCTCGGTATGCACCTCAAACGTCGCTTTGGCAATGGGTCCTACGTTGTCGTTGAGAAGCCCCGAACGGAAGATGGAGACCATGTCCTTGTTGCAGGTCATGCGATCACACAACAGACTGGTATGGTGGTAGTTGATGCTCGCTCCGGCCGCGGCCATCACGTCCACCAGTTCCGTATGAATGCATTTACGTGCGGCCTCAATCCCCAGTACGTCAAACACCTCCTTGATGTCGTTGGTCGTGGTGCGGGTCGCATCAATGAAATCCAGAGCCAGGGTGTCCAGGAGGTTGGACCCGGTGGAATCTAGCACCCAGGTGTCTTTGCGCACGTACTTGCCTTCTTCTTTGAACACCGTGTTTTGCAGTTTACGCGATAGGACGTTCTTCACACCGTGAATGCCACGCAACACAATTTGGTTCAAGAGAGCGTCCTGGAAGTTTTTGAGCAGGTAGATTTCGTCGGACTGGTCCAACGGGTTGGCCACGCCGCGTTTCGGTTTCTTGTCAAAGATGTTGGCATTGGTGCGGATACGGAAGACCAGCTTGTCCATGTTGTAGTCGGAAAATACGCAGTGCACGTCTTTCCCGTAGTGGCTGTTGGCGACCGCGAAGTGGATGTCGTCCATGGTCAGGTTCTTCTCAATGAGGATTTCCTTGTCAATCTCCATGCGAATGACCCACTTGGATTTGGCCGGTTCGGCCCCCGGTTCCGCTGTTCCGTCCTCGCCCATGCACTCGGCCACCATTTCCTCAAAGTGGTAAAACTGCTCCAACAGGACGCGGTCTTCCTCAATTTGTGTGGTCTGTTCCATGGGGTCAAAGTAGACTTGCACCGACTGCACCACATCAATGAGCTTGGTATGGGTCAAGGCCACCGCGTAGTTGTTGACTTTTTCAATGTCCATCTCTTCCTGGGGGTTCATGAACACCGTCATGGACGGGTTCTTCGGATTCTTGGTCAATCTCAAAATCTCCTCAATGCGCGGCACACCACGGGTGACACCCGTTTTGCTAGCCACCCCCGTGTTATGAAATGTATTCAATGTATTATGCACAATGACACCATAATCCGTCATGAAAGTTTGGTTCCCCGGCACCGTGAAATCGTACACATATTCCGTCTGGTCGGGCGTGTAGCGTTCAATCTCCACAATCTCGTCCCATACCACGTGCGAGTAGGCGGCTTGTTTCAAGA
>Ga0114959_10003777_pt1 | contig 11794 bp, 8 predicted proteins | sample C_130625_EF_Meta_FD_87317 | JGI IMG/M metagenome (GOLD analysis project Ga0114959, IMG submission 87317) | Freshwater microbial communities from Lake Croche, Canada to study carbon cycling - C_130625_EF_MetaG | ecosystem: Environmental > Aquatic > Freshwater > Lake | place: Lake Croche, Canada...
AATCCGAGTTTGTGCCAATTGCCCCTGCCCGCAAAGATTGGGACATGTCTAATTTTGGTGTTTCTTCGTCAGTTGCCAACCTAAAGCGTGTGGCAGTTCGCCCACCAACCCGCGATGCGGATTACCAAGCCGCGCATTGGCTGGGTGCCCCAGAGCAACTTGACCTTGATGCCCTCCAAGCTGATCACTCAGCTTTTGTTGAACTGCTCCGCGAACTTGGTTGTGAAGTCGACGTTCTTCCAGAAGCTCCAGGACAAGCAGATGCTTGCTTCGTTTATGACCCAGCCTTCACAACACCAACTGGCGTCATTCAGTTACAAGGAGCGAAAGAAGCGCGCGTTAAAGAACCAGCAATGTTGGCTGGAGACATAAATGCGCTTGGTATGCCAACTGTTGGAGTTCTTATCGGCGATGCAACCGCGGACGGCGGTGACATGTGTTGGTTAGATGACAAGACTGTTGCATTAGGTCGCACATATCGCACTAACGAAGCTGGCGAAAAACAACTACGTGAAATTTTTGCGGCTGAAGGAATTGAGGTGCTCTCATTTCACATGCCTCACGCAATGGGTCCTGAGTATTGCTTGCATCTAATGAGTGTTATCTCACCGATTCGCGATGACTTAGCTGTTGTCTATGAACGAGAAGCACCAGTTACGTTGCTGCAAGAACTTGTAAAGCGTGGAATCAAAACAATTTCGGTACCAGATGAAGAATATATGTCACTTGCTTGCAATGTGTTAGCAATTCGCCCAGGTGTAGTTGTCATGCCATCCGGTAATCTAATAACTGCACAACGTCTTCGCGATGCCGGAATTGAAGTTCACATTTATAAAGCGGATGTGATTAATCGTGGTGAAGGCGGGCCTACTTGTTTGACTCGTCCGTTATGGCGCGAAGACTAAAGCGGAGCGCTCCGCAGAAAAACTTCTAAAGGAAAAGCTCAGGAGCAGGAATCGGTCAATAACGGTTTTCCGATCGTTAGATCTTGGAAAACCGAATATGACTCGGGGATGACGCGGATGGTCTTTGACGTAGAAGGTTTTTCGTAGGAGTGCTGGCCTGTTGATCGCTACTGCGACCAACGCGAGGGAGGGAATCGAAAGCTCTCGCAAGCGACGGTTCCCTCTGCGCTAATCGCAGTAATACGAAAACCCCCGCGCACCCGCGGGGGTTTTCGTATTACGCGGCGAGGGAGGGATTTGAACCCGCGGAGGCTTTTACACCTCAGACGCTTTCAAGGCGCCCGCATTCGGCCGCTCTGCCACCTCGCCAAAACCGTTTCGAAAAACGATCAAACGTAAGGTTACGCGAGAAATGCACTGCAGTGAAACTGGCGCTATGGCGTAGGCTTTTAGCACTAGCGATTCGCTAAACGGGAGTGCAAAATGTCAGTTAAACCAGTCCGCCAGGTAACACCTCCAGCAACACGGATATGGCTTGCGGGACTGGGTGCGACTGCTTTGGCCGCCGCCGCAAATGCAGGCTGGCTTTGGATCTGCGTTAATTTATTTAAATGGGAGATCGTGGTCCCAGAGGCATTTCAAAGCAAGGTTTATGTAGACGCTTCAGTTCTTAGAGTGACAATTGCAACCGCGATTGCCGGAGTTACGGCAACAGTAGTTGCGGTTGGCTTAGCCAAATTATTTATCGGGCCAAGAATTTGGTTCTTAGTCTTAGGCCTAGGTGCTGGCTTTGCTTCGGTATACAGCGCACTAACTTTGGCAAATGTTTCTTTCTCAGTGAAGTTTGCACTCAGTGTTATGCACATCTTGGCAACATTTTTAGTTGTGCTACCAATTGGTGAAGCACTAAAAATTCGCGATTCGGATCTACATCGCGCTGATGTTAAATATCATGAGCATCTTGATAGTAAGAATTCAGATGATGTAACTTTCATTGCTGGTGCGACAGCCTCGGCATCTGCATCAGCTGCAGTATTTGATAATCATCCGAACTTAAACGACACCGTCATTGCGCCATTAGATTCACCAACACCAGATGTAAGTGGTTTCTCCGACGGTGGCGGATTCTCCGATGGTGGTTCTAGTTCTAATTAGAACTCGTTAGCAATTCGACGGGCTAAGTATGGCGAAAATTCACCGGCATATTTTTTGTGTAACTCTGGAAGCTGCCAATCTTTACCAGTAACTGTTCCGCGGCACTCGGCACTTCCGCAGCCACAAGTAAATTCGTCGTAATTTGAATCATCACAAGTTGCGTAATCAAAAGTAAGTTCTTCGCCGACTGCAATGTCGCGACGGGCTTTCAAAATCGTGGCGCCCATTAGTCCACAACTTGGTTCACAAGAGTGATTGAAGCAATCGCCTGGTTCGCGTTCTTCGCGGGAAACTAAATACTGATTATCATCAACTTGAATTGCGCGATGTTGCCTTTCTAGTTCTAATGTCGCCAAGACTTCTCGAGGTACGGACCAGCCACCGAAACTACCCACAGTTTCGCCTTTACTGATCGGCTCAATTGCAAAACTTCCCCAACCTTTATCTCCAGCTGAGCGAGCTTGCGCCTTGGGAGTCAACCAGTTCATGTCCAATGAATTACCTCTTGTCTCTACCTTGCAGGCAAACAAATGCAGAACTGATGCTATCTGGAATCAACCTAGAGATACCAATTCCCAGATGAATTTTTGCTACACATATTCCTCTAGGCTTAAGTCATGATCGATTTAGCAGCGCTGCGCCAAGACCCAGAAGCCTTTAAGAAATCTCAGGCTGCTCGCGGAGAATCTGTTGAATTAGTTGATCAAGTTACTTCTGCCGATTTGGCCCGTCGAACCGCTTTAGGCGAATTTGAAAGCTTACGAGCCAATCAAAAGGCGATCGGCGCGCAGGTTGCAAAGGCGCAAGGTGACGAGAAGCAAAATCTTTTGTCCCAAACTAAAACCCTTTCCGATCAGGTAAAGGCAGCTGAGAATTCTTTGCGCGAGATGGATGCAAGCCTTGACGCCCTAGTTCTTGGCCTATCCAATGTTGTCGACTCTGCCGCACCTGTTGGTGGTGAAGAAGACTTCGTTGTAATTAAAGAAGTCGGTGTGAAGCGAGATTTTGCTGCAGAAGGTATTGCAGTTCGGGACCACGTCGAAATTGGTGAACTACTCGGAGCGATAGATATTGAACGCGGTGCAAAAGTCAGTGGTAGCCGGTTCTATTACTTAACGGGTCCAGGTGCGATGTTGGAATTGGCGCTTGTTCAGTTAGCGATGAACACCGCGCAAAAAAATGGTTTTACTCCGATGATTCCGCCTGCACTTGTAAAACCTGCTGCGATGGAAGGTACAGGCTTTCTTGGGCAAGCTGCCGAAAATGTTTACCGTCTTGAAGCTGATGACATGTATTTAGTTGGAACTGCTGAAGTTCCGCTTGCTGCGTATCACATGGATGAAATCCTTGAAGGTGATTTGCCTCGTCGCTACGCCGCGTTCTCACCATGTTTCCGCCGCGAGGCTGGAAGCCATGGCAAAGATACTCGTGGAATTTTTCGAGTGCACTGGTTTGACAAAGTTGAAATGTTTTCGTTCTGTCCAGTTGATGAAGCTGTTGCAGAACATGAACGCTTATTAGGTTTTGAAGAAGAATTTTTGCAAGCTCTTGAAATCCCATATCGTGTTATTGATGTTGCTACCGGCGATCTTGGTTCAAGTGCAGCGCGAAAGTTTGATTGCGAAGCTTGGGTGCCATCACAAGAGCGCTATCGCGAAGTAACTTCAACTTCCAATTGCACAACTTTTCAGTCCCGTCGATTAAAAATTCGTTCGCGGGGAAAAGAAGGCGTCGAACCAATTGCAACTTTGAATGGAACTCTATGTGCCGTCACGCGAACTATTGTTGCGCTGTTTGAAAATCATCAAGAAGCAGATGGTTCGGTCCGAATTCCAAAAGCACTTCAGCCATATCTTGGTGGCGCAAGTCATTTCAAAGTGAAGTAACGGTTAATAACAAGCTCTTAAAAACAAATGCCCCGCTGAAACCAGCGGGGCATTTGCTTATGTTTACTTAGACACCAGCAACCTGAGGTAAGTTAGCCAAGCCAGCTGCCAAACGTTCTTCTGAGAAATCTTCATCAACCATGCGACCGCCAAGGAAAGCATCGTAGGCAGCAAGATCGAAGTGACCATGTCCACAAAGTGCAGTCAAGATAACGGTTTCTTCGCCAGTTTCTTTAGCCTTCAGAGCTTCCTGAATTGCAATTGCAATCGCGTGAGTTGGCTCTGGAGCTGGAACGATTCCTTCGGTGCGCGCAAACTGCACTGCTGCGCTGAAGCACTCAGTCTGAGCCACGGCTTGAGCATCCATCAAACCAAGTTCGTAGATGTGAGAAATCAATGGAGCCATACCGTGGTAGCGCAAACCACCAGCGTGAATTGGATCTGGAATGAAATCTTTTCCAAGGGTGTGCATCTTCATAAGTGGTGTCATACCTGCAGTGTCACCAAAGTCGTAAGCGTAAGTGCCACGAGTAAGTGATGGACATGATGCTGGTTCAGCAGCCAAGATACGTGGACTGATTTTGCCAGCCATCTTTTCGCGTAGGAATGGGAAGGCAAGTCCACCGAAGTTTGATCCGCCACCGGTGCAGCCAACGATAAGTGTTGGAGTATCTTCAGCCTTTTTCATTTGCAGCAATGCTTCTTCGCCAATGATGGTCTGATGCATCAGTACGTGGTTCAAAACTGAACCAAGTGCGTAACGAGTTTGTGGATCTTGCACGGCAACTTCAACAGCTTCAGAGATTGCGATACCAAGTGAACCATTCAAGTTCTTCGGATCTGAGGCAAGCATTTTGCCAACTTCAGTTAGCTGTGATGGTGAACGATGTACTGTGCCACCAAATGCTTCGATCATTAGTTTGCGGAATGGCTTAGCATCAAATGACGCACCAACCTGGAAAACTTCACATTCCATGTCGTAAAGCGCGCAAGCGAATGCAAGTGCGGTGCCCCACTGGCCGGCGCCAGTTTCAGTTACAAGTTTCTTGATACCTTCTTGGGCGTTGTAGTAAGCCTGCGGCACAGCAGTGTTTGGTTTGTGTGAACCCGCTGGTGAAACACCTTCGTACTTGTAATAGATACGAGCTGGTGTACCAAGTGCTTTTTCCAAACGATGCGCGCGGAACAACGGGCTTGGCCGCCATTGGCGGTAAACATCTAGAACGCCACCGGGGATATCGATGTATCGCTCCTGGCTGACTTCTTGCATGATCAATTCCATTGGGAATAACGGTGCGAAATCTTCTGGCCCAGCTGGCTGATGAGTTCCTGGATGTAGTGCTGGCGGCGGTGGCGCTGGCAGATCCGGAACGATGTTGTACCACTGGGTAGGCATCTCGTTTTCGGTCAAGGTGTATTTGTGGGTGCGAACTTCGTCGCTGATCTTGGCCATGATGCTCCTTCAGGAAAAGCCCGTAGGGTTGAGTACGGGTAGTTGAAAACTCTAGCGAGTTTTTGCCCCATATGACTAGGTCAAATATCAGGGAAGTTGGTAACAATTGTGACGCGGTTAATTGCCAGCGATCTTGATGGCACATTCCTGCAAACCGGCGGCACAGTGTCCCCAGAAAACGTTGCAGCCATTGCTCGGGCTCATGCCAACGGCCTAGAAACCATGTTCGTAACCGGGCGACCATCTCGTTGGATGCGCCAGATTCCAGAGATGACTGGCCATGAAGGCCTTGCGCTGGTCTGCAATGGCGCATTGTTAATGGACTTGAAGACCCAGGAAACTATCTACGCCGACCTAATGACCACGGATGCCGGGCTGAAGGCAGCCAAGATTTTGCAAGATCTTGACCCAGATATTTCATTTGCAGTAGAACTTGATCGACACGATGTTTCATTCTTGGTAGACGACAAGTACCGACCGCGCTGGGAAGTTAAAGTTGCGCCACCAGCCACTGACGTTGAATCCATGTTCGCAACGGAGATTGTTATCAAGTTACTTGCTCGGCCGAGTGATCGAGTTCAGCAGAATGCGGACGAGTTCCTAATTGCAGCTCAAGCTGAACTTGAAGGACTTGTAGATGTAACTCATTCAAACTTTTTAGATCTCATGATTGAAATGAGTGCACTAGGCGTCAATAAGGGAACTGGATTAGCGAAGTTTGCAGCCACTAAAGGATTGTCTGCTACTGATATTGCTGCGGTGGGTGACATGCCAAACGATGTTCCGATGATTGCTTGGGCAGGAAGAGGCGCAGCGGTCGACAACGCTCACGATTGGGTTAAAGAAGTGGCAACGGAATTCTTACCTTCAAATGACGAGCACGGTGTTGCAGTTTTTATTGATCGAATTATTGCAGGTTAATCGTTTCGTTTACGTAAGTTCTTGAGCCAAGTCTGGGGATCCACATTAGATTTCTCAGCGTCAGCCACTATGCCGTTGGCACTGGCATTGTCATGTCGTGGATATGAACCCAAGAATTTAACGTCAGCACAGATTCGACGAAGTTCGATCAAGGCATCTCCAAGATTTTCATCATCTATGTGTCCAACACAATCCAAAGAAAAGAAGTAATCACCCAGTTGTTGTTTTGTTGGTCGAGACTCCAAGCGTGACAAGTCAACACCACGAACCGCAAACTCCGTCAAGATATTTAACAAAGCACCAGGTTGGTTGCGATGCATGAACAATGACAAAGTTGTTTTGTCATTTCCTGTCGCAGGTTGGGCATGTCCTGGCTTACTTACTAAAACAAATCGTGTCCAAGCCGAATCACTGTCTCCAATTCCTTGTGTCAGAATTTCTAATCCATAATGTTTCGCTGCGGCTACCGAACAAATAGCGGCATCGTAATTTGCGCCATTTGCTAACTCTTCAGCTGCTGCCGCGGTAGACATTGCCGGGAGCACATGAACACCTGGAATATTTTTATGCAACCATTCAACACATTGGGCGTGCGCATGGGGATGTGTTGCAATTCGCTTTATGTCTGCAATCGTGACCCCAGGTTTTGCTAGCAGTGCAAACTCCACCGGGATTGCAATTTCATCAATGATCTCTAGTGATTCGCCATGACCGAGTTCATCGAGCGTTGTGGCAACTGAACCCTCAACCGAATTTTCAATTGGCACTAGTGCGCCAAAAACTTTTCCTGTGCGGACGAGATTTAATGCTTCGCGAACTGATTCTGCTGGAATTAGATCTGCCCCTTGGGCAATCGGCATCTGTAAAAAAGCAGCCTCAGTAAAGGTGCCCTTGGGACCCAGGTAAGCGAATGAATTTTTCATAGAAACTTAAGATTACGCCGAATATAGTCAGTTGGATAATTTCAACATTTGCATGAGTTAACCATTCTTGGCAATGGGCAACTTAACTGAGAAAACTTCTGACAATTCAACTAGTCGTTCCCAAATCACTGGGTGGACTGTTATTCCAGACTCGCGGCGGAGCTTGGTATTTATGGCAGTGCTTTCACCTGGCATCCGGATTTCTTTAGCTCCTGGCTCTAGTGGAGTTAGCTTCAAGTGAGTAGCAAACTTTGCAACGTCTTTTTTAAAATCAGCCAACGGACGCAGCTTTTGAATATCAATTCCGATCGCAAGTACACCTTGTCTGGCATCTGCTATCTCGGGACCGACAGTTCCCGCTGAACTCAGCGAACCAGCCAAAGCTTCAGCAATAACTGACAGGGCAAAACCTTTTACTCCACCTAATGGAACCAGCACGCCACTTTGGTTTAGCCAATCGTTGTCGATCTCAGTTCCACGTTCTTGGGCGTCGGAAAGTCGCCCTCGGGCTACCGCAGAAGTTGCCATGTCCATGACGAGATTTGGCGCACCTTCGCGAGGGACGCCAGCAGCAATCGGATTAGTGGCAATTCGCGCTTCAGATCCGCCAGGTGGAGCTACATCAATTGCACCACCTCCTACGTTCATGAACATAAATACCGCAATACCTGCATCGGCTGCGTGATCGCAGAAATCGGCAAACCTTCCAGCGGGATCACAATTCTTTACTGTGACTGCGGCAATACCGTGACGGCGAGCGCGCTCAATGAGTAAGTCAGTTGCAAACGGCATCACTAAGTGCCCGTAGTTCGTTTGGCCATTAACACTAACTAAGGAACCACTGTCTTGTTCGAGAGTGGGAACAGCGGCAGGATTCACGAAACCATCACGTGCCCGATAGGCATATTCGCGAAGTCTGCGAATGCCATGCGACTCATGGCCAGCTAAATCAGAAGCCACCATTTGCTTAGCCATTTCGGCAGCGCTGACTGCTGGCGTGCCGACGGCTTGGAGTACTTCTGAGATGAAACGAAATAGTTCAGCATGATCAACCAACGTGCCATCCGTCTGCGTCATTTCTATCCCGATCCTTGAGCTCTATGTCAAGGCAGGCTATCAGGCATTAGAAACCTGCCCACTGCGCTGGAAAAGTATAGGTATGGTCAAGATTTTCGAAAAAGTACTGATTTAAGTCGCTTGAAATCTCAATTATTCGTAGTTTTGAATCAGTTCAGGCGTTACTGCATCCCCCGTCGGTGACGCCTGGACTTTCTTTATGCCAGTTTCGGCTTTCAACGAACAATCAGATTTGGCGCGCCAGACATCACCGTTTCTTGTTAATTAAGTGAGAATTACAAGGTGGAATCAACGGTTTATCGCAGAGGTTCCGATGGCAATGTCATCGGCACTCCCGAGACCAACCACGCTGCTGAACAACCAAGGGAACCGGTCTTTTCTGTTACGACGTATCGGTCGGGAGAAATTGGTCAAACTCAAGCCCAACCTAAGTATGTTGCTGATTCGCCACAGCCTGAAATTGCAATGCCACCTGCGGCTGTGATTTCTGATCCAACACCAGCACCGAAAGAAATCAAACCTTCAAATCCGCAAGCAAATCCGATCGTTTCCAAACCAAAAATTCCAGGGGTTACGTTGCCTAAAGTTTCATTCAGAAAAGGCAAATCACGTTTCCCAAGGCCAGTTCGTTACATCAGAAATATTGTGCTTGCTTATCTTTGCTTCTTTTTAGTTTTAGGTTTTCACGCTGCGAGTTCACTAAACAAAATGCCGGCAGCAGCAAATGTAGCCATCGCGGATACTGCCGGAACTAACTGGCTACTTGTTGGTTCTGATAGTCGCGAAGGATTAAGTAAAGCTGAACGCCGGCAACTTCATACCGGTGGTGACATGGGCCCACAGCGCACCGACACGATCATGTTGATACACATCGGCGATAACGGAAAACCAACTTTGGTCAGTTTGCCACGCGATTCTTACGTAACAATTCCTGCACACACGGCTTTAGATGGCTCCGTAGTTAAAGATCGTAAAAACAAAATTAACACCGCATATGGCAAAGGCGCTGCCCCGTTACTTGTGGAAACAGTTGAACGAAATACCGGTATACACATCGATCACTACATGGAAGTGGGCTTTAAAGGTATTCGAGATATCACAGATGCAGTTAGTGGCGTGAATATGTGTGTGTCAGCAGATGTGACAGATAAAAATTCGGGTTTGAGTTTGTTGGCTGGATGCCAAGAACTCAATGGAAAAGATGCTCTGGCATATGTGCGAATGCGATACGCAGATCCAAAAGGTGATCTTGGCCGCGTCGAACGCCAGCAACAGTACTTAGGAGCTGTGATGAAAAAAGTGGCAACACCGGCTGTGCTCCTTAATCCAATCAGCATGTGGAAGTTAGTTAACTCTGGAACAGCATCAGTTATTGTCGGTGCTTCTGATTCTGTAATGGACATTGCAAATCTTGCCAAGGCAATGCGAGGCCTATCTAATGGAAGTGGAACGTTGACCACAGTTCCGGTCGCAAATGCTGATGCCACTACGGCTGCGGGCTCATCGGTTATCTGGGATGACGCTGCAGCTCGAGAACTGTTTGTTTCATTGGGTGCAAATTAACCTCGATTGAGGGGTCATTATTAATTTCGCTATTTAGCCGACCAAGTACCAACCAAATCCCCTTGATCTCATAAGATTTTTCAAGAGAACCCCCAACAAGGAGAACCATGTCTGCATTTGCACATGTCACCAGCCAGGAAGTTGCCCTGGCTGGATCCAACTACACAACCGTGGTCATCGTCGCCCTGATTGCTTTAGCTGCACTTGGTGTAGCGGCAGTTTTGGTACGTCAAGTTTTGGCAGCCGACGAAGGCACCGAAAGCATGAAGAACATTGCCAAGGCAATCCAGGAAGGCGCCTCGGCATATTTAAGCCGACAGTTCCGCACTCTTGGAATTTTTGCCACATTGGTTTTCTTCTTGCTATTCCTACTCCCAGCAGAAACCCAGAATGAGCGCATTGGTCGCTCGCTGTTCTTCCTAGTTGGCGCATTATTTTCTGGCATCACCGGCTACATGGGCATGTGGCTTGCAGTTCGCGGAAACGTTCGCGTAGCTGCAGCTGCTAACACCAGCGGCGAACAAGAAGCAATGAAGATCGCTTTCCGCACCGGTGGTGTGGCTGGCATGTTCACAGTTGGTCTTGGTTTGTTTGGCGCTGCAGTCGTTGTATTGGTTTACAAGGGTGAAGCACCGAAGGTTCTTGAAGGCTTTGGATTCGGCGCGGCACTGCTTGCAATGTTCATGCGTGTTGGTGGCGGTATCTTCACAAAAGCTGCTGACGTCGGCGCTGACTTGGTTGGAAAAGTTGAACAGGGTATTCCAGAAGATGATCCTCGTAACGCTGCAACCATTGCTGACAACGTTGGCGACAACGTAGGTGACTGTGCGGGTATGGCAGCAGACTTATTCGAGTCTTACGCAGTCACACTTGTTGCTGCCTTGATTCTTGGTAAAGCAGCATTTGGCGAAATTGGTTTGGTATTCCCACTCGTAGTTCCTGCAATCGGTGTCCTAACCGCAGTTGTTGGAATCTTTGCAGTAACACCTCGCGCAGGCGATCGTTCTGGAATGAGCGCAATCAATCGTGGCTTCTTCTTATCTGCAGTAATCAGCGCAGTCTTAGTAGCTGGCGCGGCTTACACATTCTTGCCAGCAACCCTTGGTGAACTTAAGTCAGTTGCTGATCCAACTTTCGGTTTGGCAGAAGGCGTAACAGTTAACCCACGTTTCATGGCAATTGGCGCAGTACTTATCGGTATCGTTTTGGCTGCCGCAATCCAGCAATTAACTGGGTATTTCACAGAAACTAATCGCAAGCCGGTTGATGACGTTTCCAAGTCATCACTAACTGGACCTGCAACTGTAATTCTTGCTGGTATCTCACTTGGTTTGGAATCAGCGGTTTACTCCGCATTGTTAATTGGTGCTGCTGTTTATGCTGCGTATGTTCTAGGTGGGGCTTCAGTGCTACTTGGATTGTTCGCAATTGCATTGGCCGGTACCGGTTTGCTTACAACTGTTGGTGTCATCGTTTCCATGGATACCTTCGGTCCAGTTTCTGACAACGCACAAGGTATCGCAGAAATGTCGGGCGACGTTCATGGTGAAGGCGCACAGGTTCTAACAAACCTAGATGCAGTCGGTAACACAACAAAGGCCATCACAAAGGGCATCGCAATCGCAACTGCAGTATTTGCGGCAACTGCATTGTTCGGAGCGTTCCGCGACTCTGTTGCAAACGCAGCGAAGAGCTTCAACACGAGTGACTTGCAATACTCCGGAACTTTGGACATCTCGAATCCGGCAAACCTATTTGGTTTGTTAATTGGTTCTGCAGTTGTCTTCATGTTCAGTGGACTTGCAATCAACGCTGTATCTCGTGCTGCCGGTTCGGTGATCTTTGAAGTTCGCCGCCAGTTCCGCGAGACGCCAGGCATTATGGCTGGAACTGAACTTCCGGACTACAGTC
>Ga0114959_10003779_pt1 | contig 11793 bp, 6 predicted proteins | sample C_130625_EF_Meta_FD_87317 | JGI IMG/M metagenome (GOLD analysis project Ga0114959, IMG submission 87317) | Freshwater microbial communities from Lake Croche, Canada to study carbon cycling - C_130625_EF_MetaG | ecosystem: Environmental > Aquatic > Freshwater > Lake | place: Lake Croche, Canada...
TTTCAATCAGATTGCTCATATCTAAAAACCCAATTTCATCCTTTAAAAATTTAGCTACAGCTATTTCGTTTGCCGCGTTTAGTATGCATGGCATATTTCCACCTTGTTGCAATGCATCAAAAGCCAATTGTAGGTTTCTAAAAGTTTCTAAGTCGGGTTTTTCAAAGGTAAACGATGGATAATTTGTAAAATCAAATCGTGGATAATCAGTTGCTAATCGCTTTGGATAGCCTAATGCATATAATATTGGCAATTTCATATCAGGCAAACCTAATTGTGCTTTAATGCTGCCATCTTCAAATTGTACCATACTATGTATGATTGATTGCGGATGAACAATTACATCTATTTGTTCGTTTTTTAATGCAAATAACCATTTGGCTTCTATTACTTCAAGACCTTTATTCATAAGGCTTGCCGAGTCTATGGTAATTTTTGCCCCCATCACCCAATTGGGATGTTTTAATGCTTGTGCTTTAGTTATTTGTTTTAACTCTTCAACTTTTTTTCCTCTAAAAGGTCCACCCGATGCGGTTAAATAAATCTTCTCAATTTTATTTTCAAACTCACCTGCCAAACATTGAAATATGGCGCTGTGTTCGCTATCAACCGGATATATATTAACGCCTTTTTGTAATGCAAGTTTAGTTACCAAGTCTCCCGCAACTACAAGTGTTTCTTTGTTGGCTAAAGCAATGTTTTTACCTGCTTCAATAGCTGCCAGTGTAGGCTTTAATCCTGCGTATCCAACCATGCTTGTCAGCACCACATCAATGCTTTCCCATGCCACAATTTCGCACAATGCTTTTTCTCCAGCAAAAACTTTTACATCAGTATTAGTTAATGCTTCCTTTACTTTTGTGTAATGTGTTTCATTACCAATAACTACTGCATTAGGGTTGTATTTAATTGCTTGTTCAATAAGTAAATCGGCATTATTATGGGCTGATATTACCTCTAACTCTAAATCGTTTTGTTGAGCAGCAATTACATCAAGAGTTTGGGTACCTATTGAGCCAGTGGAGCCCAATACAGCAACTCTTTTTTTCCTTATTTCTAAATTCATCACCTGCAAAGGAAAAAAATTTATTGAATTGTATTTGGATTGAGTATATAATGCTACATATTAACACCTATCAATTAAATAATTTGTTGACGTTGGAATACATTGATTTTAATTAGCAGTAAATATTCTCAGTAATATAGAGAATATAGGTTTCAAATGATTTAATTTGCATAAAATTTTGATACATGAATTACGTTGGTGAACATTTGTGGCCTGGATATTTAGGGAATTTACTTATTGTTTTATCTTTTACTTCATCCATACTAGCTACTTTTGCTTATTATAAATCTAGTAATGGTTCGGAGCTTGAAATAACTTGGAAACGCTTAGCGCGAACTACCTTTAAAGTGCATGCATTTTCGGTGTTTGCAATAATGGGTTTGTTGTTTTATTTAATTACGCAACACTTTTTTGAGTACCAATATGTTTGGCAGCACTCTTCAAAAGAACTTCCGTTTAGATATATGTTTTCATGTTTTTGGGAAGGGCAAGAGGGTAGTTTTTTATTGTGGAGTTTTTGGCATTGTGTGTTAGGTTTGATATTGCAACGTACCGCCCGTGATTGGGAAACTTCAGTAATGACAATATTTTCGAGTGTGCAGGTATTTCTTACAAGTATGCTTTTAGGTGTTTTTATTTTTGATTATAGAATTGGTAGCAATCCTTTTTTGCTCCTGCGCGAACATCCTGAATTTTCTAATTTACCTTTTGTAAAAATACCTACTTACTTACAAAATTTGGATGGACGTGGATTAAATCCATTACTTCAAAACTATTGGATGACCATTCATCCACCAACTTTGTTTTTAGGCTTTGCTTCTACTTTAATCCCTTTTGCTTATGCCATTGCTGGCTTATGGAAGAAGAGATATGCTGCATGGTTAAAGCCCGCTATTCCTTGGACATTTTTTGGTGTAATGATTTTAGGAACTGGTATTTTAATGGGAGGAGCATGGGCTTATGAATCGCTTAGTTTTGGCGGCTTTTGGGCATGGGACCCTGTTGAAAATGCATCTTTAGTTCCTTGGCTTACCTTTGTTGGCGGTGCGCACGTAATGTTGGTGGCACGCGCACGCAATCATTCAATAGGTGCAGCAGCCATCTTAAATATTGCAACTTTTATACTTATTTTATATTCTACCTTTTTAACCCGTAGCGGTATTTTAGGCGATACTTCTGTGCATGCCTTTACCGATTTAGGAATGAGCGGTCAATTATTAGTTTACTTGTTATTCTTTTTAGCGATTGCTATTTATTTGATATTAATAAATTACAAATATTTTCCTCAGCAAAAGGAAGAGGAAAGCAGCACATCACGAGAGTTTTGGATGTTTATTGGTACAATGGTTTTAGTTGTTGCCGCTTTTCAAATTATTGCAACAACTTCAATTCCTGTTTTCAATAAAATATTTAATACCAAAATTGCTCCACCGTCAAAACCTATCGAACATTACAATTCATGGCAAGTTCCAATAGCAGTACTGATAACTATTTTAATAGCTATTGGTCAGTTTTTCGCATACAAGAAAAGTAATATGCAGCAGGTGATAAAAAAAATGTTGCCTTCGTTTTTAATTAGTTTAGTATTAGCAAGTATTTGTGTTTGGCAATTAGAAATGTACAAACCTTTTCATGCTCTTTTATTGTTTGGTTCCATGTATGCAGCTATTGCAAACATTGATTATTTCATTCGGTTCGGAAAATTGAGTTTCTTAAAATCGGGTTCATCAATTTCGCATGTTGGTTTTGCATTGGTTATGTTAGGTGCTTTAGTTTCTACAAGTAAAAGTGTAGTTATTTCGCAAAATTCAAGCGGTACTGACATTTCTAAGTTGGGAAAAGACTTTAGTAACAACGATAACATTTTGCTCCGAAGTAATGATACCTTGAACATGGGAGAGTATTTTGTAAGTTATACTTCTAAGCGTAAAGATGGTGTAAATCATTACTTTGATATTGATTATTTTAAGAAAGATGATAAAGGTAAAATGGTAAAACAGTTTACGCTAAGTCCTTTGGTGCAAGTTAATCCGCGTATGGGAAATGTTGCAGAACCTGATACGCGTCATTACCTAACTAGTGATATTTATACTCATATCACTTATGCCGATATGAGTCAATTTGAGGATAAAAACAACGATTATAACGAAGGCTCTAAAAATACAATTGCTACTGGAGATACTATTTTTGCGGCTAATAGCATCATCATTGTTGAGGGTTTATTTAAGGATGTAGATAAGGCTAAATATAATTTGAATGATAGTGATATTGCAATTGGTGCTCGTTTGCGCATTGTTGATATCAGAAATAAACAGTTTTATGCTGACCCTATTTTTGTTATTCGTGGCAACTATTCCATGCCAATTGCTGCAAATGTTGAACCTTTAGGACTAAAGTTTGAGTTTAACAAACTAAATCCTGATAACGGTAAAATTGATTTGACACTTTACGAAAAACAAAAATCTGACAATTTTATTATTCTAAAAGCCATCATTTTTCCTTTCATAAATATACTTTGGCTAGGATGTTTTATTATGATAATTGGTATTACCCTTAGCATCTTTAATAGAATTTTTAAAACAAAGATTATTGCGGATTAGTAATAGAAACCACTTCCTTTTTATTCGATAGTTTAGTGCACAAGCTATTATATATTCAATACAACAATGAAATATTGTTTGGTTTTATTGTGTTTTAAAACAGTAGAAATTGCAATGGATTAAATACATAAAAAGGAATCTAGTTTTGATGCAATATTTTCAAAGCCAAAAATATTTTCAATTGCCAATTTAGAATTTGTAGATAATCTTTCGCGAAATTCAAAGTCAGTAATACATTTCTCTATAAAATAGCAAAATTCATTCGGAGTTTCGGCAATAAGTATGCAAGGTTCATTGTTATGGTTGGTAGGAATTCCTGCCGCTCCTAATGATGTTGTTATAACTACTTTACCTGCTTGCATCGCCTCTACAATTTTTACTCTCATGCCTCCTCCAGAAAATATAGGCGCAATCAAAACATCATGCTTTTGTATAAAATCTGAAGCACTTTCAATTTCACCAGCAACTATAAATTGGGAGGTTTGAATGTCGAAAAAGTTTTTACCCATATTTTTGCCAGCAATATAAAATGTAAAATCATCTGTTGATTTTAATATTGAAGGAAAAATATTTTCAAGAACCCAATTTACAGCATCAATATTGGGTTGCCAATCCATTGCTCCTAAATGAAAAAAGGTGGGCATTGCTTTTTGTATGTGAACGTTTTTGTTTTGTATTTCAGCAGCAAAAGGAATAGTAATAATTCTGCTATTAGGCGCATGTGTTTTTACATCTGTTTCATCATCGGCAGTAATGCATATAATATTTTTGAATTGATTGAATGACGAAGTTTCATATACTTTCAATTTGAAAGCTAACTTTTTTGCATACAATTTTTTAAAAATATTAACTTCTAATTCGGCACGTTTGCTCCATAGTTTGTATTCAATATTATGGCATCTTAAAAATATATTGGCTTTAGAATATTTGATAACTAGTGAAAGGTATTCAGCCATATAAATACTTTCAAAAATAATAACATCAAAACTTGTTTCAGTTAATATTTCCTTCAGTTTATTTTCAACGGAAACATTAAAAAATCTCTCAACATTATATGGAACAGTCTTCAATAAGTTTTTCAGTAAGTTGAAAAAAATAATTCTTGTATCAACAAATACAGTTTCAAAATTTACTTTTTTTAAATAGGTTAAGTCAATTTTATTGTGAGTAAATGGATGTTTGTATGTGCTAATGGCAAATACTTTTACATTATGGTTTTTACTCAAAAGCATTTCTGTAGTTTGATTCATTGCCTTGCAACCACCGTCAATAGAGGGTAATGGAGGTTTATTACACAACTGTAAAATATTCATTACGCTTTCTTAACTAGTTTTTTGAAGAAATTAATGTAAGCATCCATGTCAAATAAAATAGAATCGCGCGTAGCTTTGTATGTGAGAAAAATACCTACTGGCATCAAAACAACTGATGCTAACCAAGCGCCTTCTGCTGCTGTCATAGCGCTTTCTTTTGCAGATTTTTCGCCAACGATACTCAATACATAAAATATTAAAAAGAAACCAACAGATATAACAACTGGCATACCTAAACCACCTTTTTTTATGATTGCACCAAGCGGAGCACCAATAAAAAATAGTACTAAGCAAGCAAATGATAATGTAAATTTTTTATGATATTCAATACCATAACTTGCAACGGTTTCCTTCCTCATACGCACTTCCTCGGCACTTGAACGTGATAAAGCCTCGTTATTACGAATAATATTTAGTGTATTTTCAAAGAGGTAGCTTCGCTGTTGAGGTTGCAGTTTTTTAAGGAAAATATCGGTGTTTATATATAGAGGTTTAGGCATTGTATCATTTGGTTGTTGAACGTCGAAATTACGTTGTTTATTTTCGAAAATATTATGAGTTAGTTCATTCATTACCAACTCATATTTTTTATTTATCTCAAATTGTTCAGTGTCCCTTTCTGCTAATAGCTGCTTTACATTCAGCATTTGGTAGCTGTCTTTAAACAGTTTTTCATCGCTACGTACCATCTTAAAATCGCTTAAATCCATGCGTATAACTTGCCTAACAAAATTACTCCGCAACATAGGTTTGTATTCTGATTTTTTATTTGATTGTTGAACTTCCTCATAGCTATGTCCATCATAAAGCGTGAAAAGCAAAAAACGTTCATCAGCAGTAACCTCCATAATGCCTTTTTTTGCTAATAAAATTTTAACGTTCCCTAATCTTTGCGAATGGTCATATATCATCAAATCATACATCCATTTTCCGTTTTTACTTTTGTGTGATGTTTTAATTGTAAAGTTTTCAATGCCTTTGTAAAAAACCCCTTCACGTATGTCTATACTTGGTTTTTGATGTGTAATATCATATAGCAATGCGCTTTGCTTAAGGTTAATGATAGGTGATAAATAGTTGGAATAGTAAAATGCACCAACGCTAATAAAAATGGTAAGAATAAAAACGGGCCGAATAATTCTATTAAGCGAAATGCCTGATGATTTTAATGCGGTTAACTCATAACGTTCGGCTAAATTTCCAAATGCCATGTTGCTGCTTAGTAACATTGCTAGTGGCAATGCCAAAGGTATCATGGTTAGCGATACGAAAAATAATAGTTGAAGTACCAAATACCATTCTAGTCCTTTGCCAACCAAATCATCGACATATTTCCATACAAACTGCATCATCAAAACAAATAGCACCACAACAAAAGTGAGCAAAAATGGAATGATGAAGGATTTGAGAACAAACCTGTCAATTGTCTTTATCATGTGCGCAAAACTATTGAAATTATTGAGGGATGATAATACACTTATATTTTTTTGATTAAAATGTTACAAGTCAAACGATTTTATATTTTCGCCGTTTGAATTTTTATGAATGTTACAAAATATGTAATTACTGGTGGTCCTGGTTTTGGTAAAACATCAATTATTGATGAGTTAGAAAGGCGCGGATATAATAGTGTGCACGAAATATCCAGAACCATTATTAAAGAACAATTAGATACTGGTGGAGATGTTTTGCCATGGAAAAACCTAAATACATTTAGTAGGCTGGTTTTCGAAAAAAGAATCCAACAGCATATTAACGCCCCTCAAAAAAAGCATAGTTTTTTCGACCGTGGCATACCTGATGTAGTTGCATATATGGTTCGTGATGAACTGGAATTGCCCGAAAAGTATGTGCATGCATTAAGTGATTATAATTACAATGAAATTGTTTTTTTAACTCCACCTTGGGAAGAGATTTTTGTGAATGACAATGAACGCAAAGAAAACTATACAGAAGCTTGTGATATTCATGATTTTATTAAAACTACATATTCAAATTTAGGTTACCAAACAGTTGAAATTCCAAAATTAAAAATAAACGAAAGAGTAGAATTTATTTTAGAGAAATTAGGATTAGATAAGTAGAACGGTATTTACTGAGTTAATCTTTGAATCTCAATAAAATCCTTTTCGCATTTATTAGCATAACAAAAACGCAACATTTAAAACCTTTAATATCTTTGCGCCCTGAAATTAAAAAATGGATAAAAATACAATCATTGGGCTATCGCTAATTGGGCTAATTTTAGTTGGATTCTCGATATACAACTCCCCATCAGACGCAGAAATTGAAGCATTGAATAAACAACGCGATTCAATAGCTACTGTTGAACTTAAACAAAAACAATTAGCGCAAAAGTCAACCATAAATGCATCTGCTATTGCTATTGCAAACGTTACCGATAGCGCAAAAGCCGAAATTGCGAAAACAAATTTGGGTAGTTTTTATGCATCAGCATCTGGCGAAAATAAAGTTACAACCTTAGAAAATGAGGTGCTGAGGCTTGGCATCGCCAACAAAGGTGGACGTATTGTGTATTGCGAACTAAAAAAATACAAAACACACGATAAGAAAACGCTTCAACTAATTGATAAAGATTCTTCGAGTTTTGGTTTGCACTTTGTTGCTGAAAGCAGAAATATACATACCGATTCATTGTATTTTAAACCAACACTTAGTGGTAGTAAATTAACCATGCGTTTAGAGGTTTCGGCAAACCAATACATAGATTACGAATATTCATTAACGCCAAATGATTATTTGGTAGGCTTTAATGTAAGTTTAGTTGGCATGCAAAATATTATTGCAACAAGTGCTAGTAAAATTAACTTAAAGTGGACACAGAAAACCATCAATCAAGAAAAAAACAAGGAAAATGAAGGAAATGTAACATCTGTTTTTTATCAATTTGCAGATGATAAAGTTGATAACTTAAGCGAGACTTCTGATGCAAAGGAATTACTTCCACAAAAAGTAAAGTGGGTTTCATTCAAGCAACAATACTTTTCTCAAATATTAGTAAATAATGCTGGATTCGAAACTCCTGAAGTAGAATCTAACCGAATATCGGATAGTAGCAAATATACTAAGTCTTTATCAGCTTCATTGGCAATGCCATATAACCATACAGTTGCAGTAAGTTATCCAATGCAAATGTACATGGGTCCAAACCATTTTAAAACTTTAGCGTCACATAATTTAGGATTGGAAAAAGAAATTAACTTAGGCTGGGGAATTATTGGATGGGTAAATAAATATCTAGTAATTAATTTGTTCAAAGTATTCACTAGTTGGGGTTTGAGTATGGGCATTGTAATTTTGTTGATGACTTTAAGCATCAAACTATTATTGTCTCCACTAACTTTTAAAGCGTATTTATCTTCAGCTAAAATGAAATTGCTAAAACCAGAAATGGATGCGATTAATGCAAAATTTGCAGATGCTGATCCATTAAAAAAGCAACAAGAAACGATGAGTCTTTATAAGCAGGCTGGCGTAAATCCTTTGGGAGGATGTGTGCCCATGTTATTACAATTGCCAATTTTGTTGGCGATGTTCCGTTTCTTTCCAACTGCTATTGAGTTACGTCAACAAGGTTTTTTGTGGGCTGATGATTTGTCATCATACGATAGTATTGCAACACTGCCATTTACAATTCCACTTTATGGTAACCACGTAAGTTTATTTACATTGTTGATGACTGCCAGTACAATTATTTACACTCGCATGAATAGCGGTCAGTTTGGTGGAAACGCACAAATGGAGCAAATGAAATGGATGATGTATTTAATGCCTTTAATTTTTTGTGTTTCTTTAAATAGTTATGCTTCAGGTTTGAGTTACTATTATTTTATAGCAAACATGCTAACATTTTCAATTCAATATTTAATGCAATTTACTGTTGACGATAAAAAGCTGCACGCACAACTGCAAGAAAATAAAACTAAGCCGATAAAAAAATCTCGTTTTGCTGAAAGATTAGAGCAGATGCAAAAGCAGCAACAAGCTATAAAAGGTCAGCAAAAACAAATAAAGAAGAAGTAAATAAAATTTTTAGCTTTGCGTTTCTGAATTTTATTATGGTAAAAAAACTATTATATTTAATTGTACTTTCAAGCTCACTGCTCACCGGTTGTAAAACATTATACTCTAACCGTATGCTTGAAACGCCAAAAGACTTCAAGTACGACGCTCTGCCAATCATTGATATTAAAGATGAATTTAAATTATCTGCTAACGATGAGTTTACTTTTAAATTATTTTCTAACGATGGTTATAAAATTGTTGATATGAACATTAATATCGCCAATACGGCTGTTCAAGGTGTCAAAAGCTCAACATATACTATTAAAAATGACGGATTTAGTAAGTTGCCTTTACTTGGTTTGGTTAAGTTAAGTGGTTTAACAATTGCCGAAGCAGAAGACACTTTGCAGAACCGTTTCAGTGAGTTTTATATTAAGCCTTTTGTACTACTAAATGTTTCTAACAGAAAAATAATTTTCTTTGCAAGCGGCGAAGGGAGCGCTAAATTAGTGCCAATTCAAGGAAACACAATTTCACTGATTGAGGCAATTGCGCAAGCTGGAGGGATTCCAAAATTTGGTAGAGCATACAGCATTAAAATTTTTAGAGGAGAATCCAAAAATCCATTGGTTTATAAAGTAGATTTGTCCACATTAGATGGTTATAAGGTTGGAAACATTGTTCTACAATCAAATGATATTGTTTATATTGACGCTCGACAAGGTTTAGCAAGAAATTTAACGCAAGAAATAGCGCCATATCTTGGTTTATTAACTTCACTATTACTCACAGTATTTTATTTTTCGAGGGTTAGAAACGTATGAGTTCAGGGTCTCTACTAAACGAACAGTTTGATTTAAATCTGTTTTTATATATAGCAAGGAAAAACTTATTGTTTATAGCATTGTTTTTTCTTGTTGTTATACTTTCAGGTTATTTGTACGTTCGTTATGAATCTGAAATTTTTGATGCTTCATCTACTATACAAATTGTTACAAACAACGAAGCTTCCAAAATATTAAATATTAATGGAAGCAATACAGAATCTGTTTTAGCAGGTGATGTAGAGTTAATGCGTTCAAATGTATTTTTAAATCGTGCACTTAGTAAATTACCTCTTTCAATTTCGTATTTTTTTAAAGGAACTTTTAAGGTAAATGAACATTATAAAATGTCAGAATATTCCGCTGATATCAAAGTAGTGAATGGGGATATTTATTATGTTCCAATTTATATCAAATTTTTAAATTCGAAAAACTATTCATTAAATTATAGTATCAAAGGAAAAAAGGTTTCTAAAGTATACCGTTACAACACTTGGGGAGATTTTGGTGATTTTCAACTTAAGTTAAATCCTCAAAATATAAATTCTTTAATGAGTGCTTCAAAAGGATTGGGCTCTGAGGATGGATATTTCTTTAAAATAAATGACCCTGCAAATTTAGCAAGAGATTATGTTAAAAAAATTGACATTATAATTTTGAACATTGCTGCTGGAACTATACAAATATCATTTCAAGACAATAGCCCTCAAAAAGCTGCTGATGTTGTAAATGTTATTGCTGAAGAATTTAAGTCATACGACGTTGAGAAAAAATCAGAAAGTTCAAAGAAGATTTTAGAATTTATAGACTTTCAATTATCAAAGGTTTATGAAACCCTCAAAGACTACGAAGGTCAAATACAAAACCTGAAAAAAGAATTAAGGGCAACCAATATACCGGATTATTCAAAAATATATGTTGATAAACTGAATGATTTTGAAACACAACTTGCTGATATTAAATTGCAAATGGCTATTTTGAAGGAAGTTGAAAAGGGCACTAAAAATGATAGGTTAGACGCAGATAATTTGACTTGGATTTTATCTAATTCAAAATTTGAAAAAAATCTCACCCCTACAATTAATAATATTAGAACTCTTATCTCAAATGTTGAAAGCTTCAAGGTAGATAATACCCCTAATAATTTTACACTCCGAAAGGAAGTAATGAATTTAGAATCTAAAAAGAAACTATTGATTTCACAAGTTGAATTTTATATCAAACAATTAAAAGACGATGAGAAATATTTATTAAGTTCAATCATAGAAACTGAGAGTAAATTTAATGATTTACCAGAAACCGAATTGGAGTACAACAAAATATCAAGGATATATAATGTAAACGAAACATTCTACAATTTGCTATTGACTAAAAAGGCCGAATACTCAATTAATATTGCTGGCTATGTTTCTAATAATGAGCTTTTAGAATATGCTACGCCTCCTAAAAATCCAATTTATCCTGATAAGAATACAATCATGATTATTTGCTTGGTAATTGGTTTAATTGCCTCTTTTCTATTAGTATTCGTACAATATATTTTGTTTAACAACATTACTTCAACAAACGAAATAAAAAAATATACAGACCTTGCAATTTTAGGATTAGTACCAACCTACAAAAAAAATATACCAGTTTCACAATTGCTTGTTGACCAAAACCCCAAATCTTCAATTGCCGAAGCTTTTCGTTCAATTAGAACTAATTTGCAATTTATCTCAAGCACCGAGGAATCAAAAGTTATTGCCATCACATCATCAGTTTCTGGTGAGGGTAAAACTTTTGTGGCTATTAACCTTGCAGGAATCATAGCATTTGCGGGTAAAAGAGTTTGTATTTTGGATTTGGATATGCGTAAACCAAAAATACATATCGGTTTTAATGCACCTAATAATATTGGTATGAGTACAATATTAATTGGTAAAAGTAAAATTGAAGATTGTATTCAAAATAGTACACTCAAA
>Ga0114959_10003783_pt1 | contig 11790 bp, 8 predicted proteins | sample C_130625_EF_Meta_FD_87317 | JGI IMG/M metagenome (GOLD analysis project Ga0114959, IMG submission 87317) | Freshwater microbial communities from Lake Croche, Canada to study carbon cycling - C_130625_EF_MetaG | ecosystem: Environmental > Aquatic > Freshwater > Lake | place: Lake Croche, Canada...
CCATCGGGTCCATGCCGTCCTCGATGTGGCGGTAGATGTTCTCCAGCATGACGATGGCGTCATCCACGACGAAGCCGACCGCGATCGTCATGGCCATCAGCGACAGGTTGTCGAGGCTGTAGCCCAGCACATACATCACCGCGAGCGAGCCGATCAGCGCCAGCGGCACGGTGATCGACGGGATCACCGTCGCCCAGAAATTGCGGAGGAAGATGAAGATCACCAGCACCACGAGGCCGATGGAGATCATCAGGGTGAACTGCACATCCTCCACCGAGGCGCGGATGGTCTGGGTTCGGTCCATCACCTGGGTGACCGAGATGGAGGGCGGGATCGACGCCCTCAGCATCGGCAGGTTGGCCTTGATGCGATCCACCGTCTCGATGACGTTGGCGCCAGGCTGCTTGAAGATCATGAGCTGGATGCCGCGCTTGCCGTTCTGCCACCCGGCGAGGCGTGCGTTCTCGGCGCCATCGATGGCACGGCCGATATCGGAGATGCGGATGGCAGCCCCGTTGCGATAGGCCAGCACGAGGTTGGAATATTCGCGCGCCTTGGTCAGCTGATCATTGGCGAACACGTTGAACGCCTGCCGGTCCCCATCGATCACGCCTTTGGGCGAGTTCGTGGTGGCGTTGACCAGCATCAGCCGGACATCCTCCATGGTGAGATTCATGGCGGCAAGCCGCGCCGGATCGACCTGCACGCGCACCGCTGGCCGCTGCTCGCCAGCGATCAGCACCTGGGACACGCCGCTGATCTGGGAGATCTGCTGCGCCAGCACGGTGTCGGCGAACTCGTCAGCATCCACGAGCGGCATCGCGTCAGACTGCACCGCGAGAATCAGGATCGGGCTGTCGGCGGGGTTCACCTTGCGATAGGTGGGCGGCGCGGGCAGGTTTTTGGGGAGCTGGCCGCCGGCGGCGTTGATGGCGGCCTGCACATCCAGCGCCGCCGCATCGATGTTGCGATCCAGGTCGAACTGCAGCACCACCGAGGTGCCGCCGGAGACCGAGGTGGAGGTGAGCTGCGACAGCCCGGAGATCTGGCTGAACTGCCGCTCCAGGGGCGCTGCCACGGCGGTTGCCATCGTGTCCGGGCTGGCACCGGGGAACGAGCTGGAGACCTGGATGGTGGGGAACTCGACCCTGGGCAGCGGCGCCACCGGCAGCAGCGGATAGGCCACCAGCCCGATCAGCAGGATGGCGGCCATCACCAATGACGTTGCGACCGGCTTCTGGATGAACGGGGTGGAGATGCTCATGCGGCGGTCCGATCAGACGTTGCGGTTTCGGTTGCGGTTGCGGTCGATGTGGTCCTGCTAGGAGGCCGGTGTCGCGGGGGCGGTGATGCGCGCGCCGTTGGTCAGGCGTGATTGGCCGGTGAGGACCACCGTTGTATCATCGGCAATGCCGCGGCTGATCACAGCCACGCTGCCAGTGTCCTGCAGCACATCGACCGGGGTGATCTGCACGGTCTGATCCGGCTTGACGGTGTAGACATACAACCCGGCGGGGCCGCGCTGCACCGCCGAGCTGGGCACCGTCAGTGCCGCGCGGCGGGTATCCGCCAGGACGCGGGCGTTGACGAACTGCCCTGGCCAGAGCCGGCTTTCGGTGTTGGGGAACACCGCCTTGACCTTGATCGTGCCGGTCGCGGTGTCGATTGCATTGTCAATCGTCAGCAATGTACCTTGGCCGAGCTGGGTCTTGTCATCTCCGGTCGAGGCGGTGACAGGGGCCTTGCCGCGCGCCAGGGATGCGGCGATGGCGGGCAACGCGTCCTGCGGCAGGGTGAAGGTGACGTTGACCGGCCTGACCTGGCTCAGCATCACGATGCCCGGCGCGGTGCTGTCCGCAGCCCGGATATAATTGCCCGGATCGGTGAGCCGCAGGCCGACGCGGCCATCGAACGGCGCGGTGATCTGGGTGAATTCAAGGTTGAGCCGGGCCGCGGCAATGGCGGCGTCGTCGCCCTTGATGGTGGCGCTGAGCTGGGCCACGGTCGCCGTGTTGGTGTCCACCGTGGATTGCGGGGAGAACTGGTTGCGCGCCAGTTGCGTCGAGCGATCCAGCGTGATGCGGGCGTTGGCAAGATTGGCCTCGTCGGTTGCCTTTTTGGCCAGCGCCTGATCGAGCAGTGCCTGATAAGGCCGCGGATCGATGACTGCGATGACGTTGCCGGCCTTCACCTCGTCGCCCTCGGTGAAGTTTACCCGGTCCAGCGTGCCATCCACCCGCGGCCGGATCAGCACAGCGTTGGATGCAGAGACGAGCCCGAGCCCGGACAGCATCACCGGCACATCCTGCCGTGAGGGCTTGCCGACGGACACCGGCACCGCGCCTGGCGCGCCTTGGGCAAGCACCTGGGAAGACATCGCGCCCCATGACAGGACAACGGAGAGGCCGAGGGTGGGACGGGACATCGAGATCAGCACAGGCGGTCTCCACAGCCGAAAGCTCGGCGCAGCACGTGAACAACGGAACCAAATCCGACGATATCGCCAGTCTGTGGCGTATCGCCGCTGAACCACGCCAGACGCAAGCGCGGAAAACCAGCCAATTGATGCAACATTCACGGTTGCAGGACATGTACGCAAGCGGCGCGCCCATGCCTTCCACCCCCTGACCAAACTCCACCGCCTCGCGTCACGATGCCGTCACGGCGATCGCCCATGGACCAGGCTCGTGGCCCAGACCTGTGGCCCAGACCCGTGGGCGACAATCGTCTTTTGTCAGAAACACGTCTTCGCAGACGATGCTAGCATTCAGCTAGCGAAAATTTGATAACAAACTTTGCAGCCCGAACCGAGAATCGTCAGATCCCCGAACGATCCGACCGACGGGCTTGCCTGGCGGTTGGCCGCGCCCTAAGCCGGGTCGCAACAGTGTAACGCGGAACGCCCGAGGTGTCGTGATGAATGCAACCGAGACCGTATCAGTCCTGGACTCGGACCCGCATGCCGAAATCCGCGCCGAGGTGGCCAGACTCTGCGCGCGCTTCCCCGGCGCCTATTGGCGGGAGTTGGACGCACGGCGCGGCTATCCCGGCGAATTCGTCGCAGCGCTCACCGAGGCGGGATATCTCGCTGCGCTGATCCCGGAGGAATATGGTGGCGCCGGGCTGCCGATCTCGGCGGCGGCGGCGATTTTGGAGACGATCCACGCCGAAGGCTGCAACGGGGCGGCCTGCCACGCCCAGATGTATATCATGGGCGCCATTCTGCGGCACGGCTCAGATGCGCAGAAACAGGAATATCTCCCCGGTATCGCCGCCGGCACCCTGCGCCTGCAGGCCTTTGGCGTCACCGAACCCACCTCGGGCACCGACACCACCGCACTGCGCACCACAGCCCGGCGCGAGGGCGATCGCTACATCGTCAACGGCCAGAAAATCTGGACCAGCCGGGCCGAGCATTCCGACCTTATGCTGCTGCTCGCCCGCACCACGCCGCGCGACCAGGTGGCGAAGAAGACTGAAGGGCTCTCCACCTTCATCGTCGATATGCGCACCGCAAAGGGGCTCACGATCCGACCGATCCGCACGATGATGAACCATAATTCCTGCGAGGTGTTCTTCGACGATATGGAAGTGCCGGCGGAGAACCTGGTGGGCGTGGAGGGACGCGGGTTTCGCACCATTCTGGATGGCATGAACGCCGAACGGCTGCTGATCGCCGCGGAATGCATCGGCGATGCGAAATGGTTCACCGCCCGCTCCACAGCATATGCCAATTCACGCGCGGTGTTCGGTCGGCCGATCGGGCAGAACCAGGGTGTGCAGTTCCCCATCGCGCGGGCCTATGCGCACATGCGCGCCGCCGAACTTCTGGTGCGCGAGGGGCTCAGCCGTTTCGAGGCCGGACTGCCCTGCGGGCCCGAGGCCAACATGGCCAAGATGCTGGCTGCCGAGGCATCCTGGGCCGCGGCTGAGGCCTGCGTGCAGACGCATGGCGGCTTCGGCTTCGCCGAGGAGTATGATATCGAGCGAAAATTCCGTGAAACCCGTCTCTATCAGGTCGCGCCGATCAGTACGAATCTGGTGCTTTCCTATGTGGCGGAGCATGTTCTTGGAATGCCCCGAAGCTACTGAATCTCTCTTGAAAGGAGCCCGTCCATGCGGTCCGTTCTGCTGCTCGCCTCGCTGATCGCATTGTCAGGATGTGGCCGTTACAAGGAAGTGACGATGGTGGATCCGCGCAACGGAGTGAAGGCGCTCTGCGTGTCGTCGCGCTACAATGTGTTCGCCACCAATACCGTGGCGCAGGAGGTCAATGCCTGCGTGCAGGAACTGACGTATTACGGGTTCCAGGACGAAGAAGTGCTGCTGGCGGCGGCCCGGCGGTAGGCGCGCGGGAAGGCTCGGCCCCGCCCAGGCCTGCCAGCGGCAACGCCCCTGGCGGGCTTGGGCGGAGCCCAATCTTCACCCCAGCCAGCACGCGAGCCCGGTCGCGTCCAGATTGGGTGCTTCGACGGCGCAGCGTGGTTCAGCGATCGGGCAGCGCGGGTGGAAGGCACATCCGCTGGGCGGGTTGAGCGGGCTTGGCAGTTCGCCGCGCACGGCCTCGGCCTTGGGCTGACCCGGGGTGAGGCTTGGCACCGCTGAAATCAGGGCGCGGGTGTAGGGGTGTCGCGGGGCGGCGAACAGGGTTTGAGTTGGCCCGGTCTCCACCACCCGGCCGAGATACATCACCGCCACGCGATGCGTCATGTGGCGCACCAGCCGCAGGTCGTGGGTGATGAACACCAGCGCGAGGCCAAGGCGTTCCTGCAACTCCATGAACAGATTGACGATTTGCGCCTGCACCGACACGTCCAGTGCCGAGACCGGCTCGTCGGCGATGATCACGCGCGGCTCCACGGCAAGGGCCCGGGCGATGCCGATGCGTTGGCGCTGGCCGCCGGAAAATTCATGCGGGTGGCGGGCGGCAGCGCTGGCGGGGAGCTGTACCTGATCGAGCAGTGCCAGTACGCGGGCCTGGATATCTGCCTCTGCGACGATGTGGTGCACGCGCAGCGCCTCGGCCAGGGTGGCGCCCACGGTCATGCGCGGATTGAGCGAGGCGAACGGGTCCTGGAACACCATCTGCACGGCGCGGTTGAAGCGCAGCAGAGCGGGGCCGGTGAGACTGGCGATATCGTCTCCCTCGAAACGGACCATGCCGGCATCCGGGCGATGCAGCCGCACCAAAGCGCGCGCCAGGGTGGATTTGCCGCAGCCGCTCTCGCCAACGATGCCGAGCGTCTCGCCAGCATGGACCGCAACGCTGACGCCGGAGAGAGCATGCACGGCGCGATGTGGGCGGCGCAGCAGCATATCCGGCAGATTGCGCGGCACGGCGAAGCGCTTCTCCACCGCCTCGGCGCTGAGCAGCGCGCTCACAGTCGGGCCCCGGCATGGCAGGCGAAGCGGCGCGTTGCCAACTCAGTGAAGCTTGGGCGCTGGGTGGCGCAGATCGGCTCACGCGCGGTGCAGCGCGGCTGGAAGGCGCAGCCTGGGGAGGGTGCATCGAGCCTTGGCGCCTGGCCCGGGATCGGCACCAGTTTTGCGCCGATCTGCTCGCCTGGCATCGCCCGCAGCAGCGCCTGTGTGTAGGCATGGCGCGGATGGGCGAACACCTCGGAGACCTTCCCGGTCTCGCACACCCGTCCGGCATACATGACCGAGACACGCTCGCAGGTCTGCGCCACCACGCCGAGGTCATGCGTCACCAGCACCAGCGCCATGCCGAGTTCGTCCTTCAGGCGCAGCAGCAGGCGGAGGATCTGATCCTGGATCGTCACGTCCAGCGCCGTGGTCGGTTCATCGGCCAGCAGCAGCTTCGGTGCGCTGGCGAGTGCTATGGCGATCATGGCGCGCTGGCGCATGCCGCCGCTGAACTCATGCGGGTATTGGCCCAGGCGGGTCGCCCCGGCGGAAATCCCGACCAGATCAAGCAGCTCCAGCGCCCGGGCGCGCCGTGATTTCGTGTCGAGCACGGTATGGGCGACCAGCGATTCATCGATCTGCTGGCCAATCGACAGCACAGGGTTAAGGGCTGCCATCGGCTCCTGAAACACGATGCCGATCTCCGCCCCGCGCAGCCGCCGCAGCCGGTCCGGGGGCATGGCCAGCACGTCCTCGCCCTGCCAGGACACCGCGCCGCTCACCTTGGCATGGCCGTGCAGCAGCCGGGCGATGGCGCGCAACGTCACGGATTTGCCCGAGCCGCTCTCCCCCACCAGACCCAGCACCGATCCCGGCGCCACCTCGAGATCAACCCCATCCACCGCCCAGACCGGGCCGGATCTGGTGTTGAACACCACCCGCAGATCGCGCACCACAAGGCTCATCGCTTCACATCCAGCAGCGCCTGCAACCCATCGCCGGTCAGCGAGAAGCCTAGCCCGGCCAGCACGATCGCCACGCCGGGTGCGAGACTGATCCAGGGTGCGGTGGTGAAGAAATTTCGGCCATCAGCGATCAGAACGCCCCATTCTGCGGTTGGCGGCTGGGCGCCAAGGCCGAGATAGCCGAGCGAGGAGCCGGTGAGGATGGCGAGCGCCATGTCCGTCACCGCGTAGACCAAGACGGGCCGCACGGCGTTGGGCAACACATGGCGCAGCAGGATCCGCGCCGTCGAGTAGCCCAGGACACGGGCCGCAGCCACATAATCAGCTTGTGCCTGGATTCGCACCTCGCCGCGCATCAGGCGGGCATAGACCACCCAGCCGACGCAGCTCACCGCGATATACATGTTGATCAGCCCCGGCCCGAGCACCGCGACGATGGCGATCACCAGCACCAGGAACGGGAAGGTCACCACGATATCGGCCAGTCGTCCGAACAGCGCATCAGCCCAGCCGCCGAACCAGCCGACCAGCAGACCGATCACCGAGCCGATCAGCAACGGCCCCAGCATGGCGAACAGCGCGATCTGCAAATCGATCCGGCTGGCGGCGATGGTGCGGCTGAGAATGTCGCGGCCGAACTGGTCGGTGCCGAAGATATGCTCGGCCGACGGCTCCGCCAGCAAGGCGGCGAAGTCGAACCCCAGGGGATCGTAAGGCGCGATGCTCTCCGGAATCACCGCCATCACCAGAAACGCGGTGAGGATCAGCAGCCCGGTGCCGAGCGGCAGCCAGGCCCTCATCTGTTCCCCCTCATCGGCCCACTCGCGGATCAAGCCACATCTGCACGATATCGGTCGCCAGCAACGCCAGCGAGACGAACACCGCCAGCACCAAAGTCAGCGCCTGGATCACGGGATAATCCCGCGCGAAAATGCTTTCCACCATCAACCGCCCCACGCCCGGCACGGCGAACACGCTCTCGGTGATCACCGCGCCGCCCAGCAGCGAGCCGACATGCAGACCGACCAGCGTGACGGTTGCGATCATCGCGCTGCGCAGCACATGCCGCCCGAGCAGCACGCGGGCGCGCAGCCCCTTGGAGCGGGCGAAATCGACGAATTCGGCGTTGATCACGTCCAGCACCGCGCCGCGCAGACTGCGCATCAACACCGCGGCAAAGCTCAGCGCCAGGGTCAGCGCCGGCAGGAACAGGTGCCACAGATGCGCGCGCCACCCATCGCCATAGCCGCCCACCGGAAACAGATGCGCCCAGGCGGCCAGCACCGTCAGCAGCAGCAGACCGACATAGAAGATCGGCGTGGACAGCCCGATCTGAAACACGAAGCGTATCAGCAGGTCTGGCCAGCGATTGGCGTTGAGCGCAGCGACAAAGGCCAGCGGCACCGCAAGCGCAAGCGCGATCGCCACTGAAAGTAAGGTCAGCAACACGGTCGCTGGAAGCCGCTCAGCAATCAGTCGTGCAACGGGGATTCGATAAGCAATCGAATCCCCCAGTTCGCCGCGCAGCACGCCGCCCAGAAACTGCATCAACTGCACGGGTATGGACCGGTCCAGCCCAAGTTGCGCGGTCAGCCGCGCCAATGTTGCATCCGTTGCGTGATCGCCCAGCATGGCCGACACCGGATCTCCCGGCAGCAGCCGCGCCAGCACGAACACTGCAACCCCGATGAACAGGAAGCTGGGAACGATCTGCGCCAATCGCCCCAGCAGCCAGGTGCCCCGGTTCAACGCCTAGGCCGCCAGATAGGCCCCTTCGAACAGATTATTGCCCAGCGGAATCTGCACGAAGCCCATCGCGTTCTTGCGGAACGCCACCGGGTAGGGCGATTCGTAGAGGAACAGGATCGGCGCCTCTTCGGTATAGACCTCCTGAATCTCCCTATATTGCGCCTTGCGCTTCGCCGGATCGACCTCTTCCTGGCTCGTCTCGAACAGCGCGTTCACCTTTTTGTTGTCCCAACCGGAATGCAGGCTGCCGATATTGGGGAAATAGGCGAAATAGCTGGTGATCTGGTTAGGATCGGCGATGTCGTCGGTCCAGCTTGCGGTGCGCATCGAGAAATCGCCGGCGCGGTAGCGCTTGGTCAGAGTCGGGTTGTCGAGTTGCTCAATCTTGAGCTTCACGCCCAGGGGCGCCCACATCTGCTGGATGGTGGTGAGGTTGTTGGTGCTGTCGACATTGCCGGCCACCATCATGCAGGTGACCTCGAAGCCGGCCTTGAACGGCGTCTCGGCCAGCAGCGCCTTCGCCTTTGCCACATCCGCCTTGTAGAGCGTCTGCGCGTGCTGCATCGGCGTGCTCTTGCTCATGAACGAGGTCATCGGCGTGCCGAGGCCCTGGGTGGTGATGGCGATCACCGCATCCTTGTTCACCGCATAGTTCAGCGCCTGACGCACCTTCACGTCTGACAGCGGATTGACGCTGCCATCGCCGAGCTTGGGGCGGACATTCATCGTGAGGTAGGTGACCTTGGTCGAGGGCCACAGCTCCATGCGCAGATTGGCGTCGGCCTGGATCTCCTTGACGCGGCTATACGGCACGAACTCGGTGCCATGCAGCTCGCCGGCCTTGAGCTTCAGCAGGCGGGTGCTGTCATCGGGAATGATCTGGAAATCCAGCGCATCCAGATAGGGCAGCGGCTTCCCATCCGGTGCCATCTTCCAATAATACGGGTTGCGAACGAGCTTCATGATCACGCCGCGCTGCCACTCGACGAGCATGAACGGGCCGGTGCCGATCGGCTTCTCAGCGAATGCCTTGGCCTTTTCCGCATCGGTGGCACCTTGTGTCGCCTCGAAGAGTGCCTTGGGCATGATCGCGGTGTTGAATGTGGCGAGCGCCGCCAGGATCGACAGGTCGGGATGCTTCAGCTTGACGGTGACGGCGAGCGGCCCATCGATGACCACATCGGTGATGGATGCAACGAGATCGACCCATGCGCCGTTCTTGGGATTGCGGGCGCGGTCGAGCGACCATTTCACGTCCTCGGCGGTCATTTGCGTGCCATTGGCGAACTTCACGCCCTCGCGCAGGGTCAGTGCCAGGGATTTGCCGTCTGCCGACATGCTCCATTTCGTCGCCAGGCCGGGCGCCACGCCGAGACCGTCCTGCATGGGGGTCAAGAGCGTGTCATACAGATTGTTCATCACCCAGATGTCGACATTGGCGTCGTTCAGCACCGGATCAAGGAACAGGCTGTCCGCATAACGGCCATACACCATCTTGCCGCCCCGCACCGGAGCCGCCTGCGCCACACCAGGCAGAGTGAGCACGGGAACCGCGGCAAACCCTGCCGCCAGCGCCAATCCGGCGCGACGCGTCAAAACCAAACCGTTGCTCATCTGAGGCTCCGTTGTGCGATATCTGCTATGCGGCAACGTGGGGCTGGGTGCGGAGTGTGTCAACGGGGTGAAAGCAAGGAAGGCCAGGGCCGTCGTGCGCCTGCACGCGACAGTGGTCGTGCGCCTGCACGCGACTGCCCCGGCCTTCTTTGCTTTCACCCCGTCCAGCCAATGCCCTGCCGCAGGAACGCATAGCCCAGCGAGGTGAAATGGGCCCGCTCGCGATTGGTCTTGCCATAGCTGTGGCCGCCGGTGTCGAGCTCATAGAACCAGGCCTTGCGCCCCATGTCCTGCAGCTTTGCGGCCATCTTACGGGCATGACCGGGATGGACGCGGTCATCCCGCCGCGTGGTCGCGAGCAGGATCGGGGGGGCGGCGCCGTCCGCCTGGGCGGTGTGATAGGCGGAGATATGTTGCAGGAAGGCCCAGTCCTCCGGCTTGTCCGGGTCGCCATATTCGGCGATCCAGCTGGCACCGGCCAACAGCTTGGTATAGCGGCGCATATCGACGAGCGGGATGGTGCAGAACAGCGCGCCGAAGCGTTCCGGGTAGCGGGTCAGCATGTTGGTGATGAGGATGCCGCCATTGGAGCCGCCTTCGGCCGCAATCCGCCCCGGCCGGGTGATGCCGCGCGCCACCAGATCGGCGGCGATGGCGGCGAAATCGTCATGACTGGTGGCCTTGCCTTCGCGGATGCCGGCCTTGTGCCAGGGCGCGCCGAACTCGCCGCCGCCGCGCAGATGGGCCAGCACGGATGTGCCGCCGCGCTCCAGCCAGAGCTTGCCGATGCCGGCGCGGTAATTGGGCTGGATCGGGATTTCAAAGCCGCCATAGCCGTAGAGATGCACTGGCGCGTCCCCGGTCTCGGCCCGCGGGCCGATCTGGGTGTAGGGGATCATCACCCCATCGATGGACCGGGCCTCATGGCGGGTGACGACCAGGCCTTGTGCGTTGAACGCCACCGGCGCCTGTTTGAGGATGGTGGGCGTGGCGAGCGTGGTGGAGGTCAGCATCAGCCGCGCGGGGTTCAGCGGGTCGGACACCGAGGCCAGCAGGCTGCCATCCGATTCGGCATTGTCCTCATCAAAGCGCCAGACGCTGACGACGCCGAGGGCGGGCAGTCCCATGAGGGTTTCGCGGGTCCAGCCGGTGGCGGCGGGCGTGAAGATGTCATGGCGCGGGGCGAGATTGTCCATGATCTCGACCAGCAGCCGCCCATCCACCCATTGGAACGAGCTGCAGATGCAGCGTTCGCTCGGGGTGAACAGAATCTCGAAGTCCCGCGATCCGGCCAGATAGGCGTCCCGCGCGATGCCGAGCAGCATGCCGGGCGGGTAGGTGGTGGCGCCGATCGTCCAGGGCGATTTCGGCCGCAGCACATACCAGCCGCGATGCCAGTAGGAGGAGATGTCGCTGGGGATATCGAGTTTTGTCTTCGCCCCGGTGAGGTCGCCGAGCCAGATGGCGCCGTTGAAGAAATCCCAGCGGTCGATGAAGCTCAATCGCTTGCTCGGCTCCTCGCGGTCCACCTGCACGCCGGCGGACATATGGCCAGCGTCGATCTCAAAGATCACGGGGGCTGCGAGCGGATCAGCGCCACGCCGCCACAGCCGGATGGTGCGGGCATAGCCGGAACCGGTTGCGTGGCCTTCGCCCAAAGCCGAGGCGAGCAGCAAGGTGTCGCGGTCATACCAAATGACGCTGGATTTCGCCTGCGGAAGGGTGAAGCCGTCCGGCACGAAGCGGCAGGTGGTGAGATCGAATTCGCGCAGAACGGTGGCGTCGCTGCCGCCGCGCGAGAGATGCAGGATGGCGCGGTCATGCGTGTCCGGCACAAAGACGGCGCCGTGGAACATCCAGTCCTCGCCCTCGCTGGATGCCAGTGCATCGATATCGAGAACGCTCTCCCATGCAGGTGCATCGGTCTGGAACGAAGCGAGCGAGGTGCGCCGCCACAGCCCGCGCGGATGCTCGGCATCGCGCCAGAAGTTGTAGAGCGCGTCGCCGCGCCGGGTCACATAGGGGATCTTGTCACGTGAGTCCAGAATTGCGCGAAAACCGTCGCGCATCGCGGTAAAGCGATGCTGCGTTTCCA
>Ga0114959_10003784_pt1 | contig 11788 bp, 12 predicted proteins | sample C_130625_EF_Meta_FD_87317 | JGI IMG/M metagenome (GOLD analysis project Ga0114959, IMG submission 87317) | Freshwater microbial communities from Lake Croche, Canada to study carbon cycling - C_130625_EF_MetaG | ecosystem: Environmental > Aquatic > Freshwater > Lake | place: Lake Croche, Canada...
AAGACGGAACTCCCCACTAGTTATCGGTTTAGGCACTGGTGAGAACTTCCTTGGTTCTGACGTGGCCGCATTCGTCGAACACACTAAACGAGCAATCTCAGTCGGGCAGGATGAGATCGTAATTCTTCGCGCCGATCGAGTCGAGCTTGAAGATTTTGCTGGAAACCCTGTTTCACATCCTGAGTTCCAGGTTGACTGGGATGCCAGTGCCGCTAGCAAGGGCGGTTGGTCATCTTTCATGGCCAAGGAAATTGCAGATCAACCTCAAGCTGTTGGTGACACTCTGATGGGTCGTGTCGGCAGTGACGGTGCGGTGCACTTGGAAGAGCTTGCTCCACTTGGAAATGCTATTCATTCCATTGATCGAATCATCATGGTCGCTTGTGGCACTGCAGCTTATGCCTCTGAGGTTGGCAAATACGCAATTGAGGCATGGGCAAGAATCCCAGTCAGCGTTGAGCTCTCGCACGAATTTAGATACCGTGATCCAATTCTCACTAGCAACACCTTGGTGGTTGCAGTTAGTCAATCGGGGGAGACAATGGATACCCTGATGGCAACTCGCTATGCCAAAGAGGCAGGGGCTATGGTCTTGAGTATTTGTAATACTCAGGGCGCGACTCTCGCTCGTGAAGCCGATGCAGTTCTCTATACCCACGCCGGCCCTGAGGTTGCTGTTGCCTCGACTAAAGCGTTCACAGCACAGATCGCAAGCATTTACCTGCTTGCTCTGCACTTGGCTAATAGTCGCAACACTCATTCCACAAACGAACTGCAAGAAATTGGCAGGGAGCTACTGAAACTTCCAGGCCAAATTTCTGAAGTTCTCGCCGGACTAGAACCTATTCGTGATTTAGCTAGAAGCTATAAGGACGCTAAAACTGTTTTGTTCCTCGGTAGAAATGTTGGTTTCCCGATTGCGCTGGAAGGAGCTCTCAAGCTCAAGGAACTTGCTTATATTCACAGCGAAGGATTCGCAGCGGGTGAACTAAAGCATGGTCCGATTGCCCTCATTGAACAGGGGCAACCGGTTATCGTAATTGTTCCTAGTGTTCAGGACCCCGACTCCCTCCATGCCAAAGTGGTAAGCAATATTCAAGAGGTTTTAGCTCGTGGGGCAAAAGTCATTGCTATCGCAGAACAGGGCGATGCGGCAGTTGCGCAGGTTACCGATCAGATTTGTTATGTGCCTGCGGTTCATAAAATGCTTGCTCCCATTCTGACCGTGATCCCATTGCAGGTATTTGCGATGGAACTATCGGCTGCTAAGGGATTAGATGTTGACCAGCCTCGTAACTTGGCCAAGTCTGTGACAGTCGAATAAGAATGATTATTGGCATTGGTGTTGATGTGGTTGAGCTGGAGCGATTCCAGAGCAAACTCGATGGCACACCAGCGCTAATTGAACGAATCTTCACACCAAATGAACGTGAGCAATCGGCTCAATCTTTGGCTGGATGTTGGGCAGCCAAGGAAGCTGTTATCAAAGTCCTAGGTAATCCTGTTGGGCTGAGTTGGCATGAAGTTGCGGTCACTAAAAATGAACTGGGTAAACCATTCCTAGATATCTCCGGTGAGAGTGCGACCCGAGCACAGGCAATGGGCATTACCAGCTGGCATCTTTCAATAAGCCACGATGGCGGTATCGCTTGTGCGATGGTTGTTGCTGAGGCTGGTGCTTGATGAGAAAACTAATTATAGATCTAAATGCGGTAGCTGATAACTTGAGCACCATCAGGGAACTTGTTGGGCCGAAGGTTAAAGTTCTAGGTGTGGTTAAGGCAGATGCCTACGGACATGGCATGGTTCAAGTTGCCAGAAAACTGGAATCTGAAGGAATTGATTTCCTAGGAACAGCAGACCTAACTGAAGCGCTGACTCTTCGTGCTGCTGGAATCAAAACAAGAATACTCGCTTGGTTGCACGACCCTCAAGATGATTTTGTGTCAGCTTTGAATAGAGATATTGATTTGGCTGTATCATCCAATGATCAGCTTTATCGAATTCAGAAGGCGGCAATAAGCACAGGCAAGATTGCTAGGATTCACATCAAAGTGGACACTGGGCTAGGGCGCAACGGTGTGACCATTGATGAATTAGAAGATCTATTAGCAAACATCGCTAGTGCTGTAGCTGAAGGAACAGTTCTCACAGCAGGTATTTTTAGCCACCTTTCCTCAACTGGGCCAAGGGAAGACTTAGAACAGATTGCCAGGTTTGATGAGGCCCTTGCGTTGGCAAAGGATTTTGATTTTGAAGTTAGACATCTAACTGCCAGCGATGGAACTCTAAGTTACCCGCAGGCAAGATACGACATGGTGCGCTGTGGAATTGCTTTGTATGGGCTTTCCCCGTTTAGCGATAACAAGGGTAAAGAGTATGGCTTGATTCCTGTCATGTGTGCTGAATCAGTAGTAGTTCAAACCAAGCGAGTGCCAGCAGGTAGCGGAGTTTCCTATGGCTATCTGTATCACACGCCTAGAGAGACTACCCTCGCTTTAGTCCCAGTAGGTTATGCCGAGGGGCTACCTAGAAATGCCACCGGTAAAGCCAAGGTATGTATCAATGGGAACCTATACACAATTCAACCTCGGATAGCTATGGACCAGTTTGTGGTTGATGTTGGTGATGCCTCTATAAGTCCAGGGGATCGGGTTGTGATCTTTGGGGACTGCGGTCCTTCAGCTGATGATTTGGCAGATGCCGCAGAGACCATCAACTATGAGATTGTTACCAGAATTGGAGCACGCTTGAACCGTGTGTTCATCGGTGCAACTGAGGCTAGTCAGAATTGACACACAGTCAGGTCCTCTTTGATTCAGTAATTGAGACAACCGAAGCGATGCTTGAGTTGGGGGAGCGAGTATCAAGAGTTTTCTCTGCTGGTGATCTGGTGTTACTTATTGGTCCGCTCGGTGCGGGTAAAACTACTTTCACAAGAGGTGTCGGCAAAGGCCTTGGCGCAGTTGGAAATGTCTCCAGTCCCACTTTCGTAATCGCAAGAACCCATAAGCGTGAAAACTCTGAAATACCTTTGGTGCATGTTGATGCTTACCGACTTTCTTCACCCAGTGAATTGGATGACTTAGACATCCCATTTACTAAGGCAATTGTGCTTGTCGAGTGGGGTAAGGGATTGACTGAAGGTATTGCAGAGAATTGGTTGGAGATTGCTATTGCTAGGGACACAACCGGAGAAACTGAAGTAAGAACTGTTCAGATAACTGGCTTTGGACCGCGTTGGCAGCAGGTGCAGATATGACCTCTGTAACATCCACGAAGCTTTCAGACTATGCAATTGCCATCGACACCTCTGCCGGAACTACTATCGCTGTGCTGAGCCTTGGCCAAGTGCTTGCAGAAGTGAATTATCTAGAACCGATGACCCATTCTGAGCGAATCGGTAGCGCAATTCAAACTGTTCTAGCAGAGAGCAAACTCTCAGCACAGGACATTTCTCAGGTTGTGGTTGGCCGAGGACCCGGACCCTTTACTGGGCTTCGAGTTGGTTTAGCTGCGGCACAGTTCTTTGCAACTGGAGCCAAGGCTGAACTAGTTGGAGTTTGCAGTTTAGATGCCATCGCATACAGCTACTACTTGAAAAACCCTGACCAATCGTTGCCACTTTTAGTGACAACTGATGCCAGAAGGCAAGAGGTCTTCTGGGCACTTTATGCAGGTATTAGTTCTGGCGTTCCAAACAGAGTTGAAGGTCCAAGAGTCAATAAACCAGAATTTCTAAAGGAACATCTTCAAGGTCAAGAGCATATTGTTTGCGACCTTGCCATAACTGCTTCAGCTCTCGGCCAGGTCGCTTACTACCAATCTCTGACAGAGATTGGGCCGAGTAAAGATATTGCACCCATATACTTGCGCGAACCAGATGCAGTTCCTGGTAAAGCAAAGAAGGTTAGTGGTTGATGGCTACTGTAATTAGAGACGCTCAAGCAGCTGACCTCGAGGCAATTATGTCAATCGAGCAGGAGTGTTTTACAAGTGATGCCTGGTCAATTGAGACCATGAACTCAGAGTTGCTGGCTCCACATACGCATTATCTGGTGGCCATTGTTGATGATTCCATAGTTGGTTATGCGGGATCTAGCCAACTACCTGGCGCTAGTCAAGCAGATATCCAAACCATAGCTGTGAAGCCAAACCAACGTGGATCAGGAATTGGCAAGGCTCTGATGGTAGCACTAACTCAAGAAGCAAAGCGCAATGGTGCAAAGGAAATCTTCTTAGAAGTTCGTGCTGATAACACTGTTGCACAGAAGCTCTATAAGCTTTTCGGCTTCAAGCAGATTGGTCTTAGAAAACATTATTATCAACCGGATGGCGTTGATGCTTTTGTGATGAAGACTGCACTGATAGATGATGTTGTTCTAGAGCCTCTGGTTTTAGGAATCGAAACTTCCTGTGATGAAACAGGAATTGGAATTGTCAGAGGAAACACTCTGCTTTCCAATGTGATTTCATCGAGCATGGATCTACATGCAAGATTTGGTGGGGTGGTTCCAGAAGTTGCCGCCCGTGCGCACTTAGAAGCATTATCTCCAGTACTTGAACAGGCTCTGAGAGAAGCTGGAGTGAGCCTTGAACAGTTGGATGCCATAGCTGTTACCAATGGACCTGGTTTAGCTGGTGCACTAATGGTTGGAGTTGGTGCGGCTAAGGCCTTAGCTGTTGCGACAGGTAAACCCATCTACGCGGTCAATCATCTAGTTGGTCACGTTGGTGCAGATATCTTGGATCAGGGGAAACTAACTGTTCCTACGATTGCACTTTTAGTCAGCGGTGGCCACACCTCGCTGTTATTAGTTAGAGATCTTTTGAATGATGTCCAACTGCTGGGTGAAACCATTGATGATGCAGCCGGTGAAGCCTTCGACAAGGTAGCCAGAGTGCTTGGGCTTGCATATCCTGGTGGACCTGAAATTGATAGAGCTGCACTTGGTGGCAATCCAGCGGCCGTTCGTTTTCCTAGAGGGCTAACTTTGCCGAAGGATATGGCAGAGCACCGCTACGACTTTAGTTTCTCAGGCCTCAAAACAGCAGTTGCTAGGCACGTTGAATTAGCAGAATCGAGGGGAGAGGCTTTAGCAATTGCTGATGTAGCTGCAAGTTTCAGAGAGGCAGTGGTGGATGTCTTAGTTAGCAAGGCAATTGCAGCTTGTCTTGATCATGAAATTCCAAGGCTATTGCTTGGCGGGGGAGTTATAGCTAACGCTCGATTACGTGAGGTAGCTATTGCCAAATGTGCAGCAAGTGGCATTGAACTCAGAATTCCACCACTTAGTCTCTGCACTGACAACGGAGCAATGATCGCCATCCTTGGCTCTCAACTCGTGCAGTCAGGGTATGCACCAAGCACATTAGATTTCTCAGCTGATTCAACGCTTCCGGTTACAACCATCCAGTCTTAGCTTCCTAGGAACTACCTAAACCAAATACAGCAGACATTCAGGTTCAGTTGATGTAGTTATCTGGTGCCCAATCTTTGGGATTTGATAGGAGTAAAAAATGGCAGATGCAAAAAACAAATTCGATTACACCAAACTAAACACCTTGGCAGTCGTGTCCCTAGCCAGCGCTATTACACTTTTCGGCGCACCAGCTGCATTACTTACTGGACATGTTTCACTTGCCCAGCTAAAGCAGAGCAATCAGAAGGGTCGATGGATGGCAATCACTGGGCTTGTTCTCGGTTATGTTGCGATTGCCTCAGCAATCCTGTTCACAATTGTTGGGATTGTTCTTAGGGCTAAACATGGCTTCGATTTAGATCACCGCAACCAGTGGAACGATCTCTATTTTGGTGGACACAACCGTTTTGATGATGGTGGTCCTAGGCCACTTCCATTCCCAACCGACCCAATGCCAATGCCAACTGGCACAGTAATCCCAATGCCTGGCACTAACTAGTTATCAGATTTACTAATACCCCTCACCAAGCTGGCAGGTGAGGGGTATTACTTTAAGCTCTCAACCAAAAGCACTCGATGTGTGGAACCAACTCTGGTGACAATCAGAGTTGCAGAGTTTGGTCCCTTGGGATCTAACTCTCTTCTCAGTTGTTCAGGTGTGATGTCAGCCCCACGTTTCTTGATTTCGAGTGTGCCGATGCTTCGCTCTCGAAGGTAAGCCTTCAGTTTCTTGCGGTCAAAAACTAGATTGTCGATCACTTTGAATGACTTTAGCCATGGTGATTCAATTTGCCGGTCACCAGTGAGGTATGCAATCTCAGGTGCGAAGATGTGCAAGTCGTTGGCTAATGCCAAGTCTCCAATTAGATGTGATCTGATTATCGAATTATCTGGTTCAAACACATAATCACTTATCTCGCCTATTGGCGCATCTGTTCTCGATCGCTTTGAACTAGTTATTTCGTGTGAACCGGTTGGAGTTAGAAGTATCGCTGCCCTAGAGACATCTGATCGTCGAACCGAGTTGAAGTAAAGACCGGCTTCAACTAGATCGCCATTATCGGAAACCCAGACTGCTTCTGCATCTTCGGGGATGTCCCTGTGGTCGATACCTGGCCCAAGTTTTGCAATGGTTGGCTTTGATTTAGCTATTTCAAGGACAAATTCAAAAGATGGAGAGAGATCTTGAAGGTCAAATTTGCGCTTAGTCGTTTCCCTTGATGGGCCATCTAACTCTCTTCTAGCTGGATCTATAAAGAATCCTTGATATTGGGTTAGCTCCAGCTTTGTTACATCCGCCTGGTCAACAGTCACTTTTGGAAAACTAGCAAGATTATATGCCGCAATTGCTGCTGTCACTTCGTCAAGTTCGAAAGCTGATACTTCAATATCAAGTGATGCCATAGCTAAGGTTTCTGCACCAATGCCGCAACCGAGATCAGCTACATTCGTTACTCCAGCGGCTCTAAATCTGCCGGCATGGAGAGCTGCGACTTTGAGTCGCGATGCCTGCTCTAGACCTGCTTCGGTAAAGAACATGGAATTAGCAAATTCTCCGAATTTAGCCTGAGCTCTCCTTCTAAGCCTTGCTTGACTAAGAACGTTTGCAACCAACTCTGGACTGTGGCCCGCTTTTCTCAGCTTGGAAACCAGCGAGAGCACGTCGGTCTTGGTTTCTAAATCACCGACTTCAGCCAGCAGGGATTGCCCGGCGGGGCTGATCAGAGTTAGAAAACTGGCGCGATCCATAGGTCAACGCTAACAGCCAGCAATTAGCACTCTGGTTGCGTGAGTGCTAATGAAGGGGATAAACTGAAGACTGCGCTTGAGTCTAATTCAGCGCTTATTCCCATTTTCAATAACAGAAGAGGTCAAACGTGTCGGTTTCAATTAAGCCGCTTGAAGATCGCATTGTTGTTTTGCCAGTAGAGGCAGAGCAGGTCACAGCATCAGGTCTGGTAATTCCAGACACCGCTAAGGAGAAGCCTCAGGAGGCTGAGGTCATCGCCGTAGGTCCAGGTCGCATCGACGACAATGGTAACCGTGTTCCACTAGACATCAAGGTCGGTGACCGTGTTATCTTCTCGAAGTATGGCGGCACTGAGCTGAAATACAACGGCAAAGAGTACTTGGTACTCTCAGCCCGCGATGTGCTTGCAATCGTAGAGCGCTAGAGATATTTAGCATTAGCCCCGAGACTACTCGGGGCTTTTGCGTTTAAGGGTGCAGACTAATAGGCAATAGGATTTTAGGCAACAGAGGCTAAGGTAGAGATTTGACCAATCAAGTGGATACAAGCGACGATGTCGTTGCAGTCCCGCTGAGCCACCCTTGGCGGTGGATTGCTGGTGGTCTCGCTACCGCACTACTGCTTAGTTTCATCTGGGCAGTTTTTAGTGCGAAATCAATTCAGCACGATATCGTCCTCAAGTTTCTATTCGACCCAAGAATTCTTATCGGTATGGCAGTCACTATTGTCGTGACAGTGGTCTGTATGGTTGCAGCAACTATTTTGGCAACTCTGCTGGCCATCATGAAGCTAAGTGATAACCCCTTGCAGCGTTGGCTGGCAACCGGCTTTATTGAGTTTTTCCGCGGCACTCCTTTGCTTTTGCAGATTGTGTTCTGGGGATATCTAGGAATTATCTTTCCTCAGCTAATTCTGGGAGTTCCTTATACCGAGATTGTTTTCCTTAGTGGAAAGACAAGCGATCTAATTCCGGCCATAGTTGCAGGAATCATCGCCCTGTCTTTGAACGAGGCAGCTTACTCTGCAGAGATTGTTAGAGCTGGAATCTTGGCTGTTGATAATGGCCAAGTTGAGGCTGCTAAGTCTCTGGGCATGTCATCCAGTTACACAATGCGCCGAATAGTTCTACCGCAGGCGATGCGAGTGATTATTCCACCAATGGGTAATGAGTTCATCGGAATGCTTAAGAACACCTCGTTGCTAGAGGTGATAGCAGTTGCTGAGCTATACACAGCGTCAAGCACAATCTCATCGGCCAACCTAGCTCAGATTGAACTCTTGATGGTTAGCGGTTTTTGGTACTTAGTAATGACTACTGTCTTGGGCATTCCTCAGCGTGCTTTAGAACGTCACTATGGTAGAGGCTTTGCAGCAGTTGGCGGCAGGTCTGCTCCTCGGGCATTCAAGGTTGGTAAACGCTAATGACAAAGTTGATGGTCGATGCTCGTAATGTTAGAAAAGTTTATGGATCCAACCAAGTCCTAAATGGAATTAGCTTGACTGTTGAGCAAGGTGAGGTGCTCTGCATAATCGGACCTTCTGGATCTGGTAAGTCAACTTTCCTTAGATGCCTAAATCACCTCGAATCAATCAATGGTGGCCGAATCTATGTCAACGACGAGTTGATGGGTTATCGCCAGATTGGCAAAGTGTTGCACGAACTAAAGCCTCAAGATATTGCGAAACAGCGCCAGGCAATTGGTATGGTCTTTCAAAGGTTCAACCTCTTCCCGCACATGACTGCTCTGCAGAACGTTATTGAAGCTCCGATTGGGGTTGCCGGTGTCAACCCTGAAGAAGCTAAGAAACAAGGTTTGGAATTACTAGCTCAAGTTGGTTTGCAAGATAAAGCAGATCACTACCCTGCACAGCTCTCAGGTGGACAGCAGCAAAGAGTAGCTATTGCTCGAGCTCTTGCCATGAAGCCGAAGTTAATGCTTTTCGATGAGCCAACTTCGGCTCTGGACCCAGAACTTGTCGGGGATGTTTTAGACGTCATGAAAAACCTCGCCAAGGCAGGCATGACCATGATCGTGGTCACTCACGAGATGGGCTTTGCCAGAGAAGTTGCCGATAAAGTGGTATTTATCGACAAAGGCGTCATTGTCGAGCAGGGTAAGCCTAAGCAGGTCTTAGATAACCCTCAAGAGATTAGAACCAAGTCATTCCTGAATAAAGTCCTTTAGTGAAACTAACCAAAGAGAGCGAGAAACAAATGGCTATAAAGAAACTAGGTCTAGTAGCGGCTATGTCTGCTGGACTATTACTCCTTGCTGGCTGTGCCGGTACCAACACTGTTGATAACGGTGTTGACCAGCCAAAGGTTGACAAGGCAGCGCAGGCATTGCTGCCGGCTGACTACCTAAAGAGCGGCATTGATGTTGCCAGCGACATTCCTTACGAGCCATTCGAATACGAGGATGAAAACGGCAAGCTAATCGGTTTCGACGTTGACCTAGGAGCTTTGATTAGTCAGAAGCTAGGTACAGAAGTTAGATTCAACGACGCTGTCTTCGACACCATCATTCCTAATCTTGAAGCTGGAACAAACGACATCATCATTAGCTCGATGAGCGACACCCTTGAGCGTCAAGCGAAGGTTGACTTCGTTGACTACCACATCGGTGGATCACAGATGATTGTTGCCAAGGGTAACCCTGAAGGTATAGTCGATGCAGCTAGCCTCTGTGGCAAGACTGTAATCGTTCAAAACGGAACAATTCAGATTGATCTTGTTGGAAAGATGTCAGCAGACTGTGAAGCAGCAGGCAATGCAGCAATCACCGTCACCACACTTCCTGATGCACCTCTCATGGAGAATGCTCTTCGCGCAGGTCAGGGTGACGCTGTAATGATGGACTCACTTGTAGCTCAGGGTGCTGCGGCTAAGGCGGGAAACGGCGAGTACTTCGAAGTCGTTAACGACCCAGCTGCTCCTAGCGGTTACGATGCTGGTTTTGTCGGCATTGCCATCTTGAAGAGCAACACAGCTCTTCGAGACGCAATCCAGGCAGCAGTTCAGTCACTGATTGACGACGGACAGTATTCTGCTCTTCTAGAAAAGTGGAACATGTCTTCAAACGCCGTTAGCTCAGCTAGCATCAACGGAACCAAATAATTCAGCACTAAGAGATTACGGGTCGGCCAGTTTGGTCGGCCCGTTTTCTTTTGTGGATAACTTCAACGCAAACTTTTTGAACAAACTAGCATCGAGCGATGCGAAAGTTATCTGTCATCGGTTCTTCACTACTTCTTAGCATCATTGGTATCTATTTGGTTTCGGTGAGCTATGCAAAGCCAATAGCTCCACCACTTCGAGTTGGAGTAATGGTCTCGGATACTGGGCCACTTTATTTTGCCGGACCAATTCAAAGAGCGGCTGTAAAGCTTGCTGTTAGCGACTTAGCTAAATCAGATAAACCAGTGACGATTGACTTTGAAGACCTAGGGGATTCGGATAGTGAATTTGTGAATGCAACCAACAAACTGTCAAAATTCAAACCTGATTTGACTCTCGCCCCGATTGACTCAGCCTCAGCAGTTAGATTTCTGAAATACATTGGTCCAACTCCAGTCATTTCAGTATCAGCATTGTCAGAAAAGTCTGAAGCTTCAAATTGGTTGTTCAGGCTGGCAACTTCTCAATCACAGGAGATTATTGCTCTCGCCCAATACATAGTGGATTCGAAGGCTGAATCTGTGGCCATAGTTTTCAGTGATGATGAATATGGAAGATCAACCATGAAATCTTTAGCCATGGCCTTTGCTCTGAGAGGTTTGAGTAAGGTTCAACTCATCCCACTCTCAGAACGAGATTTGCTACAAAAGGCAAAACCGGATGCACTCATCCTTGCCACAATGGAGCAATCTGTTTCATTTCTAAGCGAGTTCGGTGCTTGGTCAAAGAAAGTGAAGCAACTCTTTCTAGTTGCCGGAAATCAGGCTAATTATTCAAATTTCCCGTGGGCAGAGAATCTGGCTGGAGCATTAGCGCTAACTTCAAATAATGATGTGCCGGAGAGTTTTAGGTCAAGATTGGCAGCGTCCCTAGATCGACCGGGACTTTTGGGGAGTCAGAACCCGATCGTTGCTTTAGCTTTTAGAAGCTATCAAGCCATCACTTTGGCGGCTAGCAGCTACATAGCGGCTAAGAGCAACAGTGGACCTAAATTGCGAGCTGCACTAGCGGCGACGCAGGTTGACGGCGAGGATCTCTTTACCAGCACGGGTTTCCTAAACCAAGCCAAATACACCTTATACAGGTACTCAGCCAAAGGTACCTACACATCGGTTGGTCAATATGACCCTAAACAATAGGGCTTGAGGCAGGGTAGAATTGCCCTATCGCGAGATTCGACAGGGCAAAAATGACTCAAAATGACCCATTTGGTTTTACTGGCTTGACCTATGACGACGTTCTGCTCCTGCCGGGGCAGTCAGATGTGGTCCCTAGTCAGGTGATCACCAAGACCCAGATCACCAAGCGTCTGTCTATCAACATTCCCCTGCTATCTTCTGCCATGGACACTGTTACCGAGGCAAGGCTGGCCATCGCTATCGCCCGCCAGGGTGGTTTAGGTGTTCTGCACCGCAATCTTTCTATCGAACAGCAGGC
>Ga0114959_10003786_pt1 | contig 11783 bp, 10 predicted proteins | sample C_130625_EF_Meta_FD_87317 | JGI IMG/M metagenome (GOLD analysis project Ga0114959, IMG submission 87317) | Freshwater microbial communities from Lake Croche, Canada to study carbon cycling - C_130625_EF_MetaG | ecosystem: Environmental > Aquatic > Freshwater > Lake | place: Lake Croche, Canada...
CGCCAGCGGCATTGGCTGGCTGGAGGGGGCCCTACCGGCTGAGCAAGCCCAGCAGCTCTGGCAGGTGCTGCCCCACGTGCTGCTCCAGGGGTGGCAAGACCCCCTGGACCGCCTAGATGCCGTGGCCTTTGGTCCAGGGCTGGGCCTAGGGCCTGACCCAGGAGACAAGGGCATGCTGGAGGCCCTGCAGGGCTTCAGCGGCCTACTGCTGCTGGATGCCGATGGCCTCAACCGCTTGGCAAGCCAGGGGGCCAGCGGCCCCTGGCTGCGGGGGCGCCAAGGACCCACCTGGATTACCCCCCACCGGGCGGAATTCAACAGACTTTTCCCTGAACTCACAGACCTACCCCCCCTGGAGGCCGCCGCTGGGGCCGCGGCCGAGGGCGGCGCCTGGGTGCTGCTTAAGGGGGCCCATACGGTGATCGCCTCCCCCTTGGGCCGGCGCTGGCAGCTCCTGGAAAGCAGCCCCTGGGCCGCCCGGGCGGGCCTCGGCGACGTGCTTGCGGGCTATGCCGCTGGCCTAGGGGCCCTAGGGCTGGCCGCTGGCCTAGGCCCCCACGACCAAGCCCTAGGCCAACTACTGGCCCTGGCCGCCCTCCGCCATGGCCTGGCGGGCCGCCAATCTGCAGCCCGAGGCGAGGGGGCTGCCAGTCCCCTCGCCGTGGCCCAACAGCTGGCCAAGCTTGAAATATGCAAAAAATGAAAAAATATGTGCCAACGGCGCAGCATCCTGCGGCGTTGATCTTTGGTTTTTTTAAACGAATTAGCCAGGGGAATTAGCCAGGCAAGTTGACTGAAATGTTTGGATTTCCCCTTGTAAATCTAAAAGGTTACTGAAAACACACCCATTCCTGATTTCCCCGTAGCAGTCTCCTCCTACTTAAGCAACGAATCCATGGCAGCAACGCCGCTTTCCCCAGCCGAGAGCAGTCGCAAGCGGGGCAATGACCCAGTTAGCTGGTACCTAACCACCATTGGCAGGGTGCCCCTGCTGACCCCTGCCGAAGAAATCGAACTGGGCAACCAGGTGCAGGTGATGATGAATCTGATCGAACGGGGGGAAAATGCCGAATTCAGTAGCCATGAAAACAAACTAATTCGGGTCGGTCGCCGTTCCAAAGAACGGATGATGAAGGCGAATCTGCGCCTGGTGGTGAGTGTGGCAAAGAAATATCAAGGCAAAGGCATGGAATTATTAGATCTGATCCAGGAGGGTTCCCTCGGCCTGGAACGGGCGGTGGAAAAGTTTGACCCCACCAGGGGCTACAAGTTTTCCACCTATGCCTTCTGGTGGATTCGCCAGAGCATGACCCGGGCGATCGCTTGCCAAAGCCGCACGATCCGTCTGCCGGTGCACCTGAGTGAACGGCTGGCCGTGGTGCGCAAGGTGACCATGGACTTGGCCCACAAACTGGGGGCGATGCCCAGCCGCAGGGAAATTGCCGAGGAAATGCAAATCAGCGTTGAGGACCTGGACGGCCTGCTGCGCCAATCCCTCACCACCTCCAGCCTCGATGCACCGATCAGCGGCGATGAAGGTCGCAGCTTCCTAGGCGAATTGATCGCCGACACCCGCAACGACGAGCCCTTGGAGGCCGTTGAGCGGCGGATGCACCACGAACAACTGGGCCGTTGGCTCAGCCAGCTCACCCCCCAGGAACGCCAAGTGCTCGAACTGCGCTTTGGTCTCGACGGCGAGCAACGCCACACCCTGGCTGACATTGGCCGCCAGATGGAGGTTGCCCGGGAACGGGTGCGTCAGGTGGAACTGAAGGCGCTGCGCAAATTACGCAGCCTTACCCGCCGGGTGCCCAGCCAGCTTTAATCCTCAGCCCAGATGTAGCGGGTGAGCTCGGCGGGGTCTGGTTCTGGGGCGGCCAGGGCAAATTCCACCGCGTCCCTCACCTCGGCATCGATCTCCTTATCAATGGTCTCCAGATCTTCCGCCGTGGCCAGGCCGCGGCTCTGGAGCAGACCCGCCAGGTGCTTGATCGGATCCCGGGCAGCCCAAAAGGCCTTTTCTTCCGGATCCCGCAGTTCATCGGGATCCGCCAGGGAATGGCCCCGGAAGCGGTAGGTGAGGCACTCCAGCAGGGTGGGGCCTTCGCCAGCCCGGGCCCGATCCACCGCCCGCTGGGTGGCGGCGCGCACGGCCAACACATCCATGCCATCAACTTCCTCCCCCACCATGCCGAAGGCACTGGCCTTACGCCAAATCTCGGTGTCACTGGTGGCGCGGTGATGGGCCATGCCGATGGCCCACTTGTTGTTTTCCACCACAAACAGGATCGGCAGCTTCCAGAGGCTGGCCATGTTTAGGCATTCATAAAACTGACCGATATTGCAAGTGCCATCGCCAAAGAAGGCGGCGGTTACGGCATTGCTGCTGCTATCACCGAGGGCATCGCGCTTGTAGCGACTGGTGAAGGCGGCACCTAGGGCCACGGGAATCCCTTCCCCAATAAAGGCATAGCCCCCCAGCAAGTGGTGCTCCTTAGAAAAAAGGTGCATGGAGCCGCCCCGCCCCTTGCTGCACCCGGTTTCCTTGCCAAACAGTTCACTCATCACCTCCCGGGCCGGCACGCCGGCACTGAGGGCATGCACATGGTCGCGGTAGGTGCTGCAGAACCAGTCGTGCTGGGTCTTCATCGCCTTGATAACCCCGGTGGAGACCGCCTCCTGGCCGTTGTAGAGATGCACGAAGCCAAACATCTTGCCCCGGTAGTACATCTCGGCGCACTTGTCTTCAAAGCGCCGCCCCAGGCTCATGTCGCGGTAGAGCATCAGCCCTTCAGCGCGGCTGATTTCAGGGCTGAAACTTGCGGGGGGGCTACTGGCTGCGGTTTCGGTGGTCATGGCGCTCCAGCCCTAGCTAGTGGCCGACTTTAAGGTGATGACCTGGGGACTGGCTGCTCACGCCAGTCAACCCAGCCAACAGACGTAAACTCGGACCTCCCGTACACCCCGCGGTGGAGCTCCCCCTCGACCATTTCCGCCTGCTGGGGGTGAGCCCTGTGGCCAACACCGAAGTGGTGTTGCGAACCCTGCAACAACGGCTGGATAGAGGGCCCGGGCCTGGGTTCACAGCTGAAGCCCTCCAAGCGCGGGCAGAACTGCTTAGGGCCAGTGCCGATTTGCTCGGGGACCCCAAAAGGCGCCAGGACTATGAGTGTCTGCTCACTGAGCAGGCCAACGAAGGCGCCGGCACCCTGCCCGCCCTGGAGGTGAGCTCAGCCCTGGAAGTGGGGGCGCTACTGCTGCTGATGGAATCCGGCCAGGCGGCTGAAGCCTTTGAAGGGGCCAGCCGCAGCCTCCAACCACCCCAGGCCCCCGCCCTGGGCAGTGGCCGCGAAGCTGATCTCACCTTGCTGGCGGCCCTGGCCTGCCGCCAGGGGGGCCAAGAACGTCAAAGGCAAAAGCTGTTTGAATCCGCCGCCCAGTTGTTGCAGCAGGGCATCCAGCTGCTTCAACGGATGGGACAACAATTAGAAAAACGCTTTGAGCTGGAGACTGATCTCCAGGGGCTGTTGCCCTACAGGGTGCTGGATCTAATCAGCAGGGATTTGGCCGATGGCCAGGCTCGGGAGCTGGGCATCAACTTATTAATCGAGCTGATTAGCCGCCGGGGCGGGCTCGATGGGGAGCAAGACCCCAACTTCCCCCAGGAAGCCTTTCAAGCATTTTTTCAACAGATCCGCACCTTTCTCACGGTGCAGGAACAAATTGATTTGTTCCTGCGTTGGTCAGAACAGGGTTCAGTTACCGCTGAATTCCTTAGCGCCTACGCCCTCACCGCCTCCGGCTTTGCCCAACGCAAGCCCGAACGCATTGAAGCGGCCCTGCAACGGCTAGAGGCCCTGCGGGAGGTGGGGGTTGAACGGGAACTGGCCTGCCTACATCTGCTCTTGGGCCACACCCGCGAGGCTGAGCTTTGCTTTAACCGTTGCAGCGACCAGGAGCTCCAGCGCTGGGCGCGGGAGCAGGGGGATGACCCCCTTGCCGGCATCTGCGCCTACTGCCGCGACTGGCTTGAACGTCAGGTATTGCCCTGTTACCGCGACCTGGAGTCGGACCCAGATCTGGAGGCTTATTTCGCCGACCGTGATGTGCAGGCGGCGATCGAACGGGAGGACCGGCGCCAGGCCAAAGGCCTGACGCCCCCTGGCACCTCCATTACCGAATTCGAGCTGCTACCCACCCCCAGTCGCAGCGCCTTGGAATCCCTGGTGGATGCGCCGCCTCTGCCCAGCCCTAGCCCCAGCGCTATGCCCCCAGAGGAAGAGGCCCCCCATCCCGGCCTGGCCGAGCGCCTGGCCGACTGGTGGTACGCCCAAAACTGGGATCGGCCCCGGAGCTGGCTAGAAAAACTGCGTCAATTTTCCACCCCCCAAAGGGCGGCGGTGCTTGGGCTGGCCATGGTTGGTGCCGCTGCCACCGGCGCCCTGCTCGGCCACCACCGGCCCAGCACTGCCCCCAGCCGCCAAGAGCTACTAATCCCTGCCCCGCCCCTGCCAAAACCCAGCTCTACCCCCCCATCAGCTGCAAAAAAACCAGAGGCCGTCAAAAAACCAGAGGTGGCCCAGCAACCAGCCGCCAAGGCAGAAACGCCGGAAACCGAAACCCGCTCGCTGCTCCAGGGCTGGCTGGGGGCCAAGGCCCTGCTGATGGCCGGCGGTAATAACCAGGCGGCCCTTGACCCATTGGCTGTCCCCAATCTGGTGGCCAGCGCCCTGGCCAACCGCCAGAGCGATGTGCAGCAGGGGCTCCATCGCAAGATCAACGCTGAAGTGCAGGATCTCAAGCTGATCGCCACTGGCCCCGACCGCCGCGAAGCCCGGGCCCAAATCCTCTATTCAGAGCAAGTGCTGAATGGCCAAGACAAGGTGCTGGAGCGCTCTGGACCGATCCAGCTCACCAATGTTTATGTGTTCCATCGCCCCAGCCCCACCGGCAGCTGGAAATTGGCCGATTACCACGGGGGTCAATGATTCCGGCTGGATTTCTAGCCGGCTGCGTTTCTAAAGTGATGGGCTGCTGAAGCCGCCGGAAGGTAACTGATGTTTGAGGAGCTATCCCAGCGGCTAGAGGATGCCGTCCGTGGCCTTCGGGGCCAGGGGTCCATCAGCGAAACCAATGTGGATGGGGCCCTCAAGGAAGTGAGGCGGGCCCTGCTGGAGGCCGATGTGAGCCTCTCGGTGGTTAAGGACTTTGTGGCGGAGGTGCGCGGCAAAGCCCTCGGCGCCGAGGTGGTGCGGGGGGTAAGCCCCGACCAGCAATTCATCAAACTGGTGCACGAGGAACTGGTGGCGGTCATGGGGGGCGCCAATGCCCCCCTGGCCCAGGCAGAAGCCAGCCCCACCGTGGTGCTTATGGCGGGCCTGCAGGGGGCGGGCAAAACCACGGCCACCGCCAAGCTGGGCCTACACCTCAAAGAACAGGGGCGCCGGGCCCTGCTGGTGGCCGCCGATGTGTATCGACCGGCGGCCATCGATCAACTCCAAACCCTGGGGCGCCAGATCGGCGTGGAGGTGTTCAGCCTTGGCGCCGACCAGAAACCCGAGGCGATTGCCGCCGCCGGGGTGGCCAAGGGCCGGGAGGAGGGTTTTGACACGGTGATCGTGGACACCGCCGGTCGGCTCCAGATCGACACGGCGATGATGGAGGAGATGGTGCGGATCCGCACCGCCGTAGCCCCCGACGAGGTGCTGCTGGTGGTGGATTCGATGATCGGCCAAGAGGCCGCCGAACTCACCCGCGCCTTCCACGAGCAAGTGGGTCTCACCGGGGCGGTGCTCACCAAGCTGGATGGCGACAGCCGCGGCGGGGCCGCGCTCTCGATCCGCCAGGTGAGTGGAGCGCCGATCAAGTTCATCGGCACCGGCGAAAAGGTGGAGGCCCTCCAGCCCTTCCATCCGGAGCGGATGGCCAGTCGAATCCTGGGCATGGGCGATGTGCTCACCCTGGTGGAAAAGGCCCAGAAGGAGGTGGAGATCGCCGATGTGGAGCGCATGCAGCGCAAGTTGCAGGAGGCCTCCTTTGACTTCTCCGATTTCGTTCAGCAGATGCGCCTGATCAAACGCATGGGCTCCCTGGGGGGGCTGATGAAAATGATCCCGGGCATGAACAAAATCGATGACGGCATGCTCAAGCAGGGGGAAGCCCAGCTCAAACGGATCGAAGCGATGATCGGCTCGATGACCCAACAGGAACGGGAAAATCCCGACCTGCTGGCCGCCCATCCCTCCCGCCGCCGCCGCATCGCCAAGGGCAGTGGCCACAAGCCCGCCGATGTGGACAAGGTGCTGGCCGACTTCCAAAAGATGCGCGGCTTCATGCAGCAGATGAGCCGTGGGGGCGGCTTCCCTGGCATGCCGGGCCTTGGGGGCATGGGCGGCTTCCCGGGGATGGGCGGCGCCATGCCCGGTATGCCAGGCATGGCTGGGGGAGCCCCCAACGCCGGCCCCCGCAAGCGCCAGCGACCGGAGAAAAAACGCAAGGGTTTCGGCCAGCTTTGACATGCAGTTGCCCCGGGCGCAGGTGGCCAGGTAAAGTGTTTGATTCCAGTTCACGCCCCTTAAGGTTCCGATGATCAAGCTCCGCCTGAAGCGCTTCGGTAAGAAGCGGGAAACGAGCTTCCGGATCGTGGCGTGTAACAGCACCAGTCGGCGCGATGGCCGTCCCTTAGAGGAGCTGGGTTTTTACAACCCCCGCACCAACGAAACCCGCCTAGACACTGAAGCTCTCCGCCGTCGCCTCGAGCAAGGGGCCCAGCCCAGCGACACCGTGCGCACCCTGCTGGAAAACGGAGGACTGCTCACCAAAACCCCTCGCCCCGCTGAAGTGGTCGGCAAGGCCAAACAGGCCGCTGCCCGGGAAGCGGCAGTGAAAGCCGCTGCCAAGGCTGCGGCCGAAGCCAAGGCGGCCGAAGAAGCTGCCGCCGCCGAAGCCAAGGCGGCTGCTGAAGCCGAAGCTGCTGCCGCTGCCAGCGCTGAAGCCGAAGCCAATACCGAAGAAGCAGGGGCCGAAGCCTGAGCCCTTCCCCCATGGAAGGCTCGGAGCGCCGCCGCTTCGTCATAGACCTGCCGGACCAGGGCGCTGCCCTGGCCCTTGCCGGAGAAGGGGAAGCCACCCTGAGGCGACTGGCTGAACTTACCGGCGCCCAGGTGGTGCTCAGGGGTTTGCAATTACATATCGATGGCCGGCCCAGCCAGCTGGAGCAGGCCGCTGCGCTGGTGGAGCTGCTGCGGCCCGTTTGGCGGGAAGGCCAACCCATAACCGCCGTAGACCTGCAAACCAGCCTCCAAGCCCTAAGCACCGGCCAGAGCGATGACCATCGCCAGCTGAGCCAACAGGTGCTGGCCCGCAGCCAGAGCGGCAAATTGCTGCGGCCCCGCACCCTGCGCCAGAAGGCCTATGTGGAAGCCATGGAGCGCCACGAACTCACCCTGGCCCTAGGGCCCGCCGGCACCGGTAAAACCTTTCTGGCCGTGGTGCAAGCGGTGCGAAATCTGCAGGAACGGCGGGTGGAACGCATCGTGCTCACCAGGCCAGCGGTGGAGGCTGGCGAACGCTTGGGTTTCCTGCCCGGGGACCTGCAACAGAAGGTGGATCCCTACCTGCGCCCCCTCTACGACGCCCTCCACAGCCTGCTCAGCCCAGAACGCACCACAGCCCTGCTGGAGAAGGGGACCATCGAGGTGGCCCCCCTGGCCTACATGCGTGGCCGCACCCTGGCCGATGCCTTTGTGATCCTGGATGAGGCGCAAAACACGAGCACGGGCCAGATGCGCATGCTGCTCACCCGCCTGGGGGAAAACTCGCGCATGGTGGTCACCGGTGATCCCACCCAGGTGGACCTGCCCGCCGGCCAGTTGAGCGGCCTCGAGGAGGCAGCCCGGGTGCTGGAAGGGGTGGAAGGGATTGCGATCTGTCGGCTTACGGCCGCCGATGTGGTGCGCCACCCGTTGGTGCAAAGGTTGGTGCAGGCCTATGCCCGGGAAGACAGCAAACGCGAACCTCCCGGCCGGCCGCGCCGGTGATCCGCACGGCCAATTCGCCCCAATTCAGCTACCCCCCTGGCAGCATGGGGGGGTTCCGATATCTCTGATGCGCCATGCCGGCCAGCAGTAATTTCCAGGAGGCCATCCGGGAAGCGCAGAGCAGCGCCCTGGTAGGCCCCAACGTTGTCAATAAGGCCCTGCCCTTTGTGGGTGGTGGCATGGTGCTCACCTCCGTGGGAGTGCTGGGCGGTCTGTCGATGATCGCCAGCCCTCTCTTCATGCCCCTGTTCTGGGGAGCCCTAATCGGCAACTTCATTCTTTTCTTTGTGGCCCAAAACGTTGCCCTCAAGGGCAACAACGCCACGGCACTGCCGCTGTTGGCGGTCTACAGCCTGCTCACAGGCTTCACCCTCAGCGGCCTAGTGGCCATGGCCCTCAGCGGAGCCGCCGGGGTTGGTGGCGTGGCCACCGCCGCCCTGGCCACGGGGATCACCTTTGTGGTGGCCTCAGTGTTTGGCCGGCGCATGAGCGATAGCGTTGCCCAATCGCTCACCGCTGTGGTGGGTCTGGGCATCATCGGCCTGCTGATTGCCATGGTGGTGCAGGTGGTGGGTGGCATCTTTGCCCCACAAATGTTCCTGGGCGGTGGCTTGGAGCTGCTGATAGCCGGTTTCGGCACGGTGCTGTTTGTGGGGGCCGCCTTCGTGGACTTCTACACGATGCCCCGCACCTACAACGACGACCAATACCTGGCGGGGGCGCTAGGGATGTATCTCACCTACATCAACCTGTTCATCTTCATCCTGCGCCTAATCATTGCCCTCAATGGCGGCAGCCGCCGCGACTGAGCCCAAGCGGAAGAGCACTCAAACAATTCCCCCCATACCTAACGCCCCCTAGGGGCGTTTTTTTTTGGTTATTTAGCTTTGGATATTTAGAAATATCCCCAGGGGGAAAACTGCAAGAATTCTACAAATAGTCAACGGTCAATGCTCATAAAAAGAAATTAACGCTCTCTAAGATAAACAGTACAATGAGCAGGATAGCGAACAGGATAGTGTCTGATCTTTTCCTGGATATTTACAGGGCATTTCATAGATATTACCTGGCCTCATCCTTAATATTGACTGGGCATTGCTTAGTCATCGAAGCGGTTGGCGTTGACTTTCCCTTCGGCTTTTGTTGGCCTAAAATCTTAAATTAAGCGAAATCACAAACCGTACGGCCCGTACAGAATTGAAATTCGACCCAACCAGATAAAAGCCCCCACCATTGCTGACAGCGCCCAGGGAGCAAGCAAAAACTCCAGCCTCAACAACCAAGCCGCCACTCACTACCCAGCCACCAACTACTCAGCCACCGACAACAGGGCTGCGGCAATCGCCTGCCTCTGGTCCCCGTCGTAGCCCCAGCGCTCTAGGAAGGCCACATCTCCCCCCTCCCCCCGGGTGGCGGCCAGCATCGCCTCAAGGCGCGATTTCACCAGGTGGGGCTCCAGCAAGCGCAACAACTCAAGGCAACGGCCCATAACCCGAGCGGACCCCTGCTGCTGCTCCATTGCCCCCGAACGACCATGGGTCAAGACCATGGCGGTGCTCATGGCCAGATTTCGCACGCTCAAATCCACCACACCCGCCCCAGCGGCCCGCAACACCATCAGCAACGCTTCCGGCAAACGATCCATCAGGGGGTTTTCCGCCGGCAAACTCACCACAAAAAATCCCCGGGCCCCATCCCGGCTGGCCACCAACTCCGCCACCCGATCAGCCAGCACCTCATCACTGAGCTCCCCCTGCTCCCAGGCACCGCACCAAAGTGCTGCGGCTTGCATGGCCTCTTCAAAGCTGGGATCGGGGGTTGGGTCCCATGGGGTGGTCACCGGAGGGGTTGTCATCACGGAGCAAAAACCACTGGGGCAAGGCTATGGGGCCAGCGATGGGGCCGGCGATGATGCAGCCAATAGCGCCATAGCCATGTCCCTGCCCAGCCACGACCTGCATTTGAGCCTGCCCCCAGGCCATTGGCAGGCCCTGCAAAAACATTGTGGTCAAACCGGGGAGAGCTACAGCCAAGTGATCCGCAAGGCCCTAGCCGACTACCTCGACCTAGAGCACCACACCCTCTGGCAGCTCTCCACTTCCACCGCCGTGGTGGAGGGAGTGTTCAACGGGACCCTAAAAGTGGCCAACTTGCTTGAGCACGGTGATTTCGGCATCGGCACCTTTGATGGCCTAGATGGCGAGGGGATCCTGCTGGATGGTGAATGCTGGCAAGCCAGGGCCGATGGCAGCCTTAGTCGAGCCCCAGCGGAGGAAACTGTCCCCTTCTGGATAGCCACCCATTTCCAGGCAGAAAAGCAATCAAAACTACCTCGAATAAATAACCTTGAGGACCTGGGCCGGAGCCTCGACCCCCTGCGCCCCAGTGCCAATTTATTTGTGGCCATCAAGATCAAAGGCTGTTTTGAACACATCAGGGTGCGTTCAGTGAGCCGAGTGGAGCAGGGAGCAAACCTGCTGGAGGCAGCTAGCCAACAGAGCGAATTCGAGCACCAGCAACTCAACGGCACCCTGGTGGGGTTCTGGAGCCCCAGCTACGCCAGTAGCTTGAACATTCCCGGATATCACTTCCACCTGCTCAGCGATGACCGCTGCCATGGGGGCCATCTGCTGGACCTAAGGGCCAACGAGCTCACGGTGGAGATAGACCTGCAATCCAACCTGCGGCTGGCCCTACCGGAAACGAAGGCGTTCCTGGAGGCGGACCTCAGCGGCGATCCCACTGAAGCGCTGGAAAGAGCTGAAACCGGCAGGGGGGCCGCCAGCCCCCACACTTAAGCCATGGAGATACCGCTTCCCCCATCCGCTGCTGATTCCCCTTTCAGCCCCACGCCGGAGGACTTCCGCTCAGGCTTTGTAGCCCTGATCGGCCGCCCCAACGTGGGTAAATCCACGCTGCTGAACCAACTGGTGGGGGAAAAAGTGGCGATCACCTCGCCCGTGGCCCAAACCACCCGCAACCGGTTGCGGGCCATCCTCACCACCCCCACAGCCCAGCTGGTGCTGCTCGACACCCCTGGCATCCACAAACCCCACCACCTGCTGGGGGAACGCCTGGTGCAAACCGCCCGCAACAGCATCGGCGAGGTGGATGTGGTGCTGGCCCTGATGGATGGCAGCGTGCCCATGGGCCGCGGCGACCAATTCGTGCTCGACCTGCTGCAGCAATGCCGGCAACCGGTGCTACTAGGCCTAAACAAACAAGACCTGGTGGATCCAAACCACCGGCAAGAACTGGTTGATAGCTATCAGGAGGCGCTGCCAGGGGCCACGCTGCTGAGCTTCAGTGCGGCCACCGGCGACGGCTGCCAGGAACTGGTGGCAGCCCTAGGGCCGTTGCTGCCCCTGGGGCCCATGCTTTATCCCGCCGCCACGGTGAGCGACCAGCCAGAAAAACTGCTACTGGCAGAACTAATCCGCGAACAGGTATTGCACCAAACCCGCGAAGAGGTGCCCCATTCGGTGGCAGTACAAATCGAACGGGTGGAGGAGGACGGACCACGCACGGCAATACTGGCCACGGTGATGGTGGAACGCAGTAGTCAGAAGGGCATCCTGATCGGCAAGGGCGGGGCCATGCTTAAAGCAATAGGGAGCGGCGCGCGGCTGCAGATGCAAAAGGTGTTTGACGGCCCCGTGTATCTGGAACTTTTCGTAAAAGTGGTTCCCCATTGGCGCCAGAAACCAGGCCGCCTCGCCGAATTGGGCTACGCCAGCGAATAAA
>Ga0114959_10003787_pt1 | contig 11782 bp, 10 predicted proteins | sample C_130625_EF_Meta_FD_87317 | JGI IMG/M metagenome (GOLD analysis project Ga0114959, IMG submission 87317) | Freshwater microbial communities from Lake Croche, Canada to study carbon cycling - C_130625_EF_MetaG | ecosystem: Environmental > Aquatic > Freshwater > Lake | place: Lake Croche, Canada...
AGGCGGGAAAATCCCCGTCAGTCTCAATCACCCCGCCAAAACGCGGCACAAGGACGCGGGTCACTGCGCAGGACCGTGAGACAAGCGCAGCGAACGCAGCCTGTAGAATATTTCAGATTTACTTCGAACCGTGGCATTTGGAACTGCTCGATCCAGCGTTTGAACCATTTGACAATCGCGGTGTTAAATCTGAATTTATGGAGTTCGACGTGTTTGAGAGGATATTCTCCTCCGGCGACACAAAAAATTCAAAACTCTGGGGGGCCCTCTCCTGGAAGTTCACCGAGAAGACCGGAATGTCAGGTGAAGAGTTGATTGCGGCGGTGGCTGCACAACCAGGTTTTGATGTCTATTATTGCAACCCTTACCCGCAAAACGAGTCTCTATTTCACAATATGTGGCTGCAAGGTGAGACCGCACATCCACGTTTTCTGGAGGTCACAAAAGCCGTTTTTGAAGCCAGCGGTCTGCCGCTGGATTACATGAACAGCCTTCAACATAGTGATACATATTCGGCCGCTAATTATTTCGTCGGTTCCGACCAGTTCTGGAAAATTTATATCCCCTTTGTCCAGAGGGTGATGGGTTTAGCAGAAACAAAGATGCCTACCGACATGCTCAAGTTGATGCATTCGTCGAAAGCCGATGAACGGAACATGCATTCTGGGGCAACATACATATCATTTATTGTGGAACGCCTGTTTCCAATATTTATGAAAACCGCCGGGCGCCGGTTGAAGGGCTATAAGATACCGGTCAAAGTTCATGAGCAGGACATGAATGTCCATCTACGCCTGTTGCGTGAGATGAAGGATATAGCCCATCAGACGAACTCTGTGTGGTTGGCAGCGTGCTGGGCAAATTACCGAAATCTATACTTCAACCAAACCAACGGACCGAGCTGGTGCGCAAAACATCTGCGACGTATCACCCCGCCATCCATATCCTTCGGTTGATTTATGTTGGCCGTCGACATGATTTCGTCCTCCGATCTGGATCGTGAGTTCGTCGTGCCAGGCCAAGCTCTGGTCGTTATGCCCTTTCTAAATGCGACCCTCGCGCGACGTGCGTCTCAGCAACTTGCCTCAAGAGCAGGGTGTTCGGGCGTGCTCCTGGCAATACACGATGACAACCGCGAAGGGTTTGTTAAGTTAATTAACAGAGCATTTGAAAAATCTCAGAGTGCCACATTTGCCTATACTGCAGAAGATGCTTTTGCGGGGCGAGATTGGCTCGCTATTGCGTCCAAGGCTCTCGCAAGAGAGAATGCAGGTTTAGCGGCATTTAACGACGGGAAGTGGGCGGGCCAGATGGCGGCCTTTGGTCTTGCTGATCGGCTGTGGGCGAAGTCTGTTTATGGCGGACCGTTTTTCTTTCCGGACTATCACTCACATTACGCTGATACCGAGTTAAGTGTCATTGCACGTTCTCAGATGAAGTACTGCTATGACGCCAATGCAATTTTGGTCGAAGTGGATTGGCAGAAAGATTCAAAAGCTGTCAACGAAGTTGATCGATTAGTTTTCAAAAATCGCAAGAATAACGCGTTTCAGAGTAAAAACATATCCCGAAATATCGTTGAATTGTTTGCGTAATAATATCAGGCCCTATATCGCTAATTTCATTGGAATATTAAATGACACGAAAAGGTATAATTTTAGCCGGAGGGTCTGGAACACGGCTGCATCCACTTACGATCCCCATTAGCAAACAACTTATGTCCGTATATGATAAGCCGATGATTTATTACGGCCTATCGACATTGATGTTGTCGGGCATCCGGGATTTTATGATCATCACCACCCCACATGATCAAGAGGCTTTCCGGCACCTGTTGGGCGATGGCCAGCAATGGGGCATCTCAATACAATATGCGGAGCAGCCAAAGCCCGAAGGCTTAGCGCAAGCATATCACATCGCGGCTGATTTTGTGGGAACGGGTCCTTCAGCCCTCATCCTGGGAGACAATCTGTTTTACGGTCATGGCCTTCCAGACCTTCTGCAGAGCGCTAACCGGCGCGAACTCGGGGCCAGCGTTTTTGGTTATTATGTCCGGAACCCGTCTGAATACGGCGTCGTCTCATTTGACAGCGATGGCCGCGCAGACTCGATCGAGGAGAAGCCCGCAATCCCGAAGTCCAACTATGCGGTAACGGGGCTCTACTTTTATGATGGACATGCGGTTGAGCTTTCGAAGCAGATCCGTCCGTCGGCCCGGGGTGAACTCGAAATTACTGACCTCAACAGGCTGTATTTGGATGCAGGTGCTCTCAACGTTGAGATTATGGGCCGGGGATATGCCTGGCTCGATACCGGAACCCATAGTTCTTTGCTGGATGCGGCACTTTATGTGCGCATCGTTGAAGAACGCCAGGGACTGAAAATTTGCTGCCCTGAGGAAATTGCATGGCGGGCCGGCTTCATCGATGATGGGCAACTCGAAGAGTTGGCGCGACCTCTCCTCAAGAGCGGTTATGGGCAATATTTGCGTGACCAGTTGCGCAGTGGGCGAGCATTGGCGACAAACAGATGAAATTCATAGCAACAGATTTGCCCGAGGTCATGATCATCGAGCCCACTGTGTTCGGCGATGATCGCGGCTTTTTCATGGAGAGTTGGAACGCGGCCAGATTTTCCGAAGCGGGCCTCGATCTGCATTTTGTTCAGGACAATCACAGTCGGTCTGCAAAGGGCGTCTTAAGGGGTTTGCATTACCAAAATCCTGACCCCCAAGGGAAGCTTGTGCGTGTCACCTCGGGCCGGGTCTTTGATGTGGCGGTTGATCTCCGGCAATCGAGTAAGAGTTTTAAAAAATGGGTCGGCGTGGAGTTGTCGGCGGACAACAGGCGCATGCTTTGGGTCCCGCCCGGATTTGGTCATGGGTTCCTGACGTTGGAGGAGGGGACCGAATTTCTGTACAAATGCACAGCCCTTTACGATCCCTCTTGTGATCGCAACATACGATGGGACGATCCCGACATAGGGATCATTTGGCCTCTGGACGATCAGACCCCCAAAGTTTCTGGCAAAGACCTCGCGGCACCATTGCTTCGGGATGCAGACCTCTTTGAATGAATCTTTAGCCGACCGAAACAGCATTAATGTGCATTCATAAATTTTGTCCATAGTAAAATGGAATGATTACTGCGCCCGATATTACAAACGGGGAGCTTATCAAGCCACTGGGCCGCTCTTTGTATTCAATAAATTTCTGATTATAAATATTACTATCAGATAAAATATCGAAAAAATTGGTTTCCAACTCTATAGATCTTAAATATTCTATATGAATATCTTCTTTTCCTTGAAGGGCGCGAAAATACCGATCCTCCGAAGTTCCCGCCAATACAGACTCTGACATGGAAAGATGCCACGCCGCTCGGCGATTAACGTCAGCCCATTTGAAATGGAATATAAACAGCTCATTGAAGTTTGGTGGGTTTTTAGTGGCGTGAAAACCGGCCCCCCATTCAAGCGGTACAGACGTCAGTGATGTCTTATCAAGCGCTGAAGTTAGGACGCCTAAACGTCGTTGATGGCCTAAAATAGGAAAATCAAAACGCAAAGGCCCGTCATCAAAGCCTTCAATGACATCTATGCCGACCGCTGTGACGTAATCGTCTTCCAGATTGTCGATATACGATATCAGTGATTTGTGTTTGTTCCGGTCAGGAACTAAGAATTCGTCAACGTCACATCGTATAACAACGTCATAAATCTCTAATAAGGAACTCACAAGTTTAGAGATCAATTTTGCACTAAGATTGTCTTCGAACGGGCCCGCGATCACCCAAAGGCCTCCAAGCCCAAGCTGTTCAAAGCCAGCACCGCTGCCAAATGTGACGACAAACAAGTTTTCTTGCCCGAACAATCCGCCATAATAGCGCTTCCACAATGGAAAATACGCATCGGGAGACGTCGCGACCGTAATCACGCAAATTTTTTTAGTCATGTCGGTAAGCCCTAAATGGCATGTCAGTGTCCGCCGAAATCTTGGCGGGGCGACGTCAGTCTCCCGTGAAAACCGGCGGCCGTTTTTCCACAAAAGCGTTGATCGCTTCGCGGTTGTCCGCAGTTTCGTGGATGATCGCCTGATAGGCGGCCGATAATTCGAGAATATCGGACATGCGGCTGTGCTGGGCTTCGCGGAGCAAACGCTTCGTTAGGCGAAGGGCGCGGGGCGGGTTGCAGACGATCCGCTCTGCAATGGCCATGGCTTCATCCAGAAGCGCTTCATCGTCGACCACGCGGCTCACCAGCCCGAGCTCTTTTGCCGTCTCGGCATCAAAGCGGTCCCCGGTTAGAAACAGCTCGGCGGCCTTTGCGTATCCGACGACCTGCTGCAGCGCCCAGGCGCCGCCATCGCCGGGGACAATGCCGACCTTGATAAAGCTGCAGGCGAACAAGGCGCTCTTCGCAGCAATCCGGATATCACACAGACAGGCCAGATCACAGCCAAGACCGACGGCATGGCCGTTGACAGCGGCGATGGCCGGGATTTCGATATCGAGCAGCGCGCGGGACACCCGCTGCACGCCGCGGCGATAGTTGGAGCGCGTGGAATCCGGCTGGTCGAGCACGCCAATGCCCTGGCGCTGCTGCATCGACTTCAGATTGCCGCCCGCGCTGAAGGCTTTACCGTTGCCGGTCAGGATGAGGCAACTCACGCTCTTATCGTCGTTGAGCGTCTGGAGTGTGTTGCAGATATCCTCGCAATCCTCATGCGTGCCGATGGCGTTCATCGACTCCGGCTTGTTCATGCGCAGGATGGCGATGCGCCCCTTACGTTCGACTTCGAGAAATGCGCCCATATCATTTGATCCCTTCCGTTTACGGAAACGTTATTGCAAATTGCGGGCTCGAAGCAAAGCGCCACCGTTCAAGGTTTTGCGGCGGCTGGCATCCTGTGAGGCCGCCGGACAGCGCGCCTTCAGACCGTCAAACCGGCATGTGGGCCGCACCGTGGCTAAGGCAAGGCGATCCGAGCGGCCAAAAGGTTAACGGGAGTGCTATTAACTTTTATCTCCATGAAGTCACCGTTAACCTGCACGGGTGACCACGGTTTTACGTCTCTTCGCCATAACAGGGCTCATGACGGGTGCATGTCTTGCGAATGTCGCAGGGCCGTCCCCCGCCAACGCTATTAGGGGAATACCAATGGCCACCATTCGGGTCACTAATCAGACGGAACTAGACGCAGCGGTGAAAGCCGCCAAAGCGGGCGACACGGTTGTTCTCGCCGCCGGCAATTACAAACAGTTGTGGGTCGACGATAAAAAGTCAGCATCGGCGATCACATTCAAATCCGAGTCTGCCACCAATCCGGCCGTCATCGGCTACGCCCGCACCATCCGCAGCGATGGCGTTATCTTTCAGGACCTGAAGATCGGCCGCCAGATGGTTGTCGGCGTGGATCAGGACTACACCAACATGGCGTTGGTGCAGGACTCAAAAAACGTCTCGTTCAAGGGTGTAAGCTTCTTCTCCACAGGCGCGGACGACAAATTTCTCGGTCGGGGCCTTTTCGTCCGCGACAGCGCCTCTGTCTCTGTCTCGGACGGCGAATTCTCGCATCTCGCTGTCGGCATGTGCACGATGACGACCACAGGTGTTACCGTCCAAAGCAATAAATTCCACGATCTCCGTATTGACGGTGTGGAATTCACGGCCGTCAAAAATGTCCTTATCGACGGCAATGATTTCCGGGATTTCCGCTCTTCGGCCATTGATCATCCCGACGCGATCCAGTTCTGGACCAACGGCACCAGGCAGGCTTCGTCCGACATCATGATCTCGAACAATGTGATCATGCCCGGCACCGGTGCCGGCAGCCAAGGCATCTTCATCCAGGACGAAATTGGCGGCCTCCCCTATGAACGTCTGACGATCAAGAACAACCTGTTGCTCGACGCCGGAAATTATTGGAACGGCATTGCTGTTCGTGGGGGCAAGGACGTTGTCTTGGAAGGTAACACCTCCATATCACCGACCGGTGACGACAAGGTCTTCTACATCCGGATCGACAATGTGACGGGTGTTAAGCTGATCAATAACTTGTCAGATCAGCTTATCCAGACAGGCACGACCGGAATGACGCAGACGGGCAATGTTTTCCTCAAGGAACAAAAGACTTTTGCGAGCAAAATCAGCGGAATCAATCTCGGCGTTAAGGCAACGATCAACAGTCTGATTGTTCCAGGTGTGGGGTATCAATCAGCGGCCGGAAGTATCAGTCCGGTGACCACGGCACCTGCTCCGGCTGTTCCGGCGCCGGCGCCAGCAACGCCTGTCCCGCCGGTTGCGGGAACACCGGTGGTCGGCAGCGGTACGACGACACAACAGTCGGCCAGAGTGACGGGCTTGGCGGCCATTGACGCATTGCAGCCGTCCTCGCTTGCCAGCATCCTGACGCCGATTGCAGCCTCGCCCAGAGCAGTTGTCTCAGCAGCACCTGTGGTCACCGTTGCGGCCACGCAAACGGCGTCGGTTACGCCCGTCGTTGGGCCGGTCCTGACAACAAAACAGCAACAGGCCGCGGCCGCCGCCAAGTCGAACAGGCCGGGGACCTCCATCGCCTTGACGCCCGTCGTTTCGCAGCCGATCGCCCCGGTTGCCGCCGGGCCGATTACATCGTTCTCGACAACAACCCTCTTGAACCCAAGCTTTGGGGCAACTTTCCTGGGCCGAAGCTTGTAAGCTCGGCGAGGATGCAAAAAGGGGCCCGTCCGGCAGTGCCGGGCGGGCCTTTTGCTGTCCGGTTTCGGCGCGCCCCTTAAAAACTCTTAATGTTGCCGAACATGTCACGCCATTTGGCGGTCTGTATCGCGTTCCCGAGTCTACAGGATTCGGGGGCCTCGCATCTGTGCCCGCGAAACACGCTGCAGGAGAAGCCCAGTATGTCAGTTCTCAATCCCATTATCGAGGGCGATAGCGTTCGCTTCGATCAGGAGGCGTGCGCCGCCGCCGGACGGGCACAGGCGCACGCCTATCGGGACGCAACGCCTTTCCCGCATATTGCCTTGACCGACTTTCTGCCGCTGGAGCCGCTGCGCCGCGTTGCGTCCGCTTTCCCCGGGGGGGCGTCCGGCCATAGTTTTTCGCGCGCGCAAGAGATGCTTAAGACGCAATATCACCCGGAGGCCGTGCCCGACGATTTCTCTCGCAATCTTATTTACGCGTTGAATACCGAACCCTTCCTTGCCTTCCTCTCAGAAATGACGGGCATTCAAGGGCTTGTGCCGGACCCCTATTTCATCGGCGGCGGCCTCCACGAAACACGACGCGGAGGGCACCTCGGCATCCATGCCGATTTCAACAATCATAAGATCATGCGCCTGCGTCGTCGGCTCAACCTGCTGGTCTATCTGAATGACGAATGGGCCGAGAGTTACGGCGGCCATCTCGAGCTTTGGTCCAAGGACATGAAGCGCTGCGAAAAGCGCGTTCTGCCGGTGTTGGGGAGTTGCGTGGTGTTCAGTACGAACCTCGACAGCATGCACGGCCAGCCCGACCCGCTGACCTGCCCGGAAGACCGGTCGCGCCAGTCGATTGCGTTATATTATTACACGTCAACCGCCGATCTGAACGACCAGCCGGACCGCACCACCAATTTCCAACCGCGTGCAAGCAGCAGCGACAAGAAGGACTATTCGGTCTCGTTCCGACACTTCCTCAACGAATGGATTCCTCCCGCCATCCGCAGGAAAATGGGCCGCCACTAAGCGCGCCGTGCTTCATCGAAGGACAGACACATGATCAATGGGACGATACCAGCCTTCTTCTTCAGCAAAAAGGCGATGCGGGAAAAGGCAGAAGAGCAGCGCGCGCAATTCGAGAATGCGGCACCGTTCCGTCACATTCACATCGAAAACTTCCTGCCTGAAGATGTCGCACTTCAGGTTGCCTCTGCATTTCCCCCGCCCACTGCGCCTATTTGGAATATGGCCGGGCCCGGAGATTCAAAGCACACGAACGACCCCAATGTTGAAAAGATCAGTTGTCCGGACGAAGATCGGTTTCCGCCCGTCATTCGCCATGTCGTCGGGGAGTTGGCCTCGGGTGTCATGATGGATTATCTTGAGCGGCTCACCGGCATCAAGAACCTCAGCCCCGACCCCTCCCTTTTCGGCGGTGGCCTGCATTCAACGGGGCGCGGCGGGCGGCTCATGATCCACGCCGATGCGTCCCGCCATCCAAACCCGATGCTCCATCAGGTGATCAACCTGATTTATTATTGCACGCCGGACTGGCAAGAAGAATGGGGCGGCGCGCTGGAGCTTTGGGATAAGGATTGCCAACACTGCGAAGTGAAGGCGAAGCCCAAGTTCAATTCCGCAGTGATCTTCTACACTGGCACGAACTGTTATCACGGGCATCCGCATCCGTTGACGACACCCCCGGGGATCCGCCGTAACTCTATTGCTGTCTATTATTACACGACAGACCGACAAATGGGCGATGACTATGACGGCCACCGCACCTTTGTGGAATGGAAACGGACAACCGAACAGGATCGAAGCCTGTCCACCGCGCACGTCGCAAAGGAAGCGCTTCGGCGATATGCCCCGCGCGGTGTCGTCAATGCGGCTGCCCGCTTTGTCCGTTGGGGACGATCCAAGCTTTCATGAACTGAGGGACTCCGACTTAGGTCGTCGGAGCCGCAGCTTTACGTGTGCCAAACGCATTCTTGAGCGCGAGCGCAGGTTTTTCCACAAAGGTCCAGGACAAGGCTGCCAACAGCAATGTGATCGGTAAAGAGAGCGCGGCATTCGTCAGCCAAGGCACCGTTGTCTCATTGGAAAAGGGCACCAGCGCCTGCTGAACGGGGAAGGCGTAGATGTAGACTCCGTACGATAAGTCGCCGCGATGGGCCATCTTCTTGAACCAGTCTGTGGCAAGAAAGGCAGATGCGATCAACGCATATGACCCGAATATGGCCAAGGCTTCTGTATAAGCGGGAGAGAATGTCGCGCCGAGTATGACCGCCAAGCACACCAGAGCGGCTGGCTTGGACAAGGGAATATGGTCCCTCAACAAATAAAGCAGCATGCCTGCGCCGTAAAAGCGGAACAGCCAGACCATCCATGTCCCATGATAAGCGGCACCACGCTGTTCCAACGGATCGCCGAGTAATGGGGCGGCGACCATTGCGCCGAGCCAAAGGGTGGCGGTCAGGCCGATCTTGAAACGGCCTGCGCAAAGAAGAATTGCGCCGAACACATAGCAGGCGACTTCATATTTCAACGTCCATAGACTGCCATTGACCGCGTCGGACCCGGGAAGGCCGTCAAAAACGCCGCCGATAGAGTGGTTTCTTGGAACCAGGATGAAGTTGCCCAGGAATCCCAATGTTTCCGGGCTCCGGAAATAGTCGGGCAGCGGCAAACGGGTCATGATCGGCCCGAATATAAGAACGAGGATCAGCACGCAGACCCACAGGCCTGGAAGAAGGCGCAGCGCCCGGTTCATTGCGAATTTGATCCAGGATTTGCTGCGCTCAAAGCTCATGGAAATGAGCATCCCGCTCACCACGAAGAAGGCAGCGACTGCCCCGCGTCCAATGGTGATCTGGCCATTGGAAAGACTGTAAAGCGGTTCTGCGCTTTCCCGGCCGTCCACCAGAACAAAGGCATGGGAGAATATGACGGAAGCCGCAGCGAATAAGCGGATCGTATCAAATGCGTTGTCCCGCACGCCGGGGCCGCTCAAATAATCTCCCAATGTCGCCCTTTTCATGCCAGATCCTCCGCCCTCGATTGCATTTCTTTGAGGTGAAGTTCAGCCGCCCATGCCTGTGCAAGCGTGCGAACGACGAGCGCGCCGCTGATCGCGATGGCTGCACCAAACCCTCCATAAGCCGGGACCAGCGCGTAAAGCAGGCCCGCTGCCAGCGGGAGGGACGCAATGGCCACCCAAGCATTATAATGTCCCTTATGTGTCATCGTCATCAGTGACCCCGACGGTCCAAAGGCTGCCATCGCGCAGGTGCCGATCAACATGACGAGAAAGGCTGGCTTTGCGGCCAGAAACTCTTCCCCGAACAGCAGCAGCAGGGGCTCAGCCAGCAGGGCCATGGAGAGGAGCATGCCGACTGCAAGGAGGAAAGAATGGCGCAGAGAGGTGCGAAATTCTCTATGGAGGTCGGCATAGTTTTTGGTTTTATAGAGCCCGGCAAATTTGGGCTCATAAACGGCTTGAATAGAGGCCCCCAGAAACGAAAGCGGGAGGGCCAGCCGGGCCGCGACGCCAAAGATACCCACGTCGGTCGGCGTTCCAAACAGACCGAGCATGACCACCCCCAGCGAGTCATTGCCGAGTGACGCGATTGTGACGATCCACAATGGCAGGGCGCCCCGAAAAAGGCTGTGATCATCCTCCCCAGCGCCCGACTTCCCACGGGTCAAAAAGGTGACGAAGATCGCCAGTGCAGCAAGCGCCGCAAACTGAGCAAAAATAAAGGCTTTGACGGCGCCGACGTAACTTTGATCGCGTGTCCATAAGACGAAGATGAGCGTGGCGACAAAGGGCACAACCATCGACCCTAAAATGTTGGCCGCCGATTGCTTGCCAAGGCCGCGAAGGACAGCGGCCAGCGCGACGGCCCCGCAGCCCGGCGCAATCGCAAACGCCATCCACTGTAGGGCTAAGCCTGCGCGCGTCTCTCCTTCAAAGGTGCTGGCGATGGCGTCCGCACCGAACCAGACGCCGAGGGACAAGAGAAGGCCAGCGCCAAGACAGAAGAAAGCCGAGCGCCGGGCAAGGGTCCGGATAGTCGACCATGATCCTGTCGCCCGCGCCGCGCCAACCTCCCGCACCGTGGACAAAGTCACGCCGCAGGGTGCTGCGGACTCAGCAATCCGGTAAACCGACACGGCAAAAAAGTAGATGCCGAGCGCTTCCACGCCCAATAGCCTGCCGAGAACAACGCTTTGCAGAAACTGCAGGGCTGCCGCCCCTCCCTTGGTCGCAAATGCAGTGGCGACACTGAAAATCCGAGGCGGAACCAATTCGCGCAAGTGCATCAATCGCCTCATCTGCCAATTCCGATGCGGAGAACAGCGTCAGCAGGTGGCGCAGATTTTGTCTGGCTATTCCCCATGATGCTGCTCTTCATCGTCATTTTCATTCAATATGGTTTGTTTCGATGAGCGCGACGCATGGCATTCGGACCAAGGTGCTACAAGGGTTTTAGCACCGCGTTAGGGCAAGATGGACGGGAATTAATGGCGGTGCAATGAAGCATAAATGCGCCACGGCTAGGACAGATCCCGACAAGAGGGCGGGCAGATGATCCAACAGACGATGGCCAGCATAAAGGGAATTTGGAACAAGGCGGGGCAGCACCTGACCGCGCCTCCCTTTGTTGCTCTATCGCCATTCCGCAGCAAACCTGCGCCGATTTCCAGCTTGTTGCGTAAAATATTCTTTTTCAGTTTTTGCGTCTTTCTTGGCGTGTTCTATGGGTTCTGGGGAACGGTTCTTCCGCCAGCCTTCATCATTTTGCTGATCATTCCCTTTCTGATATTTGCGCTGCTGGTTCTGTGGCTGCTTCCCGATACGCGCGTCGCGCCGGAACGGACTTTAAAGCGGCTGTTGCTTGCCTTCACTGCGGTGACTTTTCTGTGGCCAAATTATCTCGCGATTGTTCTGCCGGGGCTTCCCTGGCTGTCGATGCGCCGTATTGTGGGCCTGGGGATGGTCGTCATTTTTCTGTACAGTCTATCCACATCGTCAAAGATGCGGCGTGAAATCGTAGATGCGTTGAATTCGATCCCGCTCTTAT
>Ga0114959_10003789_pt1 | contig 11779 bp, 18 predicted proteins | sample C_130625_EF_Meta_FD_87317 | JGI IMG/M metagenome (GOLD analysis project Ga0114959, IMG submission 87317) | Freshwater microbial communities from Lake Croche, Canada to study carbon cycling - C_130625_EF_MetaG | ecosystem: Environmental > Aquatic > Freshwater > Lake | place: Lake Croche, Canada...
GCAGACATGCCACGAACAATTTCGTGTACCCAACCCCTGACGGTTGATTCTTTGTAGTATATTTTTCTAATAGACATAATGTTCTGCTTCCTTTAAATTGTGTGAAACGATTTGATCCATGAACTTGAGCAAGAACATGCTTGCAGTACTAGCATCTGTACCGTCAAACCGTACCACATTCTGTACGTTGCCATCGGCCAATCTATGGCTGGGTTTTGCTTTACCGTATTGTACATGAAGTGTGAATTGTTCGCGACCTCGATGATCCCAGAATTGTTTTTTTGTGGCTGTGCCGCCAATCATGTTGAACCATTCGCCCATTTCATCTGTAAGTTCTCCCACAGTAAAACGAATTTCATATGCCACACAACAACCGGGCGGAAGTTGTATCATTTTATAAAATGCCCATGTTGATATATAATAAATGCAACCAAGATAATTGCAAAAATACCCATAGTAATAATTTCGCTTAATTTCATTTTGTTGCCCTTGATTGTAAATATGCTTCGTGTTGTACCCAACCCTTGCGAGTCCAAAAACCCCAATCTTTTCTTTTCCACATGGGCATAAACAAGGTCCATGTTTCAACACCTGGATCTATTTCTATACGATGATAACTGGTTGCATCACAAATACGAAAATGCCCCGGTCCACGCCATTTGGCAATTTGCCCAAACAACTCGCCTTTTTTATTGAACTGCGGAATCCATTCCCAATAGCCACCTTTGACAACAAGAGTGGCATAGTTCCAGGGATGGTCATGCACCTCATCGGGATCGGATTTTAAAAACTTGTGCAAGAACACATTAAACGGAAACCATGTACGATCTTTGAGAAACACATAGTAACGTTCTAGGTATGGCTCGTCATTGACACGATCCATAATAATGCGTTTACGTCCAATCTTGTCCAACCAGTTAAGAAATCGATTAATCAAAGAAATACCTCAATTCGTTCATTATGCGTGATTGCCCATTGCTCATCACAGTTCCACTCACACGATACACAGTTTTCTTATCAATGGGCGCAGTCCAAAGTGCTCTGATATATCCTGTAGTTTGATTCTGAAGTGCCAGTGTCTTACCAGTATACACTAAGTTGCCGTCGGTGTCAACACCAGTTGGTAATTTTGCTTCAACATTGCCTTTTACTGCAATTGGTTTGACACCGGCATAGATACCCAGATCGTTTGCCCACCGATATCCAGTTTCTCCCCAAACACCGTAAATGTCATTTACCTTGGTAATCAATCCCGGTGTGATATTGGTAGTGGTATAAGTGCCACCAACCACAGCAGTAAAGCCTTTATTGTTGTATCTGATAGTATGATCCAAATTGCCGGTTTGATTGACTGTGCCCCAGGTACCACCAAATGCCAACCAAGGATTGTGACTCAGTGTGGTGTATTGTACACCAGCCGACCAATGGCCTTTTTCCCACAACCGAGGTATGCCAACGGTGTAATTTTTAATTTGATTCAGGGTGGGACCAACACCGGGATCGTTGCCAAAGGTATTGTACATGTTACGAGTTTCGCTACCGGCCCGCAATGGCCCAACATTGTTGACACTACCGGCAATCAAGTATTCGGTATGTCCAGATAATTCATGTTGGTCAATGTGCTCACCGTTCATGTTGAATGAATTACTCCATCCAGTTGCATGTAACGGTGCAAGGCTAGCAGTGAATGTACGACCCAGTCTGTCAGTTGTGATCAATTGCGAGTCTGCACCATCTGTTTGCAATCCAGCAAGGTAACCTGAAATAGGACGATTAAATATGCCCAGCGGTCCGGTAGGAGAAAATAATGCTTGCTCGTCAATGACAGTTATACCAGCAAAGTTTGTACCAGTTGCTCGAATCATTGCGTTGAGTTGAGTGTCATTCAACCAAGGCCACACAGTTCGAGCCAAATTGATGGCGCTTTGAGCATTGGTAGCAATCTTGCTGGTGCTGAGCGGCGTCAGGTAAAAGCCTTTCTGACTCGACCCATCGGGCATGTTCAACGGAACCATGTCTAGCAAGTAAAAGGCATTGTTGGGACCTTTGACAAAAGTAGTAGTGCCGCCTTGTGTGTCCAAGGTACTACCTACCAAGCTGTTGACATTGTTCTGGAAAGTGGTAATAGTACTGGCCATGCTAGCCACATATTGCCCACGGCTAACTTGTGCAAGTACCTGTGTGCCGTTTGTGGCCGGTAATATAATTGCCGGCAAGCCGGTATTGTAAATGTCAGCCACAATTGGATTGGTACTTGCAGCCTTGGTCATATCGTACCCGGTGACAGTTGTTGCAGTCACATCTGTAAACACGCCGGTGCCGTTGTTCTTAAGGAACTGTATGCTAGATTGGTACGGACTTGCTTGCCAGTTGTTTGGCATGGCAGTGATAAACACGCTGTCTGCGCCCGAGCCATCAAAATCGTACTTGACAACACGTATGGTATTGCTACCACCAGTGGCGGCAAAGTATGGTGCAGTATTAAACAGCGGAACAGGCAAGTTACGAATAAATGGTGTAGTAACAGCACCGGTTGTGGGATTTTGACTAAAGCCGACCAAGGCATCGGGAGTTGCACCCAGAGTGATCGATGATCCGTATTGTCCTACTACAAAACTTGGCAAACCGTCGCCTTGGAAGTTGCCACTGGCAATGGCGCTACCTGACAAGTTGCTGACAGCGTAGGCTCTGAAATTATTTGTAGTACTTCCCATAATGGCCTGTGAGTAAGGATAGCCCAGAGCCAAGATATTGTCAACACCGTTATAGGTAAATGCAGTACTGTCCATACTGTCCAATGACTGCGATAATGCAATATTGTATTTGGTAAACCGACTGCCGTTGTTGACAAAAATAGATACAGAAGTTGCTGGAGTTCCGTTGTTGTCGGTGCCCGGGTCAACAAACATGCTTTGACGTCCGTTGCCGTTAAAGTTACCAAACGACAGTTTGGCCGCACCAGGACTGATAATATTGTCGCCTGGATCAAACCATTGTGCAGTTTGATCAACCAAGTTGGTACCAGACCAACCAAACACTTTCATCACACTACTGGTATTGGTAGTACTTGATCCAGCCACAACAATATTATCGGTTCCGTTACCAGTCAAATCGGCATTGTACATATTCACTGTGGAATATATAAAGCCCACAGCACCTGATAAAGGATTTACCGATTGAGCAACAGTTGTGATATTGTCGCTGGGCCGAACATAGCTTGGGGTGCCGCCTGCTCCGCCACCTCCTCCTCCGCCACCACAGGCAGTGAGCCCAAATGAGGTGCTAATCAGCAATACATATAATAGTTTACGTTTCATGTCGAATACCTAGAATCATTAAAGATACTAGTATTATACATTAACAGTATTTTTTGGTCTGTTGCAGAAAAGCAACAGTTTTATGCTTGGTCTGTAAGGGTCAAAACTATTTTGAGTTGCTCTTGCGCCTGCTCAAATTTGGCAAGTGCATCTGCTACTGTGACGTTCTTTGCGGCAAGTTCTTTAATACGTGATTCTTCGGCCATTTTCTTTTGGCACCATTCTAAGGCCGTAATTGCCGCACCATTTAGACTAACATCAGCATAAGTGTTTGCAATTGATATCCAGCCGCTACCATCAAATGCTTCAAGACTTTGTCCGTTCATACGAACCATACCAATTGCAGGATTGTTATCCCTTGGAGTAATGTAAGGGCTACCCGGCATTCCGTTACTGACATTTATGTACGGCCCTGATGAATTAATACCTTTGATCATGCTCGTAGTATTTCCATGCTGACAATTTGACCAATGCGTTCAGCAATGTCTTCACCGTCGGGAATAACGTGTGTGACATTGTTACTACGATCTGTTTTACGATCGTAGTGGCGAATCTGTACTACAGTACCGCCTGTGGCTGGCATAACACTAAAGGCCAGGCCTTCCATGTCAATGTCATTTCCTCGTGCAATACCGATCGGTTTAGCTGTGGCGTAGCAATCTTCTTCTTGTATCCAGCGTCTTAGTTTTCGTTTAAGCCAGTTCATCGTGGTGCAAAGTCCTGTTGAAGTTTAATATTGTCCATAAACTCTTTTTTAGTACCGGCGTCTGTGTTAAACGCACCTTTGAGTACTGTGGTCTGTGTTAGGCTAGAGTGTGCCATGATGCCGCGATTCTCACAACACCCATGAGTGGCTTGTATATAAACACCTACGTTTTCGCTCGCTGTGGCCCGCATAATTTCGCGGGCGATGTCGTTACACAGTTCTTCCTGAAGTGTGCCACGTCTAGCACACCACTGTGCTATCCTAGTATATTTGCTAAGACCAATGAGTTTATTTGCGGCAATAATACCAATATAAGCAACACCACTGACAGGTTGATGGTGATGACTACACATACTACGGAGCTCACTACGAACCACAAGCATACCTTCGTAACGATCCACTGAGTCATTTGGAAAAGCTGTTGCATCTGGTGCTGGATCATATCGACCTCCCATAATTTCGTTGTAATACATTTTAGCAAGACGTCGAGCTGTGCCTTTGCTGTTAGGATCTGTCTCACGATCAATTAACAAACGATCAAGTACCGTTTCAAATGCTTCTGCGGCTTCGTTGATTAGAATGTCCTTATCACCTTCGTGTAGGTAATCACTGATATTATCACCTGCCCAGAAACGCTTGCCCTCACGTTTCATCTTAAAGCGGATAGCATCGCCCAGATATCCTTCGGAATATCCGCTGTCACCGGACATGGCGTCAATTGCTGTTTCTTTGTTTGTCAAGTTATTCTCCATAATGTAAGTATATGATATTTAGATCTTGGTGTCAATGATTTTAGCAAAACATAACCGATTAGTTTGTCCACCTCGATTGTATTCTGAGTATTTGTTCTCAGTGTCTATGCCAAATATAACTGTGTTGCTTGCTGTTACTCCCAATTCGGTGCATAGTTGTTGTTGTGCCGATTTGTATTGGGTGGGAATAAAGTCCGGTGTCCATGTTTGAATTAGATTCAATCCAACTTGTATTGCCAAACGATTTGTGTAACTGGTTTTGTTCATGACCATTAGGGCATCGTCATCGTCCTGTCTAGTCAATCGCATGCCAATACGCAGATGCGGCACCGGGAATGTTTTGCTTAGACTAAAGGTAACATCTGTAATGCAAGGATATGTAAGATCAAATGTGATGCCCGAGCAAATACCCAAGTACGCATAATCGACTAGTACAGGTATGTTTAGTCTGGTACATTCTTCTAAAACTTCTTTCATCCTAGGATGTTCGTTGCCTGTGTCGCTAAACGGTAAACTGATAACTACACAATCACACCCGGCAAGTTCATCATCTTCGATAAATTTACTACCATAATCAAAGTATTGTCGTCCTGCCACCTGGTGATACATATACTCGCCACGAAAGTAACGTAAACGCCGACTAGAGTTTTTTAGATAAAACTTATCAAATGCTTCTGTTGTACCTTGGCTAAAAGCCTTGGTTTTAAATGCTTCTATGCCTATGATAGTATTTAGAGAGGTTGTTTGTATCCAGGTGTAATATTCATCCAAGAATGTACGCTGTAGGTCAGTGTCCCATAAACAACGATCATTGGCGGCTTTAATAATACTGTCGTGTACGAACTTTTCTCGATCTGCATTGATCGCATACTGTGCGCCACCGTAGGGTAGAGTTTTAAGATTTGTCAGTGTTGGTTTTGTCATAATAGGTTACCTGCATTACTGTTATAGGTTTGTTGCCAAAGTTTGCTACTCCGTGCCAGGCCGCATGATCCCAACTGTACACATCGCCGGCTTCCCAATGACTCAGCGCACTACGACCAAACTGTGCAGTTTGACCAAATGACCAATCTTCCATGAACACAATGGCACGTTTGACATGTGTAACATCTTCTGCGGATATGTCAAACTTTTTTATAAAGTAGGCATAGGTATCGCAATGCCAGGGAATGATCATACCTGCAGGAATACGCATGAAGTTGAAACTATGGAAAGTTTTATCGCAGCCAATTTCTTTAAATATTGGTCTGGCACTAAAGTCAATCACTGGGTCAAATGCCATGTAATGCTCGGTACTGGCTTTCTTGTGTCCCCAAGACCGATACAGTTCTTCTTGCCATAGTTTAAATCTGCTGGCAGGGCTGTCCCAGGCATCCGTGGCGTCAAACTCTTCAATACAGTAAGTCTTGACCCACGCAAAATCAAGCGTGTTCCAGGTTGGTTCAACTCGGCCATGGTACATTACACCATAGTCCCGCCAGAGTTCAAGGCTTTGTTTGTATAAGGCAAAATCTTCGGTCATATAACATTATACTATAAATACTGGATAAAATCAACTACTTGGCAATCAAATCGATGAAACGTGCTGTGCTGTGTGTGGACAATCCACAAGACTATATACCCAAACTTGACAATTATAGCATTATGATTATCAATCCCAATGCCGCACCTGCACGTAATCACTATCTGTTAGAAAATTCAGATTGGAGCCTGCTCGTAACTGCCACAGAAGAAAAGCACAGAAATGGAGCAGATTATCCCAACGAGCGTGTGCTTTGGTATACCAGCGGCACAACCGGCGACAGCAAGTTTTGTAGCTTTAGTCAGCGTCAGTTGAACCATATGGCAGAAACTATTGTGCAGGCATACGAATTGACTGAAAATGATCGTTATACCAGTGTCATGAGCTTGTGGCATGCACACGGGCAAGGTTTTTATTGGGCAACACAATTGGCCGGGTGTGAAACCACGTATGTGTCAGTCAAAGATATACGCACCTTGCCACAGTATTCGCCCACATTTATTACTGCTATACCAGACATACTTAAAATCGTCAACAGCCTAGACTTTGACTCTAACTTGCGTTTTATTCGTAGTGCCAGTGCTCCGATGCCAGACGATTTGTATAGACAGTTGCGTTATAAATTTAATATTCCGGTATTGGAAGCATTTGGTATGACCGAAGCCATGAGTCATTGTTTTACCAATCCATTGCATGGCGAACAGCGAATAGGTACCGTGGGCTTGCCTGATGGTGTAGAAGCACGTATTGACAACGGTCATTTATTATTGCGCGGTCCAACTCTAGATCGTACCGACTGGTTTGATACTGGAGATTTGGCTGAACAGGATCAAGCCGGATACTATCGTATACTTGGACGCAGTCGCGATCAAATAAATGTCAAAGGGTCTAAATTCAATCCTTTGAGTTTGGAAAAGCAACTGCTAGAGTCGGTACAAGGATTACAAGAATGTGTGATATTTGGTACAAACCGTATCAAATGTGTGTACGTGGGCACTTGCAATGACACAGATATTATTAAATTTCTATCTAGACTGGGTACGCATGTGCGTCCTTCTCTGGTAACACAAGTGACAACGATTCCTGTAGGTGCCAGTGGAAAAGTGTCTAGAACAATGCTTAACGAACTATTCGCTTAGATGATCTTGTTTGATCTCTCTAACCGGACATTGTAATCGTTCAGCAATGGCATTTTTGACACGAATGCGTTGATTGTTCCAGTCACGTATGGCAATGGCTCTACGTCCGATCTCTTCCAGGGGCAATTCGGCTTCGCGTCCTGTTTTCAATTCAGATTCTAAATCCCAGATTTGATTATGTATGGCAACAAGGTTAGTAAACAGATCTTCTACCTCGGTTAAATCGTAAGGCAGTGCTTGGTTCATGTACCAGGTAAGTTCGTCTTCATTTGCACCCTTGGTACGTTTAAATTTAACTTCGGCGATGGCCAAGCGATCAATCAGTTCAATAATGGGAAATGTAATATTCATCAATATACTAACTCAGCGTATCTATACATCTTTTGAGATCTGGTAGATATTTTTCAATGTAGTCTGTTTGCTCTGGAGCATAAAATACAGTACGATCGTTTATTAGATGATCTTCGGGATTTGGGCTTAGTAGCACAAATTCTAAATGACATTCTAACAAGCAATCGTGTAGCCATTCAACAAAATCGCTGTCGTGCAACTCCTGAGTTAGATCCACTACTGTAACTCGATTCTTTTTGAGCGCAGTGAGTTTGACCGGATCTGGCCAACCGACCTTGTTGAGTGTTTCTTCAAGAGTTACCAAGTGTACATTTGGTGGTAGAATATCAATTATCATTTTTGTTGACTGCAATACCATTTGTATGCAGAGTCTATGATAGTATTTATTGTGCTGTACCGGGGTGTCCATTTTAATTTTTCATTGGCTTCACTGGCATCTGCTACCAGCTCTGCTGGATCTCCAAGACGTTTTGGACCAAAATTTACAAACGGAATACCGTATTTCATTACCACGTAATCTACTATTTCTTTATTGCTTATGCCCTTTTTAGTACCAAGGTTAAACACATGGCGTCCCATATGATGTATGGCATCCTGGCCTAACATATACTCTGCACCCCGAACATGGGCTTGAGCAATATCCCATACATGAACATAGTCACGAACGCAAGTGCCATCTTCAGTATCAAAATCATCACCGTTGATAGTAACAGCACGACCTGCAATGCTGGCTTCTAGTACACGGGCAACAATGTGTGTAGCTTCGGGCTCTTGTCCAAGATCAAAGTTGACAGGCTCTGCACCAGCCGCGTTAAAGTATCTAAAGGTCATGCTAGGCAATGCATACGCACCCCAGTAATCCTGCAGGATAGTTTCTGTCATGGCCTTGGTATTGCCATATGGACTGATTGGTTTGATATCGTCGTATTCTTTAATGGGCAAACAGTCAGGGTCGCCATATACCGATGCACTACTGCTAAACATAATAACAGGCTTTTTACTAAAATCTTTTACAAAATTTAGCATACTTATAGTCTTGCTAATATTGTTGTTGTAGTACTCGCCGGGATCATTCATGCTGGGACCAACTAGACTAGTGCCAGCACAATGCACAATAATGTCGGGATTAAAATCGTAAATAGCCGCAAGGGCGGCATCGTCGGCAAAATCGCCAATATGATAACCATCAATGTCTTTTAAGGTATGCGAACGCAGTACACGATCAATGATCAAAACAAAATCTCCATTTTGTTTGAATGCTCGTGCAACATGGCTACCAATGTAGCCACATCCGCCAGTTACAATAACTTTATTCATTCAGGATTTCCGCCGGTACAGCTACCGCCATCGAACCACAGGCCCATGGCTTGTTTGCGATACTTTTCTAATTCTATTTTATCTTGCCATTCTTTATACTGCTGTTGGTTGCGTCCGTGGCTGCCATCGCAATAGGGCGGATGTAGTGTTTTACCACATCCGCATTGCGGTACAGTTGAGTTTATTCTATCTTCGGTGGTAAATGTGGTCATTCTTTAATAATTCGTTCCAATGAAACTACTGGATCCCAAGGCTTACAATATTTGGCACGATTAGCACGGCCCTTGGCCGAATCTGGATCATAGTCAATCCAAGTAAACTCTGTGCCGTCGCATTCAGGGCAGTGATCGTTGTAGTCATCGTCAGTGCGACGATCCTCACTCTTGCCTACCCAACCACATTTTTTATTGTCACACGCAATATCTACAGGTTCTGGTGGTTGATTGACCCAACTACTGGTGTCCCAATTGTATCCTGACCAGGAAACTATTTCGCCGGTGAGTGGATTAAACTTACCGTATTCCCATTCACCAAACTGTTCTCCGTCCCAGTATGCTGATCCATAAGTTGTGCCAAAGTGCTTCCAGGTACAACTGTAATAGCCCGGGATAGTAGGTTTGACTTTTTTAAACTTGAATGTCTCAGACTGTTCCCAGGTGCTTGGACTGGTGCCGTATTCGGGATGACCCCAATCTTTTTCTTCAGGGCTATAAGTTTCCCATGTGTTACTATGTTGTACTAGATACATACCAAAGTCACTACTTTTGCCGTCTGTGCTACCGCCCCAGTTATCAATTTCTTCACCGTCGTAAGTAACACTATTAACCAGTTCTTCGCCGTCGATTTCATCATAGCCCAATACCAATTTGGTAATATCAAATGGTGCTGTAAGATTGATGTGACCTTCAAAGAAGGTGCCTTTTTCGTTACTGCTGCCAATAAAAACCACAGTACCAGCAGGCTTACTACAAATCCACGCTTCGTCGTTGCAACTCCAGTCTGGCTCTCCGTCGCTGCCACCGCCTACAATATCTTCCAATCTTTTTTCAAGAACTACATTATCATTTTCATCTTCAATCTGAAGAGTACCAGCATTACGACTAACACCGTGAGTATGTGCCATGTCATCACATTCGTACCAGGAACCCGGTGAAAACGGCAACAGATCAACATCTAAACCCATTTCTTCTTGTACAGTATCTTCGTCGCCCCAGGCAATATCAGATAAGTCAACTTGGTTTTTTATACAGTAGTCCCAGACTTCACGTTCTACAGTACCCATGACCTTTTCGCCACCGTAACCCCACATGCTAACCTTGTAGGTGCGTGGTGTGAATTTAAGTACAGCTACTAGTTCTTCGGCTGTAATTTCTTTAGTTTCTGCTTTAGTTGCCATATCTCCTCCCTGAGATTCTTTTCTACATTTCGGTATTGTTGAACTTCCGACAATAATGTTTGATTTAGCGTTGATTGGTATTGACATTCTTGCCGTTCTTTTTCAGATAAATCTGGTACTTCAACTTCTTTCACCGGCGCTGAGTTACGTCCTGCAAAAAAGCACAACAATCCAACACACAATGAAAGAATAATATCCATATTAAGTTCTATTCAAGGCTGACCAAGCCAACCACTCTTTGAAGCAATTATATACTTGTTCTATTTCTTTGTCATCCTGTTCGAGCTTGACTCCTCGGACATAAAAGCCATCCTCGCTGATCCTAAGCATTTCGATTCCACTTGAATGTAGTGTAATTGCATTGTTTGGCGTCATTGTTATAACCGGTTTGGATAAGACAGGATCTGCATACAACTCAAAATTGTTTGTCATAGAGTTTGATTAACTGTTTAGGACTTTTGCTACTGAATTCATTACTGCGGCAATACGTCCAATGTCACGAAGTTGTTCTACTGTGTAGCCTTCTGTCTTGAGAGTTTCATAATGCGCTTTCACACAGAAATGACATTTACCCACAATACTAGCAGCCAAACTAAATGCTTCAAAGTTTGACTTAGTAGTTCCACCATGACTCGCAATAGCGTTCATGCGTAACTGTGCTGGCAGGCCTTTCAGTGCTGGATCCTCAGCCATTTCAACATATGGATACCACACATTGTTCTGTGCCATGATGCTGGCGGCAGTCATTGCTGACTCTGCGTGTACAGGCGCATCTGCTAACAAGATACTTAGAACTTTTCCGTTGCCAGTTGCGGCCAGTGCGGCCACAGCACAACCCATGGCCACATCTGCATCCAGGGTGCTACGCAAAAGAACAGCATCAAGATTCAACTTGGTGTCTTTTGCGTAGTCTGGCAACGCACCTTTGATAGTGTCGTTGAATGCCATATTACAGAGTCTCCCCGCCTACTGTACGGTTACATGCACACAGTTCGCCAGTTTGCAATGCGTCAAGAACTCGCAGGGTTTCTTCTGGTGAGCGACCAACATTCAAGTTGTTCACAGTCACGTGCTGGATTTCGTTGTTGGGGTCAACAATGAATGTGGCACGAAGTGCGGCACCGGCTGGTGCATAGAACACACCCAGTTGTTCGATCAATGATAACTCACCACGCTGTGTATCAGCAAACTGGTGATGTGTGATCTTGATCAAATCACTGTGACTCTTTTGCCAGGCCACTTTGCAAAACTCATTGTCTGTTGAACCTGTGAGCAACAC
>Ga0114959_10003791_pt1 | contig 11767 bp, 10 predicted proteins | sample C_130625_EF_Meta_FD_87317 | JGI IMG/M metagenome (GOLD analysis project Ga0114959, IMG submission 87317) | Freshwater microbial communities from Lake Croche, Canada to study carbon cycling - C_130625_EF_MetaG | ecosystem: Environmental > Aquatic > Freshwater > Lake | place: Lake Croche, Canada...
AACTGCAGGTCCGTGTCGTAAACTTCTTCGTAGGTCGCCTCGTTTTTCATGTACCGTTCGTTGAGCCGGTCCAGCCGTTTTTGGCACATCAGGAACGCGCCGTTCAGAATGGCGAGGTTCTTCACCAATTCCCTAGAGAATATCTCGCGGTGCACCCCGAGATATTCCTCCACCATGTCGCGTATGCCCTGGATGGCCAGAACATCGCCCGCCTTACCTGAACGATTCGCCACCGCGCGCAGAACCATTATCGTATACTCGTTCATCGTGTGTCGTGTGTCGTGTCTTTCAATGTGGGTGGTGTTTTTTTAATGAGCGTTTAAGGCCATTCAATTTTACAGGGATCCGTGCATCCATAATGTGTCCAACGGCTACATGGTCCATTCAATGTTCTCCAACTGTGTCTCAGTGAAATATTTCTTCACCTTATCCGCATGTTTTTTGTCCACACTGATCGTGACCTCTTTGAATACTGCTCCGGTAAAATCGGGCGCCTTGTTTTTCGGATAGGGTCTCATACTATTGATGTCTACCCGGGTAAATTGGGCGTCCTGAAATACTGCCGACGCCATTTGGTCTCCGTTCAGGGTAACGTCGGTCAACTGCGCACGTTTGAACACGGAATTATCCATATTGGAACCCTCAAGGACGACGTCGTTCAATTTGGCATCCGTCCAATGGGTCCCGTGTAATTCGGCGCCGTCCAGCCCCACGTCGGTCAAGGATGCCCCCGTAAAATCCACATCATTGAGCACCGTGTTTTCACCGTTGGTCATATACAGGTTCTCGTGTTCAATGACAATACCTTGGAGTGATTTTGTTTTCAACTGGCCCGTTTTGATTTGTTGAACGATTTCTTGGGCTGGCACAAGACCAGGGACGGGTGCTTTCGCCGGTAGGGGGGACGTTTTCGCCGTAGCCTGGACGCTGACACATTTGCCCTCTTTGTTTTTGCGCGTCCCCTTGGGACACCGCGTTGTGGGGGGTTTAGCCGGTTTCTTAGTCTCGGTCGTCTCCTTCGCGGCCGCAGCGACCACGGGGGGTCCCGCTTCCAGGAACTTCTGGATACTGGTGGGGATACATACCCCCTGCTTATTTTTACGCGTCCCCTTGGGACAGCGACCCTTTTTCTCCGGTTGAGCGGGCTGTTTCTCCACTGCCTCGGCGATTTCGGCGGTGACCGGTTCTCCCATATCGGCCATGGCCGACATGACGGCGGCGGGCTGTAACTCCGGGGGTTTGAGTTGGGTCACCTTCATGTTCTTAATGTGCCAGGTATATTTCTTTTCCTTCTGATACGCGTAAGTGTAAGTGTCGTGTTTGACTTCGTCGTCTAAGTAGGTCATGACCAGGCCGCGCGGCAACAATACTTCGGCTTCGCGAGTACCAAACTGCGACAAATTGTACATATTGATGAAAGGAATGTCCTTGTCAATGTGTAACCTGAATAGACAACATTGGGGTGTGATTTTTTTGGTTTTATCATCTATGGTGGAACTTTTCATGAAATCGCTCGCGGCCCCCCGGCCCAGGCTCGTGGAAATGTAATTTTTGATCTGGACCGATTCGCCGGGTTTCATTCCTAAATCACGGTCCATGCCGCGGTACAGGATCAGTTTATCGTCATGGGTCTTGGGCGCCTTCTTGAAACAATCGTCCATCTCTTGGATGTCGCGCTTGATTTCCTCCATGTCCTTTTTGAATCTCTTTTTGAAGGCGGCCTCGTTCTGGTCCATGAGGAGAAACTGGTTGATGTACTTGTATTTCGTCTTTCCCGTGTAATCCTTCAACGTATTCACACATTGTCCGCCAAAGTCCGACCGGGCCTTCTCCTCGCGTTTCTTCATCTCTTGTAATGCCAGTATTTTTCTCTCTTTATCCGTAAGCGGCGGCATGTTTATACAAAATGTTCACAAAAAAGACACTGGAATCCGCTTTTCCAACCACCACCCCCCACGGGCCCCGTAAATTGTCCCGCCCGCAAAAACGACATGCCATTCAATTTTATATATCCAGCGAGACGGTGTTGCGGTCACTCCGCTGCTTGCGCCGTGCGCGCTTCGGGATCGTGGCATCCTGCATCTCACGGAGCGACGTCACACTGATCATGGAATCGTTCTCGCTCAGGATGGTGCTCGTCGGGGCCGGAATATGCACGTCCTGCATCTGAGACTGCATGTTGGAAAACGCGGCCTGCTGCTCCAACGCCGTTTCTTGCCCAGGGCCCGGACCGGGCCCCGGTCCCGGACCGGGACCCTTGACCTTGAGCCCCGACAAAATGTCGTTCAAATCTGTCATTTGCGGCCCACGCATCTCCGGGCGCTTGGAAGGACCGGAAGGGCCCGGGCCGGGTCCGGCTTGGTTCAAGGGGGTTCGGTCTTGCGACACGTCCACACCCGACTCGCGGAACATGGGCCCCGGTGCCGGCACACCCCGGCTCGCCATGATGTCGGGACGAGTGAATTGCATCTGACCCATGGGAGGGCCGCTGCTGCGCGGCGGCGGGGCCTGGTTCTTGGTCGCCACGGGCGGCGGCGGCGCGCCAAACGTCCGGTTGACCTCCGGCTCGGCGTTCATCATGTTCGACGCCATGTTGAAGCCGGGGCTCGCCTGGCTCATGGACTGCACCGTCGCATTGGTAAACATCTTCATCAGTTCCGGACTCTGGCGAATCACGTCGTTGAAGGCCGGCGTCGCCGTGGACAACGCCTTGTTGGTGAAATTCACCACCGCGGCCGAAAAGCCCAGACGCAACAACAGGCTGAGTTCCGGAGCCAACTTGCCCCCCTTGTACTTTTGGTACAACTCCCCGAAGAGCTCCTCGTAGGAATCCAGATCCTCGCTCACCTGCTCGCCCCACCCGTCCAGGTTCAGATCAAACGGGTTGAACGCCGCGTTGGCGTACTCAATGGAATTGACCGCCGTCATGAACCACCACCCGTAAATCTTGATGCTGTCCTTCTTGCGCTTGTCCTCCAGGGCGCCCTCGTACTCGTCTTCCACCTCCTCGTACACGGAATCCATGTTGAAATGCGACGTGTGCTTGATGATGCCCTTTTCGTACCATTCCTCCAGCTTCTTGATCATCATGCGCTTCTTGCGGCGCTTCTCGCGGTCGTTCATGCGCCCGCTGCTGCTGCCGTAGTCCAACGGCACCTCGGGATTGAGACGAACAAACCCGCCGTCCGACGAACGGGTCACCCCGGAGGTACTCTGGGCCGTCGCTTCGCCTAAACGAGCCGCTTCGTGGCCCGACAGGTTGTCCGACAGGTGGCCCGCATCATGGATGATCGTGTTGGCCGGTCCGCCCCCACCTCCCCCGCCTAGCCAGCTCCCAAAATTACCAAAGCTGAAGGACTTGGTTCCCGCGGCGGAGCCCGCCGCCTCGTCCCCTTGCGACAGGTCGTTCAAATCCGCCTCCAATTTGTCCAAATCACCTAAATCCACGCTGGTACTGGCGTAATTGCTCTTCTTCTTCTTCTCGTTCATCAACAGCTCCACCCCCGGCCCGAAATTCACCGACGGCCGGTAGGAGTCATCCACATTCAACGAAATCGGCTCAACGTCCCGTAAGCCCAAATCCACGACTTCCATGACACTATGTGATATACCTATCCCGCTTTTTCTATATTTCTACCGCGTACGCAAGAGGGGTCGTGGTTCAAATCATGATATAGGATCCTATACCATGATTGGGGAATGGTTCAGTGTGAGGGACAAGCAGATTGCCAGGCAACCTTACCGGGCCCGTTGATGGTGGGTCTTGCGTGCCCGTTGGGACTTTTGTTTGCGGGCCGACCGGCGCTTGTTGCCGCCGGCGAGGGCCGGAGGCCGGCCTTCCTGGGGGGCGGGGGTGGGGGTCGGGGTCGGCATCGGTTCCGGATAGGGCTCGGATCTGGGTTCCGGGTAGGGCTCGGTTCCAGGTCCGGGGGCCGGGGCCATGGGGTCTGCCTTGTACGTGGACAGCGACAGCGTCAACTGCTTGCCGGCGCAGTCGTTGGCTTGCAAGACCATGTTGTTGCCTTGCAGGGCCACGAGCCGGCCGGTCATCACTGTCTCGGGGGAGCCGGTTTTGTCGGTCTTGAGCTGGACCGTGACATCTTTTCCTAAAAATCCCTTGAGGCTGTTGGAATTGGAGGCGCCCATTGTACTTGTAATAATGGGATATTTATGGAGAGGAGGGTTGGTCCATGCCTTTTGGTTCAGTTTCGGGTTCCAGCAGGTGGTTGGCGATGAACGATTGGATGACCTGGTTGTATTCCCGGATCATTTCCAGGCATTCTTCCTTGGAACACTGGGTCAGATACGTACGTTGGTAAGGCGTCAGGACCCGCATATTACGAATAGAATCCAGGATGCTGTCGTAAAAGCTAAACAGAAACGCACCACCTTTGATTCCGTGTTCGTTGATGTAATAGGCCGGGATGATGCGGTCGCTGATATCAAATTGATCGTGGTCAAACAAGGAAACCGTGGGCAAATCGTCGGCAGACGTGGGCAAATCGTCGGCAGACGTGGGCAAACCGTCGGCAGACGTGGTCAAACCGTTGGAAGACGTGAGCAAACTGTCTGAAAGTGTGTTCAAATCGTCAGTGGGCATGATATTACGCGAAATCATGTTGCGTAAATTCGGAGAGACGTTTCGGCAATAGAAATCGTACGGGGGAATGGACACGGTCGCATCGGACGGTTCACTGGACAATCGGTATTTTTTTGACTCGGTGCCGAGACTGCTGGACCGCAATTTTTGCGAGGTGACCGGGGTGGACGACCGCGACCGCGGCTGCTGCAATAAATCCGCATTGGATGCGCTACCGCTACTGCTGTGACGGCGGTACCTGCCGGATAGGTTGGCAATAATTTCTTCTTTCAAACCATCCAAGGCGGCGGGTAATTTCATGGCCAATCTACATATAGATCGTGGAGAATATCTATGTGATTTTGCCATACAAGGGTCCGAAGATCCGAAAAAAAGAGGAAGATAAGAGAGAGGAGAGAGGGGGGACAGTTCAGATGGATCTTAGGGGGTTCAAGGGCACCGGAAGCAACATGGTCGTCTCTTCGTCTTTCGGGGTCGGTTTGTTCCAGGCGCGGTAGGCCGTCATTTTGGTGATATGTTCTAGACAGAGGGGGCACCGGGCCACCCCACCGGCGCATCGGGAGTTCAGGGCGTCTTTGACAATATGTCGGAGGCATCCCGTGCCAAATTCGTGGCCGCAATTGATGCGTACACAGTATTTTTTCTTATGGACCCCTTGGCATTTACCGCATTTGACCTGGGTTTCCATGGACGCCGCACGAATCGCCTTGACGTTGAAAATGGGGATGAACCGCAAATAGTCGCCATCACCGTCCTCGCTCTCGCGTACTGTATCGTCTTCGTCGTCCTGTGGTTCCGAGACTGCCGTGTCCAAATTGACGGACCGGTAGCGACGACGCTCCAAAAAGGCGCGCACGGATTGCAAACGGACGACCAAACGTTGGTACCAAGAATGTGTCATAATGTGGTGGTATAGTTTGGATGCTGGTCGGTTCGGGACCCGTCCACAAATTCAATTTTTTCTCGGTGTTGCACCCAGAAAAAATTGCCTACGGCCGAATTTTTGCTGCCTACGGCCGAATTTTTCCTCTGTGCTTCCGCTTCTCTACAACGTCTTTGCAAACCACGTAAATACATACGCATAAAAAGGGTAAACGCCGAACCATGGATCGCTTCTTGGACCCCATCCTGGCCCGAGGTGCCAAGAACGTATCGGAGGCAACATACCAAGAAGGCATCACGCTCCTGCAAACGCACCAAGATGACCCTACCGGTTGCGAAACCCTGTTGCACCAGATGTTGTTTTTGTGGCCGCGACGGCCCGAACTCTACTATTTCCAAGGATGCATGGCGCTGCGTGCTGTCGGCCGAGAAGGCGGCACCTGTGCGGTCATGATCGCGCTCTCGTGGTTCCAACGGGCATTTCACGAGTTTTACCGGGACCCCCATCCTGAAAACTGGCACCCGTACCACATAGAAAACCTCTTGGACTTTTTCAAGCTCTTGTTTGACCACCACTATACCGATTATATTTCCCATGTCATGGAGGCCCACGTGGACCTGTTCCAGATATTGTCGTCGCCCCCGGTCGACCTCCGGTGGCTCCTCTTCTTGGGGGCTTTTTACATCAAAACCAACCAATTGAACCAAGCCGACCGCATTTACGCCCATTTGCTGTCATTGGAACCTGCCTCGCGCGACCTGGACTACAAGATATGCAACAACTGTTTGATCCTATACACGCGTATGGCGAGGTTCAACGAACTGCCGTGGTTGTTGAAGCGTCGGTTTGACGTCTGTCACGCCATGTTGGAGGACCCCGCGGTGGAATTCGCGACCAAGGTCAACGTCTACTGCAGCAACATGCTCCAATACGATTACATGTACCACGACCCGACCGAACGTCAAAAGATGGTCGGCTATGTGGATGCGTATTTTCCCGGGGACGGGGAAGCAGAGACGAGTCCCCGGGATTTCTCGGACATGGCCCCCGAACAGCGGCCTCCGTCCCTTTCGCAGGAGCCCCGGCGGCAGCAGCGGCAGCAGCGGTCCCTGCGACTCGGCTACCTGTCGTCGGATTTCGTGGGGCACGCCGTGTCGCATTTCATCTTGCCCATCTTGGCGCACCACGATGTGGACCGGTTTGCGGTGGTCCTGTTTGCCACACAAAACTACGCGGCGGTGGCGGCGGACCCGGTGTGTCAACGCCACTGCGTCGTCAATCTGCAGCATCTCTCCACGAAGGACGCGGCGGCCTATATCCGGGGGATGAGCATAGACATCTTGGTGGATCTGAACGGGTACACGGAGGGGCACCGGCTGGACGTGTTGGCGTATAGACCGGCCCCGGTCCAAGTGGCGTATTTGGGGTTCCCGAACACGGTGGGGTCGGCGCGGCTCTGCCAGTACCGGTTGACGGACCACCTGGCGGACCTGCCCGAGTCCCGTCAGTGGTTTGCGGAAGAACGCGTCTATCTGGACCGGCGGGGGTTTCTCCTCTACCGTTCGTTGGCACAGGACCGCCCTCTCCCGTTTCGCGACGGCAATTCGCCGTTCTTCCCCTGGACCGTCTTGGGGGCCCTGAACCGCGAATCCAAGAATTCCGACGCCGTCTTGGCCTGCTGGCGCACCATTCTGATGCGCGCGGCGCACACCATGCTCTTGATCAAACTGAGTACGGTGGAAGACGACGCGCACCACCGGGCCAAGTACCGCGCCGCGTTGGCGGGGGTGGCCGAGGACCGCGTGGTCTTTGTGCCCTACGGGTCCACGGCCGACTATTTCCAGCTGTTCTCGGTGCTGGACGTGGTCTTGGACACCTTCCCCTATGCGGGGACGACGACCACGTGCAACGCACTGTACAATTCGGTGCCGGTGGTGACCATGGCCCACCGCGACCTGCACGCGCACAACGTGAGCGCGGCCATTGTGGCCCGGAGCGGGTTTCCCGAACTGGTGGCCTGGAACCCCGACGAGTATGTGGACAAGGCGGTGGCCCTGGCCATGGACACGGCCCGGCGGGCGGCCTATCGGGGCAACGAGGCCGGTCCCGGCACCATCCACCGGGGTTTCGTCGCTTCCATGGAGGCGGAACCTTTCATGGAAGACTATGAAGCGGCGCTGGAGAAGATGGGTGGTCAGGGGTCCGGGTCCATCTGAAACAAATAGCGGACGCAATGGCACAGAGCATGCCGGCTCATTTCGCCCAAGAGTTCCATGTGGCTGGTGAGCAAAAAATTACCGCAGAAGCGGCAACTCACCGACTGCAGGGCCAGGCGATAGTCTTCGGTGGCGAAAATCCAGTGTTCGTTGAGGGTATCGTTCGGTTCCACCCCGCCGAACCCGTTGCGTCGGGACAAGGCGGCGAGGATGTCATTCAGGGTCGCACGCATCTTGGTCGCATGATGCTGGACAAAATGGGTGCGGTCGTACACCAAATACGTCTTGACCATGTCTTGGAGTTCGGTAAATATCGGCAGGCGCCGCAACAAGAGACATTGAGTGTCTAGATTTCGCATGGGCCGCGCTTATTCTATGGACCGGAAGAAAATTTCAAATTCAAATTCAAATTTGAATTTCAAAATGGACATAAACAGGACGGCACATATTAGACCAAGATGGGACCCGTCCAATCGCACTACTTTACGAATCACTACACGGAGACGCCGCATAGTGCGACGTACACGTACACGCGCAGCAACCGGTTTGGCGCGGTAGAATCTAGACATACCATCGCTTCCCCTGACCAAAAGGTGCGCAGCATGATCACCTTCAGTGACGGGCACGGGTACGTCGTCTCACTGCATCGTCGCGGGTGCTTGGCCAACAATTTGGCGGATTATTACACGGGGGCCCCTCAGGACGGGTTCTATGAGGGGAATTACGGTCATTTAGTGGACTCGCGCGCCTGCACCTGTGGTAGAGGCTGCAGTTTAGTCCAAGCAGTGTAGAGCACATTATATGCCATGATAATATATAGTATCATGGCACATCGGTCGCCTACTGGCGGTAATATTCACATCCTTGGTAGCAAACATAATTTATCCAAACTGCCATCTCCTAGGGGAGTCGCCGATTTGTCTCCACAAAATCAGCTGTCTCAGCAGTATAACAAGATACCGGAACGTGAGGAACGTAGAGTTCAAAATGAGCAACCGCCAAAGGACCCTCTGAAAATGGTAGAAAACGCGGCGTTCTTGAAAGCAAACTCTATATTTTTAAACGACATGTTGGAGAACCTGCTAAGAACCATCGTGGTGAATTTACAACGCATCCAAGTGGTGGATACCATCCGACACGATTCATTGTACAAAGAATATACGACCAAGCAAATCGCACCCCAACAGGTGGGTGGGTACGACGCCAATAAAATGGCCCAACTTCGCAAATCCCTGGACTATTTATTATCCGACAGTTTCCACGATTTTGGAAAGGGACGCAACCCATATTTCCCTGCCACCATATATGCCAATCAGTTTATAGATGTAAAACTTCAAAAATTGCAGGCGTTGATTAAAAATATCTATCACGGCTCTTATCAACAAAAGGACCATCCCGATTTTTTAAAAAAATATTTGTTGGAGTCTAAATTTGAGGAATCCGTCAAGGTTGACTTTTTGACGAGTGAATTGATAGGCGATGTTCCGGATATTAACTATTTCTTTTCAGAAAATGGCCCCATCAACTGGCCGGTTAAAAGACAAGAGAGTATCGCAGACGCGATTGTGGGTGACATTGCTCGGACAAAAATGGTGAGCACGGTCAAAGAAAGCAGTGTGGGGGATTGGTATTACATATATGATGCTTGCGTCCCCAGTCGTATACACGGTAATATTGGGGGAAAACAGGCATTTACCCTGGCCAAGATATGGGATCCTTCCAAATCCATCAAATTTTCAAAGAACGAGTTGTTTGAAGCTACGAATAAGAATACCAAATTGGTACCAGAAAAAACACAATATGAAGGGAATACGATTTACGACTGGACGAAAGAGGACGGCCAAAGTTTGTATGACGCAATCTACGGCGATTTATTGCACGTAGATACCATTGCCAATAAACGTCTGATCCAGCTGAGATTGGCGGTAGCCAATGATGAAAAATGTTACTTGTGCATTAAAATAGCAAATAAACCTTTCATCATTGATGGCGGATTCAGTGTCAACGAATTGTCCGCCGGATTGTATTACGCCGAATTATCGGGTGATTTTAGACAAAGTGTGCAGGCGCCCAATCAAAAGATACCCGTAAATTACCTGCCGCCGGATATCGTTAAGCCCACCTACCGCATTCAAAAATTGGTAGAAATCATAGATGAACTCAAAAATCAAAAATTGACCAAAGAACAAATTATTAGCACATTGCTGAGATTTAAATCCTCGGGGGACCACGGTCAGTCTAAAATGTGCCAACTCATCAACAACGAATTGAAGGAGTTTTGTATATTTGTGAGTGGCGATAATTTGGCATGTGTAGAAGCGATTTCTCTGCTGAACATACCCGTACTCATGCGATACTATTCACCGTCAAATTCGTCCAAGGAGGACGACGAAGAGGAAGACGAAGAGGACGAACCGAGTAACGTATGTAGGATAGACGGAACGTTTTTTGTGTGTTTGTACTTGCCCGTCGGAAACAATCCCGAGAAATTAAAGGCGAAGATAGAAGAACAGGTGGACCGCATCCAAGACTTATTACCCTATTGGTCAGTAAATCCCAATGAACAACGGCCCATCATTGAAACGATAAACATACTCAACGAAAAAATGCAACGCTTTTTTGACACCCCCTTTGACACTTCCGCCGAAAAACAACGAGATGATTTGTTGGCGGAATCCCTACGCATTACCTCTGGTCAATTGGAAGTTTTGAAAAAAATGCCTGCCAATATAGACGAAGGTAAGCGACTATTGCAACTGTTGAAATCGTATGCGGACAACCTGTATTTATTGTATTACTGGCAAACTAATGGGTTTCAAAACGTATACAACGAGATGGGGGTGGACCCAAAAATTCTAGAGCCGTTTGACGAAAAGCTTGAAGCCGCGTCCGAGAATTTGAAGAGGAAACGGATCACGAGCCCTATTATCGTGACAAACATTTTACAGCAATTTGAAGGGAGGACGACCGTGAATCCCAAAGATCTGTATAGTGTGCCCGAATTGACCACCTTGAGAGAACAATTGGAAGAGTCGTTCAAAACAAATATCAGCAAATTGAAAGACGTCTTTGGTTTGAACGATGAAAACATGGAAAAGGTTAAAAACATTGTTCGCGACATCAAGGAAACTGCCAACCGAGATTTGTTGAAACGGATCGGAGAAATAAAGACCAAAGGTCTTGGATTGCACCTGAAAGACATCCTCACAAAATCGCTATTACAAAGCGGTCCTGAGATTTCGTTTTCCGTACCATCGGTCAAGGGCAATACGAAAACGGTGGCTAGAAAAATGGCAAAGATTGAGAAAGCTAAAAAGATGAAACCGAAACCTTCTCAACGCCCTTCTCAACAAACGCGGAAACGTGAACGATCCGCCGAAAAATCTCAGACTCAAACCCAAAAGAGGCAAAAATTGAGTGAACCTGTCGTATTACCGAAAGGGTCAAACAAACGCAAAGGTGGTCCCAGTCCTGGTTCAAGAAATAATCGCCGTCCTGGGTCACAAACTAGAAAACGGCAAACGGTCAGATAAGCCGTCTCACTGTCGTATAAACCACATCCCCTGCAAGAAACAGTCGCACAGGTCGTCCTTTTTCTTGCTGGCGTCCAAGGTCGGCTCCCAGGGTGTCAACCGGGGGTCGGCCGCCAACAGTTGTCGGGTATAGATGACCGCGTCGCGCTTGTGCTCCTTGTACTTTTGGGCCTGGCGCTTCTTGGCGTCCTCTACTTTCGCAGCCGCACCTTGGTCTCCTGAAGCGGAAGGAACGGAAGCAGCAGAAAACCCCTTGAGTTTGTTCTTGGACGACACAAATTCTATGTGCACCCCGGGATACCGCATGAGAAAATACATCATCAGTTCGCCCTGAATCGTCATCATCCGCGAAGCAATCGTGCTGATCTGGTTTTCCAAGAGCACGTGGGTCGGGGGATGCGGCCAGGCCGCTGCTCGGGCGTCCAGCTGCCGGATCATGTTGCGTCCCAAGGTGATTAAATCCATCTGCCGCGCCGACAGAGGGGCGGGACCCTGGGTACCCACGGACACATAACACACCCGCTGGAAATGATCA
>Ga0114959_10003794_pt1 | contig 11761 bp, 10 predicted proteins | sample C_130625_EF_Meta_FD_87317 | JGI IMG/M metagenome (GOLD analysis project Ga0114959, IMG submission 87317) | Freshwater microbial communities from Lake Croche, Canada to study carbon cycling - C_130625_EF_MetaG | ecosystem: Environmental > Aquatic > Freshwater > Lake | place: Lake Croche, Canada...
AGAGCATCGTCGTTTGGATTCGGAATAAAGCAATATTTTGCTTGTAAAAGAGATGGTGGATTTTATGTTTCGCCTCAAATTCATGTTGTAAAATACTTTGAATCTTATTCATATTATGGTTCTAGCCATTCTGGAAATTATGCTTATAGTTATACATCAGAAGAACAAGGATACGCCTATTGCCTAAATTTGGGTTACTGTGTTTATGGTGGCAGACATGTTGTTGCTAATATTGAATTGGGTGTTGGAGTTATTTCTATAGAAGGTTCAGAAAATAAACTTCGGATAAAAAATGGTTTTGAAATAGGTTTCGGATTTCAAAAATAAACCAAAACCATTTGAAAAAAGGTTTTTTTAGAAGTTGTAATTCCTGATATGCACCAAGAGTTTTTGTTATGACAACGGTCATGATTAATGTTGCTTGAAGTCAAATTATTGCATCAACGTACTGAGTAGTTTTGGTCAATAAATAAACACTCAGATGAAAACAATTTTAGTTGCAACCGACAATTCTCTCGTAGCAATTAATGCATTGCATTATGCAGCTGATTTTGCAGCCGATACAAATAAAAATATAGTCTTATTAACTTGTTACGAGATGCTTGTCTCTTCTTCGTACGATGTGGCTTTTGCAAATCCAACAAGTTTAGATATTGAAAGTTCAATTAGAGAAAGTCATAATACTATTATCGAAAATTTAAAATTAAAACATCCACAACTTGTTATTGAAAGTGTTGTTAAACAAGGAAATGTAACCGATACAATTATAAATGAAGCAAAAAATAATAATGCAGAATTGATTGTAGCTGGAGTAAGTGGAAGAAATGCAATAAGTAGTTTCATTTTGGGTAGCACCACAAAAAGTATTATACATGAAAATAAATTTCCTGTTTTAGCAATTCCAGAAAATGCCACTTATAAAGGTATACATCGCACGGCATTTGCATTTGACCACAAACATTTTAATCGCACAAAACTTGAAGTTTTGACTAACTTTCTTCATACAGTAAAATCAAAATTATTGATTATAAATGTTGTACATGAGATAAAAGATTTGAAAATGGCAAACGCTCTTGCGGGTTTAGAATTAGAGAATTTATTGTATGATGTTGAACACACTTATCATTATCCAGCAGATGAAAATATTGCAAAAAAACTATATGACTTTTGCGCTGAATTTAGTATTGATTGTTTGGCAGTAATTCCCCATCATCATTCACTCTTAGAAAAAATATTCGCTTCTTCACAAACTGATAAAATTTTAGAGCAAATTACCATTCCCTTACTATCAATTCCTGAATGAGGCTAGTTGTTTTAATCAATTATAAATAAACTATTCTTAGTAGTTTTAGAAAAATCGTGTAGGTTTGGCAAAAAATAAAAGCTGTGCCTCTACAATCAATGACAGGTTTCGGACGAAGCCAAGGACAATATAACTCTAGAAAAATTACAATAGAAATTCGTGCGCTTAATAGCAAGCAATTTGATTTGAATACTCGATTACATGCATTTTATAAAGAGAAAGAATTTGATTTTAGAACACTTCTTGGTAAACAATTAGAACGCGGTAAAATTGATTTTTCAGTATATGTCGAAGAAGGCGCAGAATCTCAAACAGTTAGTATTAACAAGACTTTGGCAAACGCGTATTACAATGAGTTAAAATTATTGGCATCGCAAATAAATGAACCACATACCAATTATTTACAATTATTAATTCAAATGCCCGAAGTACTTAAAGCTGAGCGTGCAATGCTGAGCGATGAGGAATGGAATTATATTTTAGAACTTTCTAACGAAGCGATTACAGGATTTAAAAAGTTTAGAGCCGATGAAGGAAACACTCTGCAGAAAGATTTGGTTTTAAGAGTCTCTAATATTTCTGAATTATTACAAAGTATTTTGCAATTTGATGAAACTCGTTTGGCCAACATGCGTGCAAGATTGCGAAACTCAATTGAAACGGCTATTGACCCAAAATTGGTAGACCAAAATAGGTTTGAGCAGGAACTAATTTATTACCTCGAGAAATTAGATATTACTGAAGAAAAGGTAAGACTTAAAACACATTGCGATTATTTTATTGATACATTAAATGAAGATTCTCCTGGACGTAAACTTGCATTTATATCACAAGAAATTGGGCGCGAAATAAATACTATTGGTTCAAAAGCAAACGATGTCAACATTCAAAAAAGCGTAGTTTTGATGAAGGATGAACTTGAAAAGATTAAAGAACAACTCAACAATATTTTGTAAAAGATTATTGCTAATATTTTGAACTACTTTAAAAATAGATGTGTTATTTTTTCTGCACCGAGTGGAGCAGGAAAAACTACTATTGTTCATTATCTATTAGATATTTTCCCAGAGTTAGCCTTCTCTGTATCGGCCTGCAGCCGCCAAAAAAGAAATTATGAAGCCGATGGTTTACATTATCATTTTTTAGGTGTTGAAGGCTTTAAAAAAGCAATTGAAGAAGAAGCTTTTATCGAATATGAAGAAGTGTATAAAGATAACTTTTATGGGACTTTAAAGTCGGAATTAGCAAGGATTTGGGCTCAAAATAAAGTTGTAATTTTTGATGTTGATGTAATTGGTGGTTTGAATTTGAAAAGGTATTTTGGAGATAATGCACTTGCAGTTTTTGTTCAAGCTCCATCAGTTGAAGAACTTGAAAAACGACTCCGAACCAGACAAACAGAAACTGAAGAAAAAATATTAACGCGTATAAAGAAAGCAACTCACGAAATGTCATTTGCAAATAAATTTGATAAGATACTCGTGAACGATAATCTTGAAATTTCAAAGGCAGAGGCCGTTAAAATGGTTTCTGATTTTTTAGAAAAGCATATTTAACTTCTACCAACTATAGCCAATTGAAAAATTAACACCACCAACAGGTAAAGCTTTATTTATAAAGTAACTGTGTGGATTTAAAACCAATAGTTTTAAATAAAGATTTTTCAAATTACCATTTAATAAAAGTCCGTATTGAAATTTTGCGAATCCGCCATTTGCAACAAAAACTCCAGTGGTAAACTTTGAATTGATATTGTAATATTGAGAAAGCAAAATTCTTGGGTTGAACCCTACTAAATTTTTGAATGTAAAATCTATAATTGAAATCAATTTTCCATCGTGCCATTTTAATTGAGAATTCAACTTTAATGTATATGGTAAACTCGTAACTAATTTCTTCTCACTTTCGTGTTTAGAAATATTAAAAACACTATCACGTGTTATTTTGTAGAGTGAATCATGCAACAATCTTTGCATATCTATATTGTATCCTTTAAAAGTAAATGAAGTATCTACTTTTACCTGTTTTACTTTATCCCATTTTACAAAACCTATATCATTTGCAAGCACTGTAAATGTTGCATTATTCACTGCATATTCAAAGCCTAAATCTATAGCTGTTCCATTTCCTGTATTTGCAAAATAAGAATTGTTGCCTTGAGTTTTTTGATATAAGAAATCAATATTTCCTGACATGGCATAAGTGCTATCGGCAAACTTTATATTTGATGCGTGAGTCAATAGTGTGGCAATTTTTTGAGCATTTATATATGATGCTCTCATATAAAAATGGGTAGAAAAACTATCTGCAGAAAAATCAAATCCAACACCAAAACCATACTTTTGGAATTTGTAATTATCAAGCATAGTGGGATAAATATTTATACCATTTGTATCACCTACAAATGCGCTATTACCATTTAAAATTAATTTTAAAATGTCATTTGTAAACACTGCAGATGCTACATTTTTTTGTTCAACAACCAAATTATATTGAATTTTATTTCGTCGTTTCAAAATGGAATCGGGCTTTACTATAAGCGATAAACCATAATTATTTTCAAAGCCAAGTCGGTTTATTGCATCTTTGTGCTTTTCGATTGCTTTTCTATCTTCATCTCCTACAGAACCATTATTTAAATATTTTTTTACAAGCGAAGATGATAGTGTTGTAGAGCCTAATTCAATATTCTCATACACTTTCAAATAATTATTACTGCCCTTTTGACTAAAGAAAGAATAATCAGCAATAGCCTGGGCACCTAAATTACTAGTATAAAATACCAGTATCCAGATTAAGGTGTTACTTAAATATTTATGAGAATTGTGAGGCACGGTAAAAAAGTATGTAGCAATATTAATACAATCTATTTAAGATATGTAACATCCTTTCTATGATTTTTCGAAAAATAGGGATAATTTCAAAGCTTTTAATTTACTGGTGTAAAGCTTTTATTTTTTAATACACACCAATTTGTTTTGAAGTTAATTTAATACAAATAATATAATTGTGAGCACAAACCTGTGTTAGAAAACCGTAAATAAATTTTTGATTTCAAATGTCTATCTGTGGTGCAAAATCAAATTGTTTTTTTAACTCCAAACACATGGTTTCTAAAAATATTAGCTGTGAGTCAAATACAAGATAAGAAATTTCATTGTTGAAATATTATCTGCTTTGCAAACTGCATCAGCATCTAGTAGTTTTTTATGATTTTAATAGAGGGGGGTAAATACAGTTTTTCTTAACCACGTAATCTAATATTCTATTTTTTCCATTCTATAATCTGATGCTATATTTTTATCAGGCCAAATCAATGGATTAGATTAGAAAAGTTGATTTACTTGACTAAAGTACCATATAAGTCAAAATCTTCGGCACTTGTAATTTTTATTTGTGAAAAATCTCCAACGCGCACAAAGTTGTCTTTTGCGTTTAGCAAAACTTCATTGTCCACATCTGGTGAATCAAATTCGGTACGACCAATAAAATATTCTCCTTCTTTTTTGTCAAACAAAACCTTGTAGGTTTTCCCAATTTTTTTTTGGTTCAAATCAAAAGAAATTCCCTGCTGCAACTCCATAATATCTTGTGCTCTTTGTAGTTTTATTTCTTGAGCAACATCATCATTAAGTTTATATGCATGGGTATTATTTTCATGTGAATAAGTGAATATACCTAGCCTGTCAAATTTAGTTTGTTCAACCCAATTATACATTTGTGTAAAATCACTTTCGGTTTCGCCCGGATAGCCTGCAATGAGGGTTGTTCGCAAAGCAATTCCTGGCACCTTGTCTTTTATAGTATTTACTAAATCAATTGTTTTTTGCTTAGTTGTTCCTCTGCGCATACTTTTCAGCATATTATCAGAAATGTGCTGTAGTGGCATATCTAGATATTTGCAAATGTTTTCGCGTTCATTCATTACGTCAAGCACATCCATAGGAAAGCCTGAAGGATAAGCATAATGCAAACGTATCCATTCAATACCTTCTATATCGCTTAGTGCCTTGAGTAATTCTGATAATGCACGTTTTTTATATAAATCAAAACCATAAAAAGTTAAGTCTTGCGCTATCAGTAACAATTCCTTGGTTCCGTTTTTTGCTAAAAATCTAGCTTCAGTTACTATTTCCTCAATTGGTTTAGAAATGTTACCTCCACGCATTAATGGTATTGCACAAAAACTGCAAGGTCTATCGCATCCTTCAGCAATTTTTAAATAGGCAAAATGTTGTGGAGTGGTTAATAATCTTTCTCCAATAAGTTCGTGTTTATAATCTGCTTTTAGGGTTTTTAAAAGTTTTGGTAAATCGCGTGTGCCAAAAAATGAATCAACATTTGGAATTTCTTTTTCTAATTCAGGCTTATAGCGTTCGCTTAGGCAACCTGTAACATACAACTTATCAATTAATCCATCTGTTTTAGCCTCAGAATATCGCAATATTGTATCAATGCTTTCTTGTTTTGCATTGTCAATAAATCCGCATGTATTTATAATAATGATGCTTGAGTCGTCCTTTGTAGATTCGTGTTCTACATCAAAATTATTTGCGCGTAATTGACCCATCAAAACTTCACTATCGTAAATGTTTTTTGAGCAACCCAAAGTAACAACGTTAACCTTGTTTTTCTTTAGCGTTTTGGTTTTCATAAAAAAAATTGAAAGAAAAAGATGTAGAAATTGAAAGAAAAATTAAAACTTAACCCTCGATTTGTTGGCTCCTTTAATAAATTTATAAGCTACGTACATTGTACCAAACATGTACGAGTCATTTTTGGCTCCATTACCACGCTTTTGACCAGCTTGGGTTGCGCCAGGGATAATGTCCTCACCTCCTCTATTTCTAAAATCTATTGAAGGATCAGCAAAGTACGAGGCTAAATCTCCACTTGATGTCTTAATTTTATCGTTATCATAATAAAAACTACCAACATCATCCATATAATCTGTAAAAGTTTTTACTAGCTTGTACTCTAAGCCTACATGCCAAGTATTTGTAATGGGGTATTTAAAACCTATTCCCACCGGAATACAAACTGTCCACAATTTGTACTTTTTACCGGGGCCACCCTCTAAACCTTGACCTTCAGTTCCTAAGTTTCTCAGAGAATACCATTGGTTTTCTTTTGCAAAACTTGTTGTTTGCCCCCGGTATTGTCCTTTTGGATTAAAAAAGGTAACACCTAAACCAACAATTGTGTAAATATTTACAGGGAAACGGCTTTGTCCTCGAATATAACGACCTTTTATTCTTTCTTCAGTAATGGCATATTCAAATGTACCAGTAACTTCAACTATATCTGAACGAAAATTTAAACGTCGTACATTTCTGTAAGGAGTTTTTGTAAGCATATCATCTCCGCTTATTCTGCCGTAATTAATGTTTCCTTTAAAATAAATATTCTGTGAGTACCGGTAACGATAAGCTCCCATAAAATTTGTTTTGGTTTGAGAAAACTCTAAATCTCTCAAATAATAAGTACCAGGACCAGTTGCGCCACCCAAATCACCTAAAAAGTTCGCTGCTCCTACTCCAAAAATAACTTCTTTACGTTGGCGTTTCCATTGCTGCGCATTTGAAATTATAGGTATAACAAAAATATATAGTAAGAGTAAGCGCTTCATTAAAAACAAATTAAAAAAAATTAGCTCTTTTTCAAGAACTTGCCGAAAGTATCACAAAATAATTGAATATTCAAAATGAAATTTAAAATTACATGACAAAAACCATAATTTACATAGCTTTGGGCACATCATTTAACATTGAATTAATATATGACTGAGGAATTTAAAATAGTTTCGAAAACAACCTTTGGATTTGAGCCAGGTGTTGCCAAAGAATTTGAAGAAATAGGTTTAAAGGAAATAGAAATTCATAACAGAGCTGTTACTGGAATAGGTTCTTTAAAGGACTTATATGCAATTAATTATAGGAGCAGACTTTCACTTAGGGTTCTTGTTCCAATTTTAAATTGTGAGGTTAACAGTCAACAACAATTATATGATGCTGTTATGAGCATCAAATGGAATAAATATATTACTATAAAAAGTAAAATAGCCATTGATAGTAGTGAAAACCAATCTGAGTTCAACAACACCATGTTTATTAGCATGAAAGCCAAAGATGCAATTGTTGACCAGTTAAGAACCGAAGCTGGAGAAAGGCCTTCAGTTGATATTGACAACCCTGATTTGAGAATCAATATTCACATATTCAAAAATCAATGTACAGTAAGTTTAGACTCCTCGGGATATTCATTGCACAAGCGTGGCTACAGAAGTGCTACCGTAAAAGCTCCGTTAAATGAAGTGTTGGCTGCTGGACTTATTTATTTGAGTGGTTGGGATAAAACAGTGCCATTCATTGACCCAATGTGCGGTTCGGGAACCATAGCAATTGAAGCTTGTATGTTGGCAAAAAATATCCCAGCTGGTTACTTCAGCAATGGATATAATTTTATGAAATGGAACAATTACAATAAACAGCTTTGGCAAAATGTTGTAGATGAAGCAAACGCACAAATTAAAGATTTAGAGGTGCCAATTATTGCACTTGATGCAGCAAAACAAAGTATTGAAGCTGCTCGCGAAAATATTGACGAGGCAGGTTTGAGTGATGATATCAAACTCATTCATACCAATTTTATGGATTATACTAATACTTTAAATGAAGGGATTTTAATTATGAATCCACCTTACGGAGAAAGGTTGAGTTTGGAAGATGTACAAGATTTTTACAAACAAATTGGCGATACTTTTAAGCAAAAATACAAAGGAATGTCTTCTTACATTATTACATCAAACCCTGATGGTTATAAAAGCATTGGTTTAAAAACTTCACGCAAAATGATTGTATTTAATGGCGGGGTTGAGTGTAGATTTTTGAAATATGAAATGTATGACGGTACCAAAAAAATTAAAAAACTAGAATTAGAAGAGTAGATGATTCCAGGACTGAACATACAACAAAATTCATGTTTATTTTTAGATAGAGATGGCGTAATTAACAAACGCCTTATGGATGGATATATTATCAATTGGAGTGACTTTGTTTTTATTGATGGAGTTTTTGAGGCATTGAATATTCTGCAACAACAATTTAATACAATAGTGATTGTAACCAACCAACAAGGTATTGGTAAAGGGCTTTATACCATTGAAAATCTAAATAATATACACAATAATATGTTGCAAGAGTTTGAGAAAAACAACATTCATATACATGCTGTATTTTTTGCACCACAATTAAAATCAGAAAACTCTGATATGCGTAAACCTGCAATTGGCATGGCATTAAAAGCGAAGCAAATTTTTAAAAATATTAGTTTAGATAACTCAGTAATGGTGGGCGATACAATTTCAGATATGCAATTTGGACGAAATGCAGCTATGAAAAACATTTTCATCAAACATGAAACCGACAATGAAAAATACGATGAAAAATTAATTGATTTTACATTTAATTCTCTTTTATCTTTCGCAAAAAAATTAGAATAATCTTGTTATGCTGACGAAGGAAGCATCTGGATAATTCCTTCCTCAATAAGACAAACTCAATAAAAAAACATGAATATTAAAAACTACACAGTAGCCGACAGATTTTTAAAATATGTAACTGTTGATACACAATCAGACCCACAATCAACCAGTTTTCCTAGTACCGAAAAGCAAAAGAATTTAGGAAAATTTTTAGTTAGTGAACTATTAGAAATTGGAGTTTCTGATGCGCATATGGACGAATGGGGTTATGTGTATGCAACCATTCCTTCAAACTCAGATAAGCAAAATATTCCAGTTATCTGTTTCTGTTCGCACATGGATACCTCACCCGATTGTAGTGGCTTGAATGTAAATCCTATTGTACATAAAAACTATGATGGACGTGATTTAGTTCTTCCCGCCGATAACTCAATTATATTGCGTTTGCAAGAACAAGCTGATTTGAAAAACCAAATTGGGAATGATATTATTACCGCCGATGGCACTACATTGCTTGGCGCAGATAACAAAGCAGGAGTTGCCGAAATTATGGATGCTGCTTATCAACTGGTAAATAATCCAACAATAAAACATGGCAATATTAAAATATTGTTTACGCCTGATGAAGAAGTAGGGCGTGGAGTTGAGCATGTAGATATTATAAAACTTGGAGCTGACTTTGGTTATACTATGGATGGCGAAAGCCGCGGAAATATAGAAGATGAAACATTTAGTGCAGATGCTGTAAAACTCACCATACATGGCGTAAGCGCACATCCAGGTTTTGCAAAAGGTAAAATGGAAAGTGCCATTAAAATTGCTGGAGATATAATAGCCTCATTACCTAAAAACAGACTTTCATGCGAAAGCACCAGTGATAAAGAGGGTTTCATTCATCCCGTAAGGTTAGATGGAGAAGTTGAAATAGCTAATATTCAATTTATTATTCGTGATTTTGATACCAAAAAATTAGCGGAACATGAAGCGGAACTAAAAGCAATTGTAGATGCAGTAATGAAAAATTATCCAAACTCAACATATGATTTTAAGGTAATTGAACAGTACCGCAACATGAAAGAAATTTTAGACCAATATCCGCAGGTAATTGAGAATGCCTTGGAGGCATTGAAAAGAGCTGGAATGAATGCAAAACGAACTAGTATTCGCGGAGGTACTGATGGTTCACGCTTATCGTTTATGGGTTTGCCATGTCCTAATATTTTTGCTGGCGAACATGCTTTTCACTCAAAATATGAGTGGGTAAGTATACAAGATATGCAACTTGCCGTTGATACTATTTTACACTTATGTCAAGTTTGGGAAGAGAAATAATTTTTTTTATTCCAATATATTTCAAAACATTTAGTTGTTGAACCAATGTCTTATTGAAATTATAAAATCACTTTTAAAATAATTATAGATTTGTCTGTAAAACTATTGTGTAATGAGGTATTGGTTTAAAAATATTTGTTTGCTTTTTTTGTGTTTATTTCTTGTACAATGTGTGAGTAAAAAAACGCACAAAAAAAGTAAACGCAATTACAAAACACGTTGTCCTAGTTTTGGATATTACAATTTACATAATGATCCAAACAATCAAACTTAGTCTTTAAATTTCATTCTCATTTTGAAAACATCATTATTTATTTCGGTTGATGGAATGACTGACCCTTTGGGGCAATCACAAGTGTTACCTTATCTTTCAGGATTATCAAAAAACGGATACAAAATATTTTTAATCAGTTGCGAAAAGTCTGAAGTGTTTGAAAAAGGTAAAGTGAATATCGAAAGAATTTGTGCAGAGAATAATATCAATTGGTTTCCTTTAGCTTACCATAACAAACCTCCAATTATCGGCCCCATCTACAACTTGTTGCAAGTAAATAGTCTTGCAAAAAAATTAGTCTCAGAAAACAACATACAACTATTGCATTGTCGTAGTTATTTAAGTGCACTAATTGGCTTGGGATTTAAAAAGAAATATGGTACTAAATTTCTATTTGATATGCGTGGTTTTTATGCCAACGAGCGTGTGGATGGAAATATTTGGCCTCAGTCAAAATACATTTTCAAGAAAATTTACAGGTATTTTAAACGAAAGGAAATTGAGTTTTGCGAAAATGCCGACTATACCATTAGTTTAACCTATAACGGTGAAAAGGAAATTCATAGTTGGAGAAATTTACGTAACAACCCGATTCCAATACAAGTAATTCCGTGCTGTGCCGATTTAGATTTTTTTTCAAAGAAGAATGTAAATCCACAGCTGGTTGCTGAATTAAAAACCAAACTAAGTATTAGTGAGGACGATTTTGTAATAAGCTATTTGGGTGCAATTGGTACGTGGTACTTAACCGACGAAATGCTTCAGTTCTATAAGCAATTGAAAAAGAAGAAAAGCAATGCATTGTTTTTAATTATTACCGCCGAAAATCCTGAAATTGTTTACCAGTCGGCCGCAAAGCAAGGCATTGATAAAAGCAGCTTGCGTGTGTTTAGGGCAACAAGGCAAGAAGTTGTGCAACTACTTTCGTTTACACAATTCTCTATCTTTTTTATCAAACCTGTTTATTCTAAAAAGGCATCATCGCCTACCAAATTGGGCGAACTCTTAAGCATGGGTGTGCCTGTAATTTGCAATAGCAATGTGGGAGATGTGGAACACATTGTAAAATCTAGTAATACAGGAATAGTAATTGATTCTTTTGATGAAGAATCCTTTAATAGTGCCAACACTAAAATGGACAATTACCTGAATGTGGTCATCACTGAAAGGGCAAAAACAGTAAATGATTTTTTCGATTTGAAAACGGGTATTGAAAAATACACATCGGTATACAAAAAATTGATTGGGTAAATATGATTAGAGAAAACTCTCTATTTGTTTTTTTCTTTATTCAAAAATACTTTTTCTTTACTTATTTGCTACTTTCATTTATAACATTATCATTGCATAAACATTAATTATTACATAT
>Ga0114959_10003799_pt1 | contig 11752 bp, 11 predicted proteins | sample C_130625_EF_Meta_FD_87317 | JGI IMG/M metagenome (GOLD analysis project Ga0114959, IMG submission 87317) | Freshwater microbial communities from Lake Croche, Canada to study carbon cycling - C_130625_EF_MetaG | ecosystem: Environmental > Aquatic > Freshwater > Lake | place: Lake Croche, Canada...
AAAAAACACTATAAATATTGTTGCTCTAAACTATAATACAGCTGACATTTATGATGTTCAAGGCAAATTAGTTAAAACAATCTCGATAAAAAAGTATGTATCGGAATATGATATTTATGATTTAGAAAATGGTATTTACATTATCAAATTCAATTCCGGAGAGATTACTAAATTCAAGAAATTCATTAAGCAATAATTACAGTAATTAGCACCTAAAAAACAACTATTCTTTATGCTCAATTTAAATTACAAATTGGTTTTAGCAAGCAAAAGCCCTCGTCGTCAGCAATTGTTAGAACAATTAAATTTACCTTTTACAGTTAGAACAAAAGACACGGATGAAGATTTTTCGGTGCAATTAAAAGCGCAAGAAATTCCTGTTTTTTTATGCGAGAAAAAAGCTAATGCATTCATAAATGAGTTGGCTGATGATGAATTGCTGATAACTGCCGATACTATTGTTTGGATAAATAATAAAGTATTGAACAAACCCGCAAATGAATCAGAGGCACTGCAAATGTTGCAGATGCTAAATGGTGATGTTCACCAAGTATTTACAGGCGTGTGCTTACAATCAAATCAAAAACAACTATCATTTTATGATGAAACTAAAGTTTGGTTTTCTAAATTAAGTGATGAGGAGTTGATGTATTATATAAATAACTATAAGCCTTATGACAAAGCTGGAAGCTACGGCGCACAAGATTGGATAGGATTAGTGGGTATTGATAAATTAGAAGGTAGTTATTTTAATGTGATGGGCTTGCCAATTCATAAATTGTACGCTCAATTGAAAACATTTTAATTGATGTTTTGAAGTGCATTATCCATTATAAAAAAGGAATAATTATAATTTAATTCCTAAAACCATTACATCATCAATTTGGTCATTTGAGCCTCGCCATTGTTCAAAAAATTCTCTTAGGGCCTTGCCTTGTTCTGGCATTTTCATTCCCATAGTTGAAAGTAAGAACTCTTTAAATCGATTACTCATTAATTTTTTATTTTCAGCTCCACCAAATTGGTCACAAACACCATCGCTGAACATATATAAAACATCACCATCTCTATATGGTATAATATGATTTTGAAAGGGCTTCATTTCTTCTCCTACAAAAATTCCAATTGGCTGCTTGCTTCCTCTAATTGTAATCATATCATCATCTTGTTTTATGAAAATTTTAGCGTTTGCACCAGCATAATCTATTATTCTTTTTTCTTCATCAATAATACAAAATGAAATATCCATTCCATCTTTAACTGTTGATTCATGAATAGTTTGTCGTATTGTTTCATTAAATTTTCGATTTAATTCGTCAAGAAAAAGATTAGCTTTTGTGAAATTAAATTCATGTAAGATTTGGTTTAATAGATTACTCCCAACAATTGAAATGAAAGCTCCTGGAACACCGTGTCCAGTGCAATCAACGGTAGCAGTATATATTAAACCATTTTTTTTCTTTATCCAATAAAAATCTCCACTAACAATATCTAAACTTTTATAAAAAATAAACCAGTCAGGTAAAAATTCATCAATATAATTTTTTCGAGTTAGTATGGCTTCCTGTATGTGTTTAGCATATTTTATGCTATCGGTAATGTCCTTATTTTTTTCTTTTATAAGCTGGTTAACTCTCTCTAATTCTTCATTTTTTTGTTTGAAAATTTCATTATCAATTTCAGATTGTTTTAATTGGAACTCAACTTGCTGTGACTTAAGCGTTATTTCAATGTTTTGGTCCATCAAATTTGATTTCAAATTATCATAAAACTCCATACATTCAAATGCTTTTTCATAATCACCCATTTTACGGTAGCTTTTGGCGATTGTATGGTAAAATTGAACAATAAGCATTTTATCGTTTATTTCATGTGCCGAGGCCATTGCCATCTGATGATAATATATGCTTTGGCTATGATTCTCAATGGCTGAAAACAATCCACCTAGAACATTGCAAACAACAGCAGCGCCGCGTGTATGTTCAGTTTTATTGCAAAGCTCTAATGAACGAAGCAAATTAGTTTCAGATTCCTTATAATTAGCCATATTAAAATATGCCTCACCAAAATGTGTTAGTGTACCTGCAATTCCAACTTCGTCATTTAGTCCATCCAAAACGTCATAGGCTTTTGAGTGCAAAACTAAAGCTTCTTCATAAAATCCTTGTTTTTGCTTCAGTTTACCTATGTGGTTGTATATGTATGCAATGTTTTGCTTATCGTTAATCTGCAATGCAATATCTAATGCGTGGTTGTATTGATGTAAAGCTCTTTCAAATTGATTTAATGAAAAATAGATGTTCCCAATATTTCTCATAGTAATCGACATGAAATTTTTATCATTTAAATGTTTAAATAATAAAAATGCCTTTTGCAAATCTTCTAAGCCAATCTGGTATTGATTAAGATAATTATTTGCAGCACCTGAATTTAGATATGAGAATGCTAAACCATGCTTAAAGTCAATGGTTGAAGATATTTCACGTGCCTGCAATGCCAATTCAACAGTTTTTCGAGGAAACGAATAACGCAAGCCCCAAGCCTTCTCATTAAGAAGTTCAACTCTATTATATTCACTAATTGCGTTTTGCAAAATATCTTGAAATTTATCTAATTCTTTAAGCATTATTAGTGTTCTATTGATTTTTAAAAAAATAAAATCGAAAAAATATTTTTCTTAGCTGTTTATATTTTTAACGAATATCACATTACGTAAAACATAGATAAAAATTTTTAGTGCACCAATATAATACATAACACAATATTTTAAATTTTTTTTATTATAAAACAAACTAGTATTTTTACATTCGAAAATATTAAAATTGATGATTCAGTTTAGCGAAGAAACCCTTGCAACAGCAAAAAGAATAATTGAGCGTTATCCAAGTGATAGAAGCAAATCGGCGTTGATACCATTGTTGCACTTAGCTCAAGCCGAGTTTAATGGTTGGCTTAGTCCAGAATCTATGGATTATGTAGCGTCTCTATTACACATAAAATCTATTGAGGTTTATGAGGTAGCTTCTTTTTATAGTATGTTTAACTTAAAGCCAGTTGGTAAATGCCATTTAGAAGTTTGTAGAACCGCTCCTTGTTGGTTGGCTGGTGCCGATGATTTAGTTGAATATCTTGAGAAAAAGTTAAAAATAAAAGTTGGAGAAACTACACCTGATGGGATGTTTACTCTTAAAACTGTGGAGTGCTTAGGTAGTTGTGGTACTGCGCCTATGCTGCAATGTGGCGAGCATTTTCATGAAAACCTCACCAACGAAAAAGCCGATGAATTATTAGAAAAATTAAAGGACGAAAACAAATATCAGCTTTATGTTGATAACGAAACATTTCGAAAAAATTAAGTTTTTCAAGCATTTTAGCTAATTAAAATAGGAGTATAAAAAATAGAAAACAGATTAAACTGTTTTCTATTTTTATTTAGTGCCAATATAAATTATGAAAATTTTACTCACAACACTCAACGCAAAATACATTCATACCAACTTGGCAATACGCATTTTGTATGAAATGAATCAAGATTTTTCGGGTCTAGAGTGGAAAGAGTTTGTAATAAAAGAAGACAAAGATGGCATTGCAAATTATTGCTCCAATTTTGATGTCATTGCATTTAGTTGTTATATCTGGAACATAACACCTACCCTAGAAGTAGCAAGAAAAATAAAAATAATAAATCCTAATATAAAAATATTGTTGGGAGGCCCCGAGGTAAGTTATGAATACAGTAACATTATTGCTTTGCCAGAGGTTGATTATATAATTGTTGGTGAAGGAGAAACTCCTTTCGAAGAATTCTTGCACTCATTTCCTGGAATAAAAAATGTGCAAGGTTTGGTTTTTAAAGATAACGGAATAATCATTGAGAATAAGTTGCCTCCTATGTTTGATGTGTTAGAATTTCAAAATTCTATGCCCTATAAATATGATAAAGTTGAAGACCTAAAGAACAAGGTTTTATACATAGAAACCTCTCGTGGATGTCCTTACAAATGTGGTTTTTGCCTTGCAAGCTTAGATAACAAAGTGCGCTACTTGCCTGATACAACTATTAAAGCAACTTTGCTTTACATGATGCAACACGGGCAGGTAATAAAATTCTTGGATAGGACATTCAACATAAAAAGAGATTTTACAATTGATATTTTCAAATTTATTCTTGAAAATCATAAACCAGAAAATGTATTTCAGTTTGAAATTACTGCTGATATTTTACACCCTGATATCATTAAGTTTATACACGAAAATGTTCCGGTTGGCTTATTTCGCTTTGAAATAGGAATACAAACAGTTAATCAAAAAGCAAACCTTGAGGTAAGCCGGAAACAAAATTTTGATAAAACAAAAAGTATCATAAAACAATTACAGGATAAAGTAGAAATGCACCTCGATTTGATTGTTGGTTTACCGCTTGATTATTGGGCTGACATTAAATATAGTATTGAAGAGGTTTTTAAACTATTTGCACCCGAACTACAGCTTGGTTTTCTAAAGTTTTTGAAAGGAACTCCAGTACGCGAAAAATACCAAGAACATGGGTTTGTATTTGACCCTTTACCACCTTATCAAATTATAGAAAGTAAATATTTATCTAAACAAGAATTAGTGGATATTGTAAAACTTGAAAATGCCTTGGAGATATATTGGAATAGCAAAAGACTAATAAATACCCTTAAATACGTAACACTTAACTATAGTATTTTCGATTTTTTGCTTGAGCTTGGTAAATATTTTGGTACAAAAAGAGAGTATCATAAATATACTTTAGATGATGTTTTTGAAATTGTAAATGAATTTGTTGAAATTAATTTTTCTAATGATAAATATTTAAAAGAATTGATTGCAGTTGATTATTATTTACATTTTAAAGTCAAGCCAAAACCACTTATTATAAATGAAATTGAACGGGCCGAGAAAAGTAAAATCATTGATCAACAAAAATTAAATCATCATAAATACCGACACATTATACTTCCCTTGCATTTTGATTTTAAGAAATTTATTCAAACATATGAATTGGTTGAAACTCCCAGTCATCTTATCATTCAATATAACGGAACTCAAAAAGCTGAATTAGTATAGTAAAAGTTCAGTATCAATATTATTACATTCGCAAAAAAAAATACACATGAAGAGTTGGATAAATTATAACGCAGATTGCGATTTTTCTATTTACAATATTCCTTTCGGAATTGTTGATAATGGCAGCGGCTACTTTTTTGCTGCTACTGCCATTGGCGAATATTGCGTAAATTTAGATTTACTTTATAAATCAGGTTTTTTTACAGATTTGAATTTGCCCGATAACATTTTTGTCAAACAGTTTTTGAATGATTTTATTGAGCTTGGCAAAGCAAAAACAAATGCTGTAAGGTCGAGGCTTCAAGAAATTTTCGTAGATAATTTATACAATACTGATGAAGTAAAAAAAGCGCTTTCGCCAATTGAAGAGGCTAAAATGTGCTTACCTGTAAAAGTTTATAACTACACTGATTTTTACAGTAGCATTGAACATGCAACTAACGTAGGTACAATGTTTAGAGACCCTGCTAATGCACTGCTACCTAACTGGAAACACATTCCTATAGGATATCACGGTCGTGCTTCATCCATCACTATTTCAGGAACTAACTTTCATCGCCCAAAAGGGCAAACAAAATCTGCTGATGCTGATTTGCCAAGTTTTGGACCAACTAAAATGTTAGACATTGAGTTAGAAATGGCTTTTATTGTTGGTAAAGAAACTCAACTTAGCGAAACAATACACACCTCAAAAACTGATGAATATATTTTTGGCTTTGTTATTTTTAATGATTGGAGTGCACGCGATTTGCAAACATGGGAATACGTGCCACTTGGACCATTCTTAGCTAAGAACTTTTGCTCAACTATTTCTCCTTGGATAGTTACTTTAGAGGCTCTTGAACCTTTTAGAATTGCAGGCATAGAGCAAAATCCGGAGCCTTTACCGTATCTTAAATATAGTGGCAAACAGAATATAGACATTAATTTGGAAGTTGCCATAAAGCCTGAAAATACAGATGAAACAATTGTATCTAGAAGCAATTACAAACACATGTATTGGAACATGAGTCAACAATTGGCGCACCATGCTAGTAATGGTTGTAATATGCAAGTTGGTGATATGTATGCTAGTGGTACTATTAGTGGACCTACTCCAGATAGTTACGGCTCAATGCTTGAAATAACCTGGCGCGGTACAAAACCAGTAACATTAAGTGATGGTACCGAACGTAAATTTATTAATGATAATGATACCGTAATCATGCGCGGACATGCATTAAAAGATGGAATAAGGGTTGGTTTTGGAGAGTGCGCGGCAAAGGTTTTAAAAAGTAATTAGAGCAATTTAAAATTTGGTATATTTTTAATAAGTGTAAATTTTCAACTAAAATAATCTTGTAAACTACCAAAATAAGCACTGTTCCACCCTTCTACAATTTCATCATAAGCTTCGTCAGGGATATTGTTATGCCTTAGCTCAACAGATGAGCCTTCGGCCATTTCATGAATTTTTATTGTAACAATTGATGGTACTTCGTTTTCACCAAAATACCATTCTTGCACGAGTTTTTTATTTTCTGCAAATTCCAAATTTTTGCCAACAATATCACCATCCATCATACTAAATTCAGAACCTACTTCAATGCTCATCTCTGCCTCTTGGTCGGTCCACATTTTTATCGTTAGCGGATTTGTAATAGCAATATAAACCTCCTCGGGTGTTGCTGGCAGCGTAAAATATTTTTTATAATCTTTCATTTTTATATAATTATTATTTTGTAGTTATATAACTTAACTATTTAGGTTCGCTGTATGTTTCGTCTTGTTTACTTTTGTCGTTACGGGCATCAATATCTTCAATCAGTATCCACTTGCCTTTTACAAATTTCAAGGCATCAAAACTCATATCATTTACATAAAATTGTTTTTGGTTTTTGAGTGCCGCATTGGGTGGAATCAAATGGTCAAATACAATCATTTTAGTTGATAAGTTGTATCTGCAACTGATACTTATATCATATTTGTACTCTAAAATAAGTCGTCGTTGTTGTCGGTTATTTATCTGTATAACTGGTTCGCCACAAACTATATTTCCATTGGCATCAAAACTCCATACCTCAATAAGTTTTTTCTTACTTAATATGCTTTTCCAATCTATCCCAATTAGCGTGTAGTATGTTTTCTTGAGATTTTTTTTTTGGATTAATTGGTAGTAATGTGCGCCATACCATTTGTTTGGCGATGTAGCTGCATTCTCATAATTTTTAAGTTCGTTAGTTTTATCAATAAATGATTGCACATAAAAATAATTTTGTTTTTTGATAACAGCCAAACAATAGTAATCAAAACTATTACTGTCGTTCATAATTTCCCAAGAAAAAATGGTTAATTTTTTATCATCCGATTTTAGAACTGAAATTACATTCAAACTATCTAACTTTTCAATACTCAAATCATCGGCTGCTTTATTGATGCAATGAATTATTTGCGACGATATATCCTTACGTTGTTTGAAGTTTGAAGTAGTTAATAGTTTATTACTGTATAGTTTTATGCTATCAGAATATTGTGCAATTGAATTTGTTTTAGTAAGTAGAAATATAGCACTTATTGATACTATAACAATCCAAAATTTATTTATGTAACTCAAAACTGGAACTTCTTTTTAATATACAAGAAAGGTATTTGAAAAAATAAAATTGCAGCAATAATAACTCCAAAAAATTGCGTGCTTGGGTCAAAATTTTTCAGTGCAATAACAACTGAAATGGTTCCTAAGCTTACTGCATAAATTATTAGAACTACTTGCTTGTGTGTTAATCCTAAATCTTGCAAACGATGGTGTAGGTGATTTCTGTCTGCAGAAAACGGCGACACTCCTCGCACTGCACGGTATATGAAAATTCTTAATGTATCATATAACGGATAAATTAGTGCAGCAACGACTAATGCTGGTTTCGAAATTTTATCTAATGGGTTGATGAGAACATAACTCTTTTGGTATTCGATAAGCTGTAAAGCAAGTATAGCCATTATTAAACCTATGGTGAGTGAACCACTATCGCCCATAAAAATGCGTGCTGGTGAAAAATTAAAACCTAAAAAGCCAAGTAATGAACCAGCTAATGAAAATGAAAAACAACTTAACACTAAATTGCCAGCTTCAAAAAACCAAATACCAAAAATCATAGCACCAATAAATGCTACACCTGATGCTAATCCATCAACTCCATCTATAAGATTGTAGGAATTTATGATAACAATTATTGTAAAAATAGAAAGAAATATGCTTATACCTTCTGGCAATTCTTCAACCATTAAAACTCCGTGTAAACTCTTAATCCGTAAATCGGCCATTAATACCAAAATAAGTGCAACTAAAAAATGAGCTGCAAGTTTTTTAATCGGAGCAGTTCCAATAATATCATCTTTAACTCCTACAAAAAACAATATAAGCATACACGCAATTTCATATTTGAATGTTTGCATGTAAATGATTGGATAAGTAAGTGAATATGCGAAAATAGTTCCTGCAAAAATCATAATTCCTCCAATTGTTGGAATTTCTCCTTTGTGCGTTTTACGTTTCTCATCTGGCTTATCAATTAGGCCTTTTAGTTCGGCAACTTTAATAAGTGAAGGAGTAAAAAAAATAACTATTACAAAGGAAATTACAAAAGCCAAAAAACAAAGTGCCATAGAATGTATGTGCTTGATTATTTATTATTGTAAGTAAATATAAAATAAAAATTAATTATTCATAGCGATTGCAACAAGTATTTTTAATATTCAAGTTCAACGTAATATCCTGAATGTGTTCTTATATTTATAACTCGCCCTTCTTCAAAAATAAGGTATTGACCTTTTATACCATTCAACTTCCCTTCAATGATTGGAACTTTGTCGAAACCTATACTAGTTACTTTTTTTGGATATTCAATAACTGGGTAATTAATTTCAATAATATCATTTTCCAATGATGCGTAATCTTGCAAGTCCATTGGTAAAGATTCTATGGCATTGTTTATAAGTGGTGTAAGCTCTTCGGTAGTAGTTACGTTGGTGAGCATTTTTCGCCAATCGGTTTTATCTGTAAACAAGTCTTTTAATGCGACTTCAATGCAACCTGCAAGATATCGGTTGGGTGTTTCTGCAATAATAGTTGCAAGTGTTGCACCTTGGTCAATCCAACGCGTTGGCACTTGTGTACTCCGTGTAACACCAACTTTTGTGCTTGAACTTTGCGCCAAATAAACGTAATGTGGTTGCACATGATTTTCTTGCTCCCATATAGCATCTCGGCCTTCACCCAAGTGTCCGCGACAAAGCTCAGGACGCAAAATACAATCAGAATTTTCAGCACTTTTTGCAAAGCAAGGGTAACAAAATCCTTGTGCAAACGATTTTGGTGTTTGCTTACCACAGTTAACGCAGTTTATTCGGTTGTTGAAACTCAACTTAATATTTGCTCCAACCAAATCATTCATTGGTACGCTAACACCTTCCAAATTCATAAAATATTGAACTGTTGAAGTTAGTTGTACTTTCATTTTATGAATATTGCCCTTTTCTGTCATAACTTATTTTGATGCGAATTAATTGAGAATAATATTCATTTCAAATTTTAATCGCTTATTAGTTGGCATCAGTTTGTTTTGATTTTACATGGTAGAATTTTGCATGGTTTAATTTATACCACAAACAAAATTAAAATACTCAGAGGTTCAAAAATTAGCAGTGTAATAATATATCACTTACCTATAGAATTAAATTTATTACAACACAAAATTCAAATTCTAGATTGTAAACTTAGTTTTTATGAATAGTAAATTGTATTTCTAGTTTGGCAATTAACTGAAAAGCCTTTGTTATACTTGACATTCAAATTTACATTTCTAATTTCGGCAAAAAAATAAATATATGATAAATGTACTCATAACAGGTGCAACCTCGGGCATTGGTATGGCATGCGCAAAAATATTTGCAGCAAATGGATACAACTTAATTATTACTGGACGCAGGCAAGAACGATTAGTTGCCTTGCAACAGCAGCTAAAAACTACTCATGGTGTAAAAGTATTGCCATTGTGCTTTGATGTTAGAAACAAAGAGGAAGCGGCTGCAGCATTCGAAAAAATAAAAGCAAAGAATTTATCCATTGATATATTAATTAATAATGCTGGTTTAGCTTCTGGTTTTGGTGCTATTCAAGATGGTAACCTTACTGATTGGGAAACCATGATTGATACTAACATTAAAGGTTTACTATACATCACTAAGTTAACGGCATCTATTATGATTCAGCAAAAATCAGGACATATTATTAACGTGGCATCAATTGCTGGCAAAGAAGCATATCCAAATGGAAATGTTTATTGCGCCACTAAAGCTGCCGTTGATTCACTTTCAAAATCAATGCGAATTGATTTGTTACCTCACAACATTCGCGTTTGCAACATTGCACCTGGTTTAGTTGAAACTGAGTTTTCGTTGGTAAGATATAATGGTAATGAAGAGTTGGCTGCTAATCCATATAAAAATATACATCCGTTAAACGGTGATGACATTGCCGATACTATTTTTTGGGTAGCTACGCGCCCTGCACATATAAATATTGCTGATGTTTACATAACACCAACTGCACAGGCCAACACGCGTGATGTATTCAGAGAAGGGTAGGAGGGTTTTGTGGTTAATTTATCACAATTTGTAACACTAATTAAACTTTTAATTGCCAAATATTAAGAATTATCTATTTTCGCCACCCAAATTAAAAAATATAACATGAAGAAAATTTTTATCGTTGCATTTGCAATCTTTTCTTTCGCCATTAGCAACGTAAGCTTGGCTCAAAAAACAGGTTTTGTAAACTTGAATGACTTATTGCTATTGATGCCTGAGCGCAAAAAAGCTGAAACTGATATTCAAGATTATGCAAAACAATTGGATAGCCAATTAAAAACAATGAGTGCTGAGTATGAATCAAAAGTTGGCGAATACCAAAAGCAGGAAGCTATGATGGCTGAACCCTTAAAAGTTGATAAGCAAAAAGAATTAGCAGATTTAGAAGAACGTATCCGTACTTTTCAATCAACAGCGCAAGAATCTTTACAAAAAAAGCAAAGCGAATTGTTAGAGCCAATGGTAAAAAAAGCCAAAAAAGCTATTGAAGATGTAGCCAAAGAAGGTTCATACAAGCAAGTATTTGATACAAGTTCAGGCATCGTTCTTTATAACGACCCTGCTGATGACATTGCAGCATTAGTGAAAAAGAAACTAGGTGTAGGTATGCCCGAAGCTCCAGCAGTTCCTGCTCCTAAAAAGTAATATTTTTAAAGTAATATTTTATGAACCCCACATATATCATGTGGGGTTTGTTAATTTTAGCCCTGTAAATTGTAATAATGAATAACAATCCTATTGGCATTTTTGATTCGGGAATTGGTGGCTTAACAGTTGCAAATGCAATACACAAGCTTATGCCAAACGAACCTTTGATTTATTTTGGTGATACAGCACATTTTCCTTACGGTGAAAAATCTCCCGACTCAATTAAATACTATTCAATACGCATTGCCGATTTTTTAATTGAAAAGAACGCTAAATGCATAGTTATTGCATGCAACACAGCCTCATCAATAGCTTACGAAGTAGTTAAAAAGCATGTAAAAAATAAAATTCCAGTTATCAGTGTTATTGAACCTGTTGTGAATGTTGT
>Ga0114959_10003802_pt1 | contig 11744 bp, 10 predicted proteins | sample C_130625_EF_Meta_FD_87317 | JGI IMG/M metagenome (GOLD analysis project Ga0114959, IMG submission 87317) | Freshwater microbial communities from Lake Croche, Canada to study carbon cycling - C_130625_EF_MetaG | ecosystem: Environmental > Aquatic > Freshwater > Lake | place: Lake Croche, Canada...
CGATTTACCATCCCAAAAAGCTAGGCAATAATCGCAGGATTCAATAATACTTTCATTACGTCTCAGACCGGCAGCTCTTCCATATTTTTTCCAGTCTGGTTTAAACAATATTATAGGAATATTATTTTCGTTACCCATCTTTCGGCTAACGTATCTGCTCCTTTTGCACCCCCAGAAATGATGCTTGAAATTTTTAAGTTCAATTTTAAAATTTCATTTTCAAGCATTTCATAATTTTCAAAAGTTCTACTCCCGATTACTGATAGTTTCATATTTTTATATTTTATTTTTTACTCTTTAATATTATACTTACAAATTCACATATATTTGATCCACTTGCCTTCTTTCCAGAACTACCAATTCCATCTTTCATTCTTAAACCTTCTGTTTCAATAAAAGTTACATATTTCTCTTCTAATTCATATTTTTCGAAAACATCTTCATACAATTTTCTCAACTCACTTAATTTATCTTGATATAAATACCTTGGTTTCTTTTCTCCATTATATTCTACTATTTTACACCAGTATCTATATATAAATACCTTTTCAACTGATTCATTATCAACAATAATTCTTGATTTTACGACTAAACTAGGTGCATTAAATTGTATCATATTGTTTGTTTTATTGAAGTGCAAACTTAAATCATGGATTTGCAACCTAATTTCAAATACGATTTATTTATAAAATAATCAGTTTGAAATTAGATTTCAATAAACTATTCTAATTTTATACATTAAAAGATATATATGAATGAACAAATTGATATTACTACAGAAAAATATAACTTAAATGAGGTTGTATCATTTCTGAAAACTAAAGAAGCTTTTGGAGGTTTGTCTAACATGGCAGCTAAACTATATCCGATATATGTTAATAATTCCATTATAGATAACACTGAAATATTATATCAAATCTGCAGGTACCCTGAAAATCCTGAAATACAAAATCAAATTCTAACTACTAAAAGTCCAATGGGTGCTAAAATGGTTTCGAAAAAGTACAGAAAAGAATACACGAGGTTTGATTTTGAGAATGTCAAGATAGATATTATGTATTGGTGTTTGAGGGTTAAACTTGCATGTAATCCTCTTAATTTTGGGTCTTTATTAGAAAGTACAGGTGATAAGGTAATAGTAGAAATAAGTAGAAATGATCCATTTTGGGGTGCACAATTCTCTAAAGATACTTCTGGTGTTTTAGTTGGTCAGAATATCTTAGGTAAACTATTAATGGAATTAAGGTCATATTATAGAATAAATAAGGGTAAAACAACAATTTTAAAAGTTGAACCTTTAGAAATTGAAAATTTTAAATTATTAGGTAATTCAATTGATATAGTAGTTAATAATGTATTATTATCAAGCAAATAAACCTATCAGATTTTTTGTATAAAAATACTTTAACTTCATATAATTATTTTAAATCATAAATATGGCTAAATACTATAGATTCAATCCTAAAGGAGAAATATTAGTTGAAAAGACATTTGATGAATCATTTAGATATGGTGTTAATAAGGAATATATTAAAGTGAAAAAGCAAAAAAAATGGGGAATTGCTTTATTTGAAACTTTAGAAGTTGTAATTCCTATTATTTACGATAGCATTGAAAATTGGGCCGATTCGAAGCCACAATATATTATAGTTGTAAAAGATGAAATATTTTCTATAATTAATTTAGCAAATAAAGAGCAAATTGGTGAAAATTATAGCAATATTAATTTGAGAAGTAAGAATGATAAATATGCAGTTGTTACTTTGCAAAATAAGAAAGGCATTATTGATATTGATGGCGAAATCATTATTCAACCAATTTATGATAATTGTGAAATATTATTCAATGAAAAATTTCTTCTTACTGAAGGAAGTTCATTGAGACTCTCAAATGCAAAAAATGAATTTATAGGTGAAAAAATTATAGCAGACAGAGTAGTTGCTTTAAATGAAAAAATTAATAATTCTTATATAACTAAATATTTTAAATTTATAATTAATGAGACTAAATATGGTTTGTTAGATTGTAATTTTAATCTCTTGGCGCCCTGTGTTTATGATAGAATCAATTTTATTAATAATGATAAATTTTTTACAGTTTTGAATGGGAAAAATTTAGTAATAAATAATAAAAATGTTATTTTAAAAGAGTTTAGTTACACTTTCCATTTTAAAGAGGAACATCTTTTAAGTAATGGGGAATTCAATTATATAATCAGAAAGGATAGTTCTTATGGTGCAAAATGTGGAATAATGAATGAAAAATATGAAATAACATTACCAATTGAATATGATTGGATTGATTTTTCACATGATGTATGTGTTGTTAGAAAAGGAAGATCAGAGTATATACTTGATGGAAATTATATTATAATACCTGATTCAAAATATAAAGAAATAGGAAATTTTGAAAAAGAAGGAATTGCTTGTGCCAAATGCGAAGACTTGAAATATGTTTTTATTAATAAAAATGGGAAAACTTTTTTTGAAACTAAATTTGATTCTGTTTATTTAGGCAGTCGTTCTTTATTAAATTTTTTATTTGAAGGTAATAGAAATAAACATAAATCCGGTTTATGTGGAGTTTGTATTAATTCAAAATGGGGTTATATTGATTTGAGTGGCAGAATACTCATAGAATGCAAATATGACGAAATTTCAGATTTTGATATAAATAATAATTCTATCGTAAAGTATAATGGGAAATGGGGCGTTATAAATAATGAAGGCAAAATAGTTATAGAATGTAAATATGATGAATTTTCTAATTTTGATAATAATAATAACTCTATTGTAAAGTACAATGGCAAGTGGGGAGTAATTGATGATTTAGGTAAATCATTAATACCATTTGAGTTTGACAGCATAGTTGATTATAACTTACATAGCAAATTAATCATATCAAATTTTGAAGATAAATATGGGTTAATTGATTTTAGTAAAAAAATTATTATTAACTACGAATACGATAATATTGATTTCATCGATGAAAAGATTTTAACCGGATATGCCAAAAAACCGATATTCAAAAAAACAAAATCTAAAATTAATATAGTTGAGCCAATAGGACTATTGGATAGCAAATTACTTGAAAAACATAATACATTAATTCATGATGATTTATTAAGGGTGATGATTATGGCAGTAGTAAGTGGTGAAGTTGACGAATTATCAAATGAATTATATGTTGTTGATGTAATCAGAAAAGATCTAAGTACAGCAACTTTTATTAGTGGTTATGCAGGAGGTGGCGTTTGGGATGAGTGCACATTTGTTAATGAGAAGGAATATAATGGAGAAGAAGGGGGATTCACTATATTCGATTATGTTAGAGATGATGAGTTTGTTAAGGGATTAGTAGGTGATTATATTTGCGAAATAGATGATGAATTAGACGAGTATCAATATAAATCATTAAATCATTTTAAAAATATTGGGGATAAAGATTTGAAACTATTATATTCTGTTTGGTATAATGATTCAGTCAATTATACTGAAATTTATAAAAAAGATAAAAAACGGTTCAAGAAATTACTAAAAGCAACAGGTGGAATCAGATGGAAAGATTGGGACTTTAAATTTTAGTTTTCAAAATGTTGGATTATAGCAGCAACATAAACTGAAGCAACACGGTTTGGACAATCTTTCCACTTTGGATCTGTATATTGACCGGTTTTAAATCTAATTTCAATTTTTAGTGATTTGTATCTTTCTAGAATTAATTTGAATAATTCTAAATCTATTGGATATGTTTTGTTTTTCGAATTAATTATTTGAAATGTGTTTCCATTTCTTTCCACCCAGAAAAAAGATCTTTTACCTAGAGTTTTAATCTTAATTTTTTTGTTAAGTTGACTTAATATTTTGTTGTACATATTATTGTATTTGATTTTTTTTAATTATAGTGTTTAATTGCAGTGTCTAGTCTTTTCTTTATTAAATCTACAACTTCTACCGGAGATATTACTTTTACGCTTGCTCCATATCCTAATATAGCCCGAATTAGCTCCCCGCTATTATAGACAGTCAATTCAACTTTTAAGACCTTTTTATCTTCACTTAGTTGATATTTTTGATTGGACATTAAAGGTTGATCAATGACTTGTTGTATAGCAGTATTATAAAATTCCAATTCAAGTTTAATTGGTTCAGAGTCGTCATCTTGAAAAATTCCAAATATAAATTCAAAAAATTTATTTGAATCAAAAGACTTTGATTCAAAATATTCTTCTTCGGAATTCTTTATGTCAGTTATACGTTCCAAAGAATAAATTCGGGCTTTCTCCTTTTTAGAATGATCAAATCCAACTATATACCAACGATTTCTAAATGCTTTTAAAAGGTATGGTGATATAATCTTTATTTCAGCTTCTTTATTTGGCTTTTGATATACTACTGTAATTGAAGTTTTATTAAAGATTGAGTCAAAAATTTTTTCAATCCACTCGTAACCCTTTTTACTATGAGATATTTCCGGTTGTATGTATTGAGTTACTACTAGTTGTTCTCTATAACTATCCTCTATAGTATCTGATGTTTTATCATAACCTTTTAGTATTTTCGACATTGCAGAATTATAACGTTTTACAAACTGATTTGAAAACAAATTCTGTAATGTATGCGTGGCTAATTCTAAATGAATTAATTCCTTTTCTGAGATTGGAAATTTTTTAATTGAAAAATTTGGGTCGGTATAATAAATTTTTCTATGCCTATCTTCAATTACTATATCAGCTGACCATAATGATATAATTCTTTGGATATCAATTTTTACCATATTTGAGCTTATTACATTATCTCCACCTAACTTTCTGTGAATTTCAGCAAGTGACCTTGGTTTCCCGCCCTTTAAAAATGCATCAATTTCAAAATATCTCTGTAAATCAGGCTTTGGACTTTTATTCATGGTTACCTATTTTTTAGATTTTTACTAAAATAGTTTGATTTGAAATTAGGTTGCAATTGAGGTCTGTACTTTTGTTCTATATTAAAAAACCTTAAATATAAAGTTACCACATATGAAGAAAATCACACACATTAATTTCAAAGGGAACAAAATAGTTAAGATTGGTAATAAATATTTTATAAACACTTCTAACTGTAATAATTATATTGTTTTAAATAGTATAAAATATTATAATATAAAAAGAAAAGAATTAAGATTATTGGGTATGAAGTTTCCTAAAAAGGAGGTTATTCCAATGACTGATGATGAAATAAAAGAATTAAGAACGCTACTAAGGGAGTATATTAAAGTTAATGAGAAAAGTATAGGCAATAAGATGGTTGAAATGGGGTACAAATTAAAAGGGTTTAACTGTTGAGATTAAACCATAAACAAGTAAAAAACAAATAATGAATACTAAAAACAATTTCAAGCAGGGCTACGAAAACCTAAATCCTAACCAAAAACAGGCAGTTGACACCATAAACGGTCCCCTTTGCGTATTGGCAAATGCGGGTTCTGGGAAAAGTACGGTTGTGGCTTTAAGATGCTGTAATATCCTCCAAAAGACGGATATGAAGCCTTCCAATATCCTATGTCTAACCTTTTCTAATGCTGGGGTAGATTCTATGAAAAAGAAGCTTAAGGCTTTAATGGGAGAAGCTGCCGATCAAGTGAAAGTTTCCACTTTTCACTCCTTTGCCCATGAAATAATAACTGAGAATCATACACCTGGGTTTAAGAATAATACTACTATACTAACTTCTGGCCAAAGTTTCATGATCTTGGAGAAGTTGTTAGCTAATCCAAAGTCTGCAGGAACCTTCTATGACATCAAACCTGCTTCAGCAAAAAAACTACATTCACTTCATAGTATTTTTAGCTTATTTAAAAAGGAATGTATTACGAATGAGGATATCATCTCCTATACGAACCAGTGTCTTGAATCGATTCTGCCATATGAAGAAGAATATTTATTAAAAAAGGGTGGGTTAAATGCCGAAGGAAAAAAGTTAGCTAAAAAAATTGAAGACTTTAGTAAGTCAATTATGCCATTATATAATGAATATCAAAATATACTAGAAGAAAAAGGCAAGATTGAGTTTCAGGATATGTTAAACGATGCTGTTTATATTTTAGAATCAAAGGATGCGTTAAGACAAACATTACAAGAACGTTATCAATATATCATGGTTGATGAATTTCAGGATTGCAATAAAATTATGGTTGCATTACTTGGCTTATTAATTAAAGATGTTGAATCACCAAACCTATGTATTGTAGGTGATGAGCTTCAGACTATCTACCGTTTCCAAGGAGCTAATTTGAGCAATTTTGAATGGGTATCAAATATGTTACCAGAAATTCAGACGATTGTTTTAGATACCAACTATAGAAGTACTAAAAATATTCTTAACAAGTCATACGATTTAATCAGTCAATCTAAGCATATACATCCATTGAAGAAAAGCCCTATGATCGCTGGTAGTATTACTTTAGATAAATGGCAGGATCAAACTCCAGTAATTCTATCTTATGAAGATCAAGAACAAGAGGCACATGAAATTGCCGCATCTATAAAAAAATTAATAAGCACAACTGAAAACGATGAAGATATTATAGTGCTTGCTAGAAGAAGAAATGATTTAAAACCAATACAGAAGTGGTTAAAAATCATGGATGTTGAGTACAAGCTTAATTTTTCTAAAAATAATTTACTTGAAACTAAATATGGTAAATCAATTTACAATACACTGATGTGTTTGAAATTTATGGATAAAGACACTAAAGTTGCTGACGCCTACTTTTGTGACTTATTAATAGAATCTGGACATAAGAAGGCACTAGGGTATGCTTATCTATTGTATAAGAAAGAAGATTCTAATTTGTCTTTTATGGTTTGGCTTGGTTTAATCACAAATAATGAACGTCTTGCAGAAATTGCTTCAATTTCTAACGATATAGCCGTATTAGAAGATTTTAAGTATAAGGAAATTGATGTTGAATTAGAGGGGTTCTTTAAGAAGCACATCATTAAATTCAATCAAGAAACACCAATAGCAATTATTGGCGATGAGTGGGATGCATTTGTTTCTCAGTTTAAATCAACAGATAATAAAAAGTCATTAGAATCCCTGGCTGAGTTACTTGAATACTACAAGCATTATGAATTAAGTATTGACTTTGTGGACAATACTCCAAGCAAGGCCAGAGTAATATTATCCACTATTCATGGCACAAAGGGTCTTGAGTATGATTACGTTTATTTAATCTCACTTGTGAATTCTGCATACGAGGATAAAGGCGATGTATATGGGTCCATCAATGTGCCTAAAATACTCAACCGCTTTATAATGACAGAGGCAGAGGACACAGAGGACTTGTTGAAATTAATTTACGTAGCAATGACTCGTGCAAAAAAGAACTTACACCTAAGCTATTTTAGAACAAGTTATTCTATGAAGCCTTTAACTATTACTTCATTATTAAAGCCATTAATAGAAAGTGGAAGCTTAATTGAAATTAAGTTCCATTCTTTCGAACTACCACAATTTACTGGTACAAAAGCTCCAATTAATTTAGATACAGAATACTTAGCCTTAGTTAGGGAGAAGCTAGAGAAGTTTCATATTTCTCCAAGTAGTATAAGCAATTGGTTGTCTTGCGAGAATAAGTTTTTCTACCATAACATTTGTAAAATTCCAGGGCTTCCTTCAGTACATACTTCATTTGGTTCTTTTATACACGCAATTTTAGAACATATTGTTGATGGCGACAGACTACAACCCAACGTAAATGAGATCAATGACATCGTTGAAAATGTGTTTTTAAAATTTCAACATAGATTTCATCCATTACATAGAAATACCTATAAAAGGTATGCTAAGGCAGTGATTGAGAACTATTTAATGAATCACCCAATTCTAAAAAAGCCAATGTATACTGAAAAGTACCTTACTACAACTCTTTCTAATGGGGTTAGACTTAATGGTATTGTAGATAGGATAGATGAAACTGCTACTGGATTTCACGTGATTGATTATAAATCAAACAAGTTTGCAGAAAAGCTAGAGCCATTTGTAGATGAACTGAATATTGGTAATGGATATTGGAAACAAGGGGCTATTTATAGCCGCCTTATATTAAACAATTTCCCTGATATAAAAAATACTCAACTTTCTTTTGACTACCTCACTTTAAATAAAAGGGTAGAGTTTAAAGACGAGCCAAATGCAGAATTTGAAAATTGGTTATCAACCATTTGGGAAGAAATTCAATCACTTAGCTTAAATGAAACTTGCACCGATCAAGCTTGCGTTTACTGTAAAAAAAATTATCAATAAAATTATTAACATGTGCAGAACTATTTTTTTTCGAAAATACTTCTGCACATCTTGATAAAATATCCAAAATAATTTCAAGGATTCAATTTTACTGTCTCACATTTGTCCCCCTCCAAAATTTAAGACAAAGTGCAAATAGATTGCACACACTTAATTCAAATTTGTAAAAATATACACCATGGCAAATAAGGAAATTTCTAAAGAGCTTTTGTCAGCAATTCAAAAGATTGTTAGTGAAACAAAAGGCCAAACCCTAACCGATGATTTAATCAATGAATTAGAGGTTGTTACAAAACCCATTTCTGAATTTTACGAAATCACAAGTTTCCAAGCACTAGTGTTTTCGGTTTATTTGGAATGCGGACTAAGAGATATAGATGTTGATACTGAGAAGTTGATAGGTTATTATGGGAAAAACATGAGTGTTATGGCAGACATCAATGAAGCCGTGGATCAATTACTTGAAAAAAAATTAGTTTACATAAGACGACATGATTACTCTTCAGGTAGAAAAAAGTCATATAATAAAACTATAGCAGCAAAAGATAAAGTTTTGGATTCTCTTATGAAAGGTGATAAGACGTTATTAGAGATTACTAAAGTCACCAACTTCTATTCATTACTTACAGAAGTAAGAGAGTTACTAGTTAAAAGAATTGATGGGATTATTACGACTTATGAATTAGGGACAGAAGTAAGGGGTATTTTAGAACATCATAGGGCTTTCCCAGAAGTTGAATGGTTATTAAATATTGAAGAATTAGACAATTATGATATCTGCTTAGCCTTGGATTTGACTATTGAGCATGTGGAAGGCGCTGAAGAGGTAGATTTTGATAAATTAATCAAAGAAGTATTTTCAGATGTTCAAGATAGAGTGAAGTATAAAAGAAAAATTAAAGAGAATAGATGTGCATTAGTACTAAATGATATAGTAGAATTTACTGACTCTGGATTTTCATTTTTAAACTATATACGACTTTCGGATACTGCTATGGATATATTCTTAGGGGGTTATAAGGATACCATTAAGAAAGAGTTTAAACCTAAGATGGGAAATTTAATATATCCTGATAAGATTGAAAGCGAAAAGCTTTATTATAATCCTGCAGAAAGAGAGCAGATTGAAACTCTAACAACAGCGCTTGATGATACTAACTATAAGGACTTAGTTGAAAGAATGAAGCTTCAAGGGATGAAAGCTGGATTTAGTGTACTTCTATATGGTTTTCCTGGGACTGGAAAGACATCTTCAGTAAAACAAATAGCAAAAGCTACAGGAAGAAGTATCTATATGGTTGAAATAGATAAAATACAAAGTAAATGGGTAGGAGAAAGTGAAAAAAACCTTGCTAAAGTATTTGAAGAATATAAATATTGTAAGAAGCACTTTAATATAGATCCAATACTTCTATTTAATGAGGCAGACGCCATACTTGGTAAAAGATTCAATGTGAATAGTTCGGTAGATAAAACGTTTAATGCTCTTCAGAACATTTTATTACAGGAGCTTGAAGATTTTGAGGGAATTTTTATGGCAACCACAAACTTGGCAGATCAGCTTGACAAAGCCTTTGATAGAAGGTTGCTTTATAAAGTTGATTTTCAAAAACCAGAAAAAAGTATCAGCAAAAAGATATTAGGCCATGCTTTTAGTTATTTAACAGAAGAAATCATTGAAAAAATAAATGAATGTTACACTTTAACAGGTGGCCAAATTTCAAATATTAGAAAAAAGCTTCTGGTAAAGTCTATTTTAACCAAAGACTTGAATTTAGAAGAGTATGTTCAAGTGCTTTGTAAAGACGAAATTATTCTTAATCAAAATAACAGAACACCAATAGGATTTTCACATAAAACCAATTAATTATGCAACCATTTATTTATTACATCGTATCATTTATTGCAGGCGGTATTATTACTTATATTTTTGCTAAAGCAAAATTTGATACTCCTGAATTCGAGGAAAAAGCGAAAGCATTGGAAACTTATAAAAAAATTATCGAAGGAGAAAGAAATGAGCTGGCAATAAAGCTAGCCAAAGCTGAAGAAAGAGTTGAAAATGCAAGAACTGCTTACGGTGATTTAAAAACATCCATTGCGAGTATGGGTGAAACCTATAAGGCAGAGTTTAAAAATGTAGCCAATGAAATTTTAGAACAGAAATCTAAAAATTTAGAGGAAACAAGCAATAAAAACATAAAGACATTATTAGATCCTTTAAATACAGAATTAAAAGATTTTAAAGCAAAGGTTGACAAAGTTTATAATGATGAAGCAAGAGAGAGACACTCCCTGGAGAGTCAAGTAAAAATGCTTGTGCAAACAAGTACGCAAGTAAGTCAACAAGCAGAGAACCTAACTAATGCCTTAAAGGGTAATGTAAAACAACAAGGTAATTGGGGTGAGATGATTCTGAGCTCTATTTTGGAAAATTCGGGTTTAACAGAAAATAGAGAATACTTCTTGCAGGAGTTTATAAAAGATAAATCAGGTGAGATAATAAAAGATGATAATGGTAATGCTTTACAACCCGATGTTACCATTCATTACCCAGATGAAAGAAAGGTAATTGTCGATTCTAAAGTGTCTTTGGTGGCGTGGGAAAGATACATGAAAGAGACTGACTCGACATTACAGAAGGGCGAACTAGAATTACATATAAAGTCAATCAAAGCTCATATTGATGGTCTAAGTAAGAAGAATTATCCAAAGTATGCTAAAGCCTTAGACCATGTTATATTATTCATACCAATAGAGCCTGCTTTTTTAGAAGCAGTAAAGCAAGACACAGGTTTATGGAAATACGCCTATGATAAAAAAGTGCTTATTGTTGGTCCAACCAACTTACTACTAGTTTTAAAGATTGTTGCTGATATATGGCAGATAGAAAAGCAAAGTAAGAATGCAATTGAAATTGCCGAGAAGGCAGGTGAATTATATGATAAACTATTTGGCTTTATAGAATCAATGGAAGATGTGGGTGCAGGACTTAACAAGGCTAATCAGTATTATGAAAAAGCTATGGGACAATTATCTACTGGTAAGGGTAATGCGATAAAAAAGGCAGAGGAATTAAAAGCACTTGGTGCAGATACTAAGAAGCAGTTCCCAGATAGGTTGATTGATAATAATGAGACTTAAAAAATAGATTTAATATATTATTAAGATTTTGAAGATTGGGGTTAGTAAAAGTAAGAAGGTGATTGTGGTTGTGTATAACCCGTCATCTTCTTTTCTTCCCAAATAACAGAATTAACCTTTCAAGAAATGACTACTCAATTACTTATTGGGAAGAATAGTGATGGAGAAGATCAATACATTGAATTAACAAAAGTTCCAGTATTGATAATTTCCTACTGTGAAGAAGAACAACTAAAATCCATTTTTAGCCAGTTTAATTTATTCGATTTTGTAAATAAGAATTATTTAATAGCAAATACTAGATTTTTTAAA
>Ga0114959_10003805_pt1 | contig 11740 bp, 14 predicted proteins | sample C_130625_EF_Meta_FD_87317 | JGI IMG/M metagenome (GOLD analysis project Ga0114959, IMG submission 87317) | Freshwater microbial communities from Lake Croche, Canada to study carbon cycling - C_130625_EF_MetaG | ecosystem: Environmental > Aquatic > Freshwater > Lake | place: Lake Croche, Canada...
ATTTAAAATAATATAAATGTCTGAACAAAAAACACCCTCAACGGCTCCCACAAATTCTACGCAGCCTCAGACGGCTGGTTCTAGTTATAAACTTCCAGGAGATATTACACTCCAACATGCTAGTAAATTGGCAATTGTAGAAGATAAACCCATTATGTTAGATTATTGGACTGCATCTGTTGATAAAAAGGCACTCATTGGTATTCGTGACACTGGCGAAAAATTACTGGTCAAGAGTGAAGAGGAATATACTAGTCCCATTTCAATATTTTACAAGAGAGCTAATGATTATATTATTATCACAGAAAATTCGATTTATTTGGTATCTGCTGATATTATCACTAGAAAGATATCATAAAATATTTTGTTTGAATTGTATGTTTTGAGTCGATTGTTTGGTTTGAGTCGATTGTTTGGTTTGAGTCGATTGATTTAGTTGAGTATTTCTAGTTAATTTGTGCATTTTTCCTGAAACTAGTGATGATATATATGGCGTTGCACCATATTTTGCCGCAGTATGATACACATTATTTGGTAATATTTCTTTTGGTTCTGGAGGAACTATTAGATAACTAGGAGTTATATTTTGAACAATATCTGTATGGAAATATGGATTATTCGTATATCGTAAATTTGGTTGTCGGTAATCATTGAAGAGAGAATACATATTTGTATTTTTTAAATCAGGCAATTGATATTGATCATGTGATTGTTTTTGTAGATTTTGTATACTTCTAACAAAACGAGACATAATATATATTGTTGCGTTATTTTTTTTTGATTCTTTATTTGCAATTTAATAAAGAATCAAATTAGTATTTAATTTAAACCAAATCGAATATTATAATCTAATGACGGATTTCCAAAACGTGCAATTCTACCCCCTGAACCAGCACCGGCACCATTATATGATAAATTATAATACGTATTACTTGCATATTGTGCTCTCGTTAAACCCGCAAATGAATCACCTTTATTAGTGAGCGAATAAGGATAGTATGCTCTTTGAACTTGATATGCATAACTATTTGTAAATACACGCGAATTTAAGCCACTAACTCCCGAACCTGTTCCCATATACATTATGACTATATTATTTTTTACGTAAATTTATTATCTTAAATGAAATTATTGATTGTATCCCAATATTATGTTTGTATTTAATTGTGCGACACCAATTGATCTTGCAACTCGTGCTAAAGACCCTCCAGATGCTCCTGTATTTGATAAATATGATGTTGCTAACAGTCCTGCACTAGCCCTTGGATTACTGAATCTTGCTCCAGGAAACCCTATTTGTCTATCAAACATAGTTTTGGTTGCATATTGAACTCCTGTACTTAAACGATTTGTAGAAACCATGATATATATACTTTATAAAATATTCTACAAAATCATAGTTCTTTGTAGAATATTGAAAAGCCTTTTCTGGGAATTGAACCCAGGACCTTTAGTTTACAAGACTAACGCTCTACCACTAAGCTAAAAAGGCATAAAATATTTATTAATAAATATGTCTAAACATTTCTTTAAATGTTTTTATATTACATTTAATTAATTTTTAGTAAAAATTTATTTATAATTCCTGTGTAAAATTTATTTCTTGTTCCGTTGTGATGGTCATTGCGAGTAAAAAACATGTCTTTAATTCTGTGTAATCTAAAATCATATGTAAATGTGGTAATATCTAAAAATCTGATATTTGGTAAACCTAATTTATTTATTTCATTTTGTAATTGTTCATTGAAATTTAACGCTATTTTTGTCCTATCAAAAATATTCGGCAGATTTATTTGTGATAATTTATTTGATAGTATGGATAAATCTTGATTTTCTAAATAATTAATATGTCCATTTAGTAAACCAGTTTTTATATGTTTATCGTCTAAAGTAGGTAAGCCAATAGATAATATTATTACTGATTTATTATGAAAATTTTTTGTAATAAATTCTAAATAATTTTTTATAACATCTAGGTTGAAATCCATGTAATTAATCGACGGATTTTCTAAATATTTATGAATAAATGAAAAATCCACATCAACTCCTCCAAATAAAAAAAATAAATGTTTGTAATTGTTATTTTGAACATTTTGAATAATTGTATTATTATATTGTGATATTGACTGGGGATTATTCAAGCCTTTGGCGGTTCCTCCACTACATAACAAATGGGACGAATTATCAAATATCACAAAATTTGTATGGCTATCACCAGTAATGAGATTCATTGTATATATTTATATATTTACAATAATTCTTTCAATTTATCTAACACATTGGCACTTAGTTTAGTTGGAAATTCTATTTCAAAAATGATTATTAGGTTTCCAGTATGATGATCCCTTGTCAATCCCATATTGGGTATTATTTTTTTATAACCTGGTATAATAATATTTCCACTGTTATTATTTATAGTATAACTTTTACCATTGATATATTTTAATTCAAATGAAAACCCACATAATGATTCTTTTAATGTTATTTTTTTTTCAAAAATCAAATCTAAACCATTTCGTTTCAAACTGCTTGTATTGTTAATCTGGATAAATAATTTAACATCCCCTATACAACTTTCAGACGCAATATTACCCTTCTCTTTTAACATAATTATTTCATTATCATCAATTCCTTTGGGAATAGTTACATATAGAGTTTCGTTTTCAAATACTTTATTTCCGTTTTCCATAATCCATCTTTGTATATCTACCGGGATAGTCGCTCCTATCAATACTTGTTCCATTTCAATTTGAATATTTTTAATGATGGGAGTAGGTTTTTGCAACCCATGTGCTAAATTAATGGGTCTACCATTTCTGAAAATTTGAATATTCGGACGTCCAAATTGCGATGATTCTGGTATCCCAAAACCAAATGGCATTGAATCCATCCCCATACCCATTCCCATACCCAAAGGTCCATTGAATAATTTAGAAAAAATTTCTTCCATCGGGTCCATCTGTTCACGAGAATTGAATGATCCCATCATTTTAGCAAATGGATTGTTTTTCATCATATCATACTCCCTACGTTTTTCTTTGTCACCCAATGTTTCATATGCTTCTGTTATTTTTTGAAATTTAGCAACTGATTCAGGATCATTTTGATTTTTATCTGGATGCCATTTCAATGATAATTTTCGATATGCCTTTTTGATATCTTCTTGGCTAACATTTTCATCAATTTCTAATATATTGTAAAAATTATTGTTCATATAATATTATACTTGAGATAAACTTAAATATTTATTAACGTATATATTTACCAAGAATATGGAAACACAATTGTTTGTCAATAAATATCAACCCCGTTATTTAGTCGATTTTGAATTAGATCGAGAAATATTTGAAATATTGCACATTTTAATTAAAATGGATAATTTGAATATTTTGTTTATTGGAGATATTGGGTCTGGAAAAACCTCCTTTTTGAATGCAATGATTCGAGAATATTATAAAGATTATACATATTCTGAATATGAGTCAAATATTTTACAAATTAATAGTTTAAAAGAACAAGGTATAAACTATTATCGTAATGACGTCAAAACATTTTGTCAAACTTGCTCTATCATCAAACATAGGAAAAAAATTCTTATGTTAGATGATATTGATGTAATTAATGAACAAAGTCAACAGGTTTTTCGAAATTGTATAGATAAATATAGTCATAATGTTCATTTTATATCTTCTTGCACAAATAGTCAAAAAGTAATTGAAAGTTTACAGTCGCGTTTATTTATTATCAAGATAAAACCATTGCAAAAATTCAATCTTATTAAGATAATGAATAAAATAACAAAAAATGAAAATATTGAACTTGATTCTAATGTATCAGAATTTATATTAAATATGTCTAATACTACGGCTAAAATATTAATAAATTACATGGAAAAATTCAAATTAATGAATGAACGTATTACATTATCATTAGCAATGAATGTATGCACAAATATTAGTTTTTTAGTATTTCAGGAATATACTGATTTAGTAAAAAGTAAAAAATTATATGAATCGATAAAATTATTTTATTCTATTTACGACAAGGGATATTCTGTAATGGATATTTTAGATAATTATTTTTTATTTGTTAAAAATACCAATATGATATCCGAAGAGAAAAAATATAATATTATTCCCTTGTTATGTAAATATATTACTATTTTTCACAATATTCATGAAGATGAAATAGAATTAGCATTATTTACAAATAATTTATTCAAAATAATTCATTGTTGAAATTTGAATTAAAATTTTACAATAAAGTTTACTGCGTTCAAAATAAAAGACTTATAAAATAATTATCTTCTTCTAATATATAATCATGTCTTCGCAAATTTTTAAAAAACAAATACCATCTATAATGTTATATGAGTTGTTAGAAAAAATTGCAACGAAAACGGAAAAAAGATATATTTTTAATCGTAATTCTTACAAAAAGGGAATATTGGATAATACAATTACGGATTTCCTAATACAGTGTAAAGAATATTATTATTCATCTAAACAAAAATATTTAGAAAAGAAGTTGACATATAATTCCTTTGTTACCGTATTAAGACAAATATGTAATTTTAATAAGATTACCTATACGAGTCAAATTAAATATTGTAAGTCTGAATACGATATTGAATATTACATTTATATGACAATATAATCATTTTTTACATGTTTCATCATTTTTAAAAGATTTTTTAAGTCAATTTCGCTTTTATCATTTATGTCCATTATATCATCATAATCAATTAATTTATGTGTTTCAGTGGACATTTTATCTAGAAAATAATAATTTAGGTCATCGCAACTATCGGGTAAATTATTTAAGTTGTATAAACTAATGTTTGTTTTATTTGTTATTGTTAAACTAATATAATTCAGTAAATGTTTTATTTTACTACAATAGAAATGATATGATATATATTTTACACATTCATTATTTTTATTTTTTCCGCATATAAAATATTGTTCTTTAATGCTATCATATATAATATACACTGTATTTATTACATCATGCTTACTATCGTCACTGTCACTTACAGATTCATCGTCTGAGTTTACTTCATAATCATTATCGATTTCTTCAATACGTAATACTAAACAGTCTGTAAATGCTGACATCTTGTTATGTTATTTTATACGTTTATATTTAAACCCTTTTGCTATATAAAATAACATATTCTTTTAATTTTTCGCTCTTGGAACGTAATTACCCAAATCAATAGGTTTGAGACCCCATATAGGTGCTCCTGATGGGACCTTCCAAAAACTAACCCAATTTGGTTTATTTTCTAATGGTTCAATTACGCCTAAGTGACTATCGGGCGCGGATGCTAACAATATATATTTTGCTAGAATAAATTGTGATTCAAATATTTGTAATGCTGACATGCGGGTAAACCATTCATAATAAGTGCGTTTTAATATTATATTTGCAGGAATCCATATTCCATACATGTTATTGTAATAGTTTACATAATCCTCTCCTAACAATTGTTCAACTAACACAGGTTCATCATCTAGATCTTTGGTTCCTATTTCTTTTCCATTTATTAACTTGATGATTCCAGATTTCACTCTTGTATTGCACCAACGATTGAAATCACCTAAAAAATCGGCTTGTGCAGTATAATCTGTGGATATAATGCGTTGCATAAATTCAATCAATTCAGCGACTGTTTGATTATTTTTATTTGCACCCATGAATCCAATGTTAGGGTAAAAATCATGATAAGTGGATGTAATATTAGAATCGATATTTTCTCCGACAAACATTGTATTATTAGATGTGCCTAATTGATACAATTCATCTAGGTTTTTAAAACATAAAAATGAAATAGGGACTACCATTCCTCCATATTTGTATATCAATTTAGCCAACGCCATTTGTCGCACATAAGACAATATAGGATCTGGCATGAGTCCCATATTAATACTCCATCCTGGTATTAATTTTTCAAAAGATTTATCATCAATGAGGCAAATCGTAAATGAATCTTCGCAATTTTTAATAATACTTTTTACTGTTAGATATAAATAAGGCTGATTTAAATTACAGGAACTTCTCGATCCAAAACTTTGCCAATGACGAGCATTATATTCATAGGGAACATGGATCCACAAAATAGGTTTTTTGCTTTTATGTAAAGATGAATTATCATCTAATATATGTTTCTGTAAATAATTGTATGTATCATCTTCAGACATATTTGTATTTTTTTCTTGATATTTCATGTATATGATAGCAATTACAATTAATAAAATCACCAAGGTAATATAATAAGATATTGACATATATTATATTATTATATTTTTATTTGATTCAATTGTTTCATCTATTTGATTTTGATTCATATTATTACCCATTTGCAATATGTTTCAAACTTGCCCAAAAATGATTGTTTTGTTTTAATGCTTCTTCATTTTGTTTTGCGTAATAAAATGCTAAATTTGCACTTTCATCTTCCATGTTTTTATTTGATTGTCGTAATTTTTGCAATGCTTCCTTTTCACTAAGAGGATTTATATCTTGTTTATCTCTATATGTCTTGTATTCTTGCTCTGATCTAAATTTTGGTATATTTTGATAGTCATCTTGTGTAATTGGAATAACGGTTTCTAAATGTGCTTGTTTTAAATCTTGGTAACTCAAACCATCATTGAACAATCCTGATGAATAATCATCGTTTTTACCTAACAAACTTCCTCCTAGAGTTGATGTAAACGGATCTGAAATCCCATTATATACTGTTATTGATTGTATCTTTTTCTTTTGTTTTTCAAATTCCTCATGCATCGTTGATTGTGTTACCGATTGAGTAGAATAAACACCTTCATCTGTTTTTAGCCAATTTCCGTAACCATCTTCCTCCTCTGAAGAAACTTTATGTTTTTCAAACTGTTCGTTAAACCATTTGTTGAAATTTTTTGGGTTCTTCAATTTTTTGTTCTTTTCTAATAATTGATTCAGAATTTCTACATTTTCTTCTTTATAGTATGTGTTTCCATCAATTTGTTTGTTGGTAGATTTGTTCTGAAACTCATAAACTGCATGCAATTTTTTATAAGCAGACGAAAAAAAGAGAAAATATTTTGCATCTAATTTTGATTTATCTGGATGCATTTTCAATACAATTTGTTTTGCGAATTTCATGGACTCACGATCTAAACATTTGTCTGGAATATTAAATAAATTATATAAATCATTCAGTTCATAATTATTTATATCAAGGTCTAGATTATCTAACATATTCTTTTTATTATGTGAAATTAAAATATTTTTGCAAGTTTTTCGTTATCTTATTCTTTGTTTTTAACGTTTTGAAAGTTCTTTAAATTGTTTTGAAATATATATTATCTATGTGTTTCAACTGCCAACAAATGATTTCCACATCTTCTGAAAAATGCGTCTAATGCTGACGGGTCCGCGCCAGTTACACTGTCGTCTGGGATAAAAGACGTATTGCCCTTTTTATAACATAAAATCACCGGAATACCATTGACCATCTTTTTATTTTTCAAATAAGCATAATAATCAAATGATTCATCAACATCAATATCAGCACAAATAACATTATCTGGAGAGGTCGCAAAAAAACTTTCTAATACTGGAGCAATTTTCTTGCATGGACCACACCACTCTGCGCCTAATTTTACAATAACCAATCCTGGATTGTTAGACAATAATTTTAAAAAATCATTTCTTGATTCAAAATAGGAAATAATGGTTTTTTGTGTCATTATAATTATAATACATACTTATATTTTAAGTTTCTTACTAATATAAATATTATTTATTTTTGTTTTGTATACTTAGTGTTTTCTGGATTTTCTATATTTTCTAGATTTTTTAGATTTATTGTGTTTTCTTCTTTTGTATGATTTTCTTTTACCTCCAGTTAATCCTCTTAATTTATTGAATGTATCTTGTCTATTAGATGTGCTTTGTGCCATTTTTTGTGTTCGACGTTTATCGCCTTGATATCCAAGTGATTTTTTGAATGTTTTTCGTTTTGGAGCATCTGACTCATAACCTCTGTCAGTTATTTCATTAGACATAAAATCTATTGGTTCTGGTTGACTATACATTTCATCATCTCTGTAACTCATTGATTTTGTTCTTTCAATAAATTCTCGAAATTCAGGTGTTTCAACATGTTCTTGAAATGTTTTCAAGTTTTGATCATATCTGTCAAAATAATTAGCGATTCGTTCGTATGCATTTGCGTCATTTGCATTATTTGCTAAAATATTTATTGACTGACTTAAATCATCAACTTCTTGTTTTTGAGGTAATATTTTACAAGAGATATTCATTAAACTAGATATAGCGCTGGAAATTACTGATGGTGTAGATTGAATATTTTCACATATGATAAATAATAGTTGGGTTAGTCCTTCTAATGCACTTCCGAATAAATCTTGTATAAGTTGTAAGTTTGTTTTGATAGGATCTATATTCATCATAGAACTAGCCGTAGATCCAATGTTACTTGCAACTGCTTTCAATGGTCCAGACAATGCAATTCCTGCTGCAAACGTAACTCCTTGAGGACATGCTGCGTAAATAGCACTAACATATTTAATAGATGATTGTAGAAATATACTAGTAAGATTATAAATATCAGTTGCTCCTCCCACAGGCAAGTTATAAAATGTCTGATACATCAATTGAGCAAATATAACTATAGTATTTTTAAGTTGTTCACTTAAATTAGGCATTGTAGATATGGCCACAGTTGCACTAGTTCCTAAAGCAATTGAGGATAACACTGTATAAAACGCGATGCGAATATTTTCTTTATCTATTTCAGTAAGTGCTCCACCATTCATTCCTCTTTTACTATGTTTTCTATTATGTTTTCTTATACGCATTATTATATAATATAATGACATAAAAATTATATTATTATCCTAAATTTCATCTTTATTTATTACCACTTCTTTTACTACATTGCTAATAATTTTATTCATGTTAATTTCTGTTTCTTCCTCATCTATACCACACATAGAATTACATAACATTTTTAAATATTCGTCATTCTTTTTAGAGGTCGAATCTTTGCAATTTGGATTTAATTTTACCCATTCTGGAATTTGTTTGATATTTTTATTAGTAATATGATGGATTACTTTTCTGATTTTTTGTTTTTCTATGTTTTCTTTTTCCCATTTATTTTCATCTTTCACATATAATACTTCTCTTTTAACATCACTGCAATGAATGGGTCTTTTATAAATATCTAACGCTTTTAATTCTTTTACAAATATTTTGGAAATACCTTCTACAAAACCTAGTTTTCCTGTTTGTTCCAGATCAGATAATTGTAACTGCAATGATTCTACAAAATCCATGATATTTAACGCATCTTTACATTTTTCATTTAAGAAAAAATTCAAGTTAAACCGATTATTAGTTATTGAATTATTTGTTGTATTATTTGTTACAATCGCATTTGATTTATTCGAAAGTTCTATAACCTGTTTTTGTAGTTCTAAGTTTTGCTTGTTTTGTTCTACAATCAATTCTTTGAATTCTTTGTGTTCTTTTACTACATCCAATATCATATTGGTGATTTGTTTATTTTCCTTTATTTGCTCTTGAAATAATTCTATAATATCTGAGGAAGAATCTGTCTTTGAAATGATATCGTTTTTGTCATTTTCTTCATTATTGTTTTTTGATATAACACATTTTTGTTTATGTTTCCATAAGCCTTGTTTATATTTATAATTTCTGCCACAACTACAACAATAGGTAAGGGGTTTTTGTGGGTTTTCCGGTAATCCATTGGTAATCCGTTGATGTTTCAGTGTCAATAAATGTCTATCGTAATCTTTTTTACTGCAACTTATGAAGCCGCAATTTTTACATATAAACGAGGGTTTTTTGGGGGTAAAAATTGTATCCAAAGTCATACTATAATAGGATGACACAAAAAACCCCTAAATTCTTTTTATAAAATTTAAAAAAAAATCAGTAACAAAATAAAAATTATTTTATTTGAAGTTAAGACCATGTCTTACCAACAGCGAAAAAAACAACTTTTTTCAAGACTTTTTTCGGAAAGTCAATTTTGGACATTTTAAAATGTCCATTTTCGACTTTTGGAAATACTTTTTGGAAAAACCAGATTTTTCAATTTTTATTTTATGGTGTCAAAATTCAATTTTATAATTTATATTCTTTAAACATTATAGATTATAAAATAATAGTTATAATACTAAATTTTTGTTAGCATGTATTAATTCTTCCAATTCTTGCAAATCAATTTCATTCATTTGCACATGCGATTCCCAGAAATATCGACAAAATGCCCAAATAAAAACACAATCCGTTTTATACCATTCGTCATGTATTTCCAACAATTTTGATGATAGTTTATTGGGTAACAACGACAATCCTGATCTAGGCAATACATAACATAACTGCACAATGGGTGAAACCGGATTGGCAACCACATTATCGACAAAAGTAGTATCAAAAACTGGGATATACTGAAGTAAGTCAGTCAACAATGGTGGATAACTATACCTATATTTCCATCTCCAATTTGGACACCCTGATGTATAATATTTTAATGTCCATTCTAGACCTTCTAAATAATTAATACATAGATCTTTAATTTGACTTCTATTAGTATCATGTTTGATATTACATAAACTTCGATAATATCGAGTCTGCCAATAATCTTGAAATGGGTTAATGTATTTTTCAATTTCCCTTTCATAAGTTGGGATTGCTTCAAACTTTTTGAATATATTTTCAGGGGTGTCTGTTTGATAATTTATTTTTTCTTTTTTATCGCGTAATTTGTATTCTTCTTTCAAATAACTCTCTTCTTGATTTGCCAATACTTGGACCAGTTTACGAACATTGTTCCAATATATCTTTTTTCCGTCTGTCAATACTTGATCAGTTTTACCAATCGTTTCACGATATGCATTTAACATCTTATCCATACCACCAGTTCGAATATTTACTGAGGGAAAATGAGGCATAAAATCATTTCCTAGGAAAAACGATAAGAAAATGTAATCATATATTTTGTTATTTTTCTGGTTTTGAGTAATAATATTATTATGATTCATATATTGGATAATTTTGTCTGTCAATAAAGGAATATCCAATAAATAATTTTCATCGGGCTCCAAAGAACTATCTATTGATTGAATAAAATGTGGTGTTTCACGAAATAAATATATATTTGGACAGAATGATAAATGATTGATGGATAACATGATTAGATCTGCATCTAAACCATAAATAACGGTGGTTTCGTTTTTATGAATATCTGGATTGCTACGAATATATTCAAATATTTTGTGTTCACCTTCACCATATATATCACTAGTAGAATTGATGATAGAAATTACGTTACATCTCTTAGAATCATTGAAATATGTTTTGATATAGTCAGACAAGTCATTCATGAATTTTGTGCCTGGTGTAATGGCACTTGTATTCCAAGGATCTGGTTCTTTATTTTTAAAAATTTGTTTGGTAAGTTGATTTTGATAAGCAGATTTATAACGTCGAGAACGCTGTTGTTCTAATTTCGCAACTGGCGCAACACCATCGAATGCAATGAGCACATTATGAGTTGGTGCAATTAATCTTATATAATATTCTATTTTTAAACAAACTTGTTTAATAATAGACATAGAGACAGAATCCGTTATTTCAGAAAATTTCATTTTATGATAAATATCATAAATGATGGAATTACAATCCAAATATAAAT
>Ga0114959_10003806_pt1 | contig 11738 bp, 13 predicted proteins | sample C_130625_EF_Meta_FD_87317 | JGI IMG/M metagenome (GOLD analysis project Ga0114959, IMG submission 87317) | Freshwater microbial communities from Lake Croche, Canada to study carbon cycling - C_130625_EF_MetaG | ecosystem: Environmental > Aquatic > Freshwater > Lake | place: Lake Croche, Canada...
AGTATTTAAAATTAGGAATTAGGACAAAATTTCCAGGGTAGTCTGTAACATAATTTGCCTCTGGATCATCATTAAGAACCTCTGATTTGTCTTTATCGTCAAATGTAAACAACGCTAACTGAATCTTATTTTCCGCTAGAGAAACTAGTGATTTGTTATATGTGTTGCTAAGCAAATCTGAAATTGTTGAAATTAAATTGGTACATATGGTTTCGAGATCATACTCTAGAGAACTTTGATGAGGAATAGCAATCAAATCGCCAAAACAGTTTAGAATATTGTAATGAACAGGAAGTTCAAAGATTATTTTACCATTACCATTATCACCAATGTAGTATGATTTTATTCCTTTAAAATTGTTTTGCCTAGTACCGGTTGACTCATCTATATTTCGTGCAGACGTAAAATATTTGTCGCGCAACAGATCTACGATTTCTTCAAGTGATGCGGTATTCTGGGTATTTTGATAATCTATGATGATACATAGTCGCATATGCGGAGTTCGCAAATAGGTAGATGAAACTATGCTTAATTGATTTGAAACTTCATCCAATTTCAAAGCTGTCGACACGTTAACGTCCCTTACTTTCTTCAGAATAGTAAACTTATTATTTTCAGGTAATATAGGAATAAAAGGATTTCGGGTATATGAAATCATCATGATCATCCTATAAATTGCCAGCTGTTTTCGCAAACTTGGCCTAGAAGCTTCGTCATTTTGGTTTGTAATCGGACTCGTATCGACAATTGCTCCATTTGTATATAGATGAAGAAACACTTTTGGAAGTGCCGAGAAATCAATTTCAGACTCTAATGTTTTAAAGTCAACAATGTTTTCATATGAAGATTCGTTACTCAAGAGCTCGGCGACTTTATTCTTTGTCGCATCATCATTATTATTATTTAAACAATAGTCACTATATTTGATCATGTCAGGTAAAAAAACTCGATTGTCGTCAACATAATTGTCGAGGAATGCAGCCGGCAATGCAATGAATGAGTTTGCGATCAAATCATTGTAATTGGGAGGATTCATACAATCCTTCCTTGCATCCTTACCAGCTACTTGAATAGTTGATCGTCTCATTTGCATCAAAAATGAAATGTTGTTATACAGCATTTCGCCTTGTGATATCTCATATTCTCGCAATTTTGCGGGGGAAATATTTTGCTTTGCTGTTCGAATGACGCCAATAATTTCCCGATACCGATCACTGACAATATTATTCATGGCTTGGAATCGTTCATTCAAGGATGTAAGTGTAGCAAAAACTTCGACTAACTCGAAATGCTTAGCGATGTAAGCTTTGTTGACAGAGGTACATGTGCTGACAAATGCCTTGAAATTCTCGAGAAGGGTTTTTATGTCCGTTTTAGTTTCATCGGCGCTCATATCAAGTTAAAACTAGTGCTTTATATATAAGATCCGGATAAATTTAAAATATCATTCCAGACGGTCTAGAATAGTTAAAAATAAAATATTAGTTAAGTTCATGACATTATTCATAGTCCGACCTTTTCGTCATTCAAGTCATGGTTTTCTTCAAACTGAAAATGTAAATTGCGGTAAAGTCGATTCCGTCTAAGAATGACAAACAATTTCTCGGGCTATTATTAATATATCCAAATATCCTTTGTAGATTGAGAAATATGTCCGAATCAGAAGATGTTTCAGTTACAACGCTTGAAGTCTTAACCGACAAATTTAAAGAACAAGTCAAGGAAGAATACTTAAATACAAGAAAATACTATTTTACAGCATTACAACGCTTCGTCGATATTTATCACAAACAAAATGAAAATTATTATGAAGCCAATGACGGCCTGAAGAAAATATTTGACGACAAGGACAAAATAAAGGAAAACATTTATGATGCGATTGTAGATATATTATCTAATTTAGGCAGCGATGATAAAATATACAGTAAACGTTTTTTATTTGAACCGTTTGACATATTGAAGGTCCTATATGCTACAGAAAAAGAAACTTATGATGAGAATAAAACGGAAATCGCTAATAAAATATTTTTATTTTTGTTTAAAATAGATAAGATATCAGAATTGAAAACTATCCTAAAGATAAATGATGATACAGGTGAAAACTACAACTCAGAGAGTTTAAAGAATAATCTCATCTCTTTTTTTGCAACTGAGCATGAAGATAAAAAAGAGACGTTCAATTCTTTTTTCACAAAATACGTTGATTTTGATGAAATATGGTTCGATCCCGATTCAATTTTAACATCAAACGGCTCATTAGATGCTTTGTCATCTTCGATATCAAATGATTCAGAACAAAAAGTTCCAGAAGAAGAGAAGTCAGTTGTCACGCATATGGCTGCTGATGCTATCCTTTCCACTAAAAAATTCAGTCCTACAGCTGCTGCTAAACTAAAAAATCTTCTCAAAGACCTTCTTGCGAAAGTTATTAAGCAAACAAGTCGAAGAGAGGACAGTAAAGAGATTACTAAGAAAGCAAAGAAATTATATAAAGAGTTTTTCGAAGAAACATCTCTTAGAGCTTTAGAAAATACAATTGACACATTGACAGTCGGGAAAAGCAGAATAACGTCAAATGAGCCTTTGACTGCTGCAAATAATACGAAACATGAAAATGATTTTGTTCCTTCAACAACAGAGAATGTGAAACATGGAAATGATGTTGTTGCTTCATTAACTGATGATTCACAATATTCAATCGACGAGATATTTAAGGATCTCGGAACTAGTGAAAAAAATAAAGTAAAAAATCATTTAAAAGACGGAGACAAACGATTTAAGAACGATTTATTTTTAAATGATGTAAAGAAATTAATCGTCGATAGGAAATTGCATATTTTTGAATTTGATATGGGATTAATTTTTACAACAATCAATACATTTTCTATCTCAAATGTTTCTGCCGATCATCATGATTACTTTTCAACTGCAAGATATACTAATAGCGGAAACAAGCTTTTTATTGACAATGAATTATCCACGGTCTTTTATACAAACGTTACTACTAATCCGTTGGCAAACAATAAATACTCAAATATCTCTGCACTAATTATTTTTGATACAAAAGGAATTTTCAATGCTTATAAAATTCCGGGATGGGCATCTAATCTTGGAGATATTGATAGCAATAATGATCTTGCTGGCTCGTATTTTTCGCAGGGTCCATACCAGCAATTTCAAACTCATCTCGGAAATCTGTTATCGTTATCAAAAACCTCTACTACCGAAGGCGGAAAGAAAAACACGAGAAAACATAAAAATGTTAAAACAAAGAGGACGAAAAAGGTGAGATTCTGAAAAGATCAAAAAGATAAACGTTATAACCCTCTTCTGCTACGAATTCTTGAACACAGACATCTGCTGATTTTCGCCTAATATCTTGCATGCTTCTTGATGTAGAGGGATTACTTTTTCCCTATCCACATAGCCTCTTATGTTCCTTCCAGTGACTTTTCTGACAATCTCTCGAGCAGTAAAACACCCGCAGACATGAAGCACAACTTTTTGTCGATGGATTTTCACAAACGGAACATACTGCAATTCGTGATGCATCCGCGCAAAGAGCAAGTCGAACTTCATCTTTCTCTTCGCTCTTCATCGACTGAAAATCGGACGAATGAAGCAACTCTTTGACTAAATTGTCGCCTTTCTGCAAAAACTTCTTGTGGAATATGACAAGGCGGTACAATGTCAAGAAACGAATTCTGTCAAGATTCACTACTTGACTCGACCAAAATACAGAACTTTTCTTTTTCAAACACACCAACGTATCGTATATCAAAATGGAAAATGCCAAATGACGATCAAAGAGAGATTCATTCGCATCCTCTTTCGACGCCTCCACTTTCAAATCGCCAAACATTTTGTTCGATACATGAAACAGAAGCACAAGTAAATTGAACGTTGCTTCCTTCGTGTACATGCCGATTCCGTAAAGGAGAAGTTCGGATTTCTCATTGATTGCATCTATCAATTTTCGGAGCATTTTCACGTCCATATCATCGACGCGTTCAGGCGCTAACATTTTGGTAATCGTGACGTAGAAATGAGTCATATCAATGACTTTTGCTTGACCAATGTCATCTATCCTCTTTTCTTCAGAAACCGTATTCATACCTCTGCAAATTGTGACGTCTATCTTCCAGAAAATTTGTTGCCATAAATAAAAAATAGTAGAATAATGATCGATCAATTAGGAGAGGATATGTTCAGGACAGTCGTTTCATACGTTGCATTTGAAGAGTATGTCTCGCTCCGTCTCTCGTCAAAATCCCTCCAAAAGATTTCAGAATCGTATTTTCCGAAATGGCTTCATGACATTAAGAAACAGGAAGAACGAATATCTGCCATTGAAACAACTGACAAAAATCTGGAAGAATTTCAAAAAATGCTGAGATGGCGATTTCCGCGACGCACTCATTTTGATGCCTGTGAAATGTTCAATGTCGGAATAAAATCCATTTCGCAACACTATGCAACTTACAAATCATTCGGAACACATTCAAAAGTTGTCTCGACCACAATCATTTGTCTCGGCCACAATAACGAGGCATGGTTTGCATTCCTTCGATCTCTCCCGTCGCTGAAAACCCTGCAAATCATGTGGCATCTTCCAGATCAACTACTTAGCACAGTTCCTCAAATCGAATCACTTTGTCTCTTTTCGATTGATAATTTCGAAGCAAACAATGTCTTTGAACAGATCAGTAGCTTGAAATCACTGAAAAGACTATCTATTTCAAACTTTGTAGTCTCTTTACATAATTGCCCTTTAATAGCAAAGTCGTTATCAGGAATACATATAAACTATTTGGAATTCGCTTGTCACATCGACTCATTCCTGGTGAAAGCAATTTTTGAAATAATCAATGCTTGTCCATCTCTCCTTTTCCTCGAATTGATTTCAGAGGACGAAATGTCTCTGGACAATATTCATCATGTTGTCTATATCCAAAATTATTTCGAAATTCAACCGGTGTTCGTTCAAGTTCGGATTCGGATAGACAAGCACATTTTCCGGCGCCGAAATGGAAGAATAGAGTTTTCAAGATATGACATCGAATATTGGCGACAATTAACTTTTGAAATGTGTGACAAGTAAAGCAGAAACATGGAATACGAATTTCTGAAGATTTATCGAAGAAATGAATAACACTTCGTTTTCTTTCCCAAACAATTAAAATTTCCTGGTTTTGCATGTGTCAATATTTAAATCTTACTAAATGAATAAAACAATAGTATGTTTGATGGAAAGTGGGCGGAAGGCTTTGTAAATGGAACAATTGTGGCAGGTAAAGGTTTGATTTGGGTAGGATCGGAAGTTGTTAGTACAATTGGTACAGCCATTAATCCCACAGAGAGAATAAAAATAGCAGAAAGCGAACATACAACTGCATTTAATGAAGTTGCTGAAGTTAACGACCGTTGTCAAGCATCTAGAAAGATAAAAAATGAGCAATACGAATTAGGAAAAGTCAAACTAGCGATCAAAGAGTATGAAGAACCTACTATAACAATAGGAAAAGCCAAAAAAGAGAATGAAGAACCTACTAATAAATTAGAAAAAGTCAAAGAAGAGAATGAAGTCAAAACAGAAAAAGCACCATCAGACGTTAAAATTAAAACGCGCTACTGGGGAGATGGTTGGGTTCCAGGGGCAGGGTTCGGATTCGATCTATTTCCTGAAAACACTGCATCTTATGGTGATAAAATATGGGTAGATATAAATTATGCCAATTTAGTAGAAGCAATTGATCCAATGCCCTCACAATACAAGACCAAAGATTTCAACTGCATTGAAATTGACGACTTAGTAAAAAAATTAGGCAACTACACAATTCCTGCTAAGTATAGTGAAGATGGGAAACCAATTAAAGTTACTATTGATGATCAAAAACAAATATCGATATCGTATGTAGAAAACTCTAGCGTTGGTGGAAGGCGGAAAAAGAAAACAAAAAGTCATAGAAGGAAGAAGAATAGGAAATATTCACTTAAAAAGAATTCGACGAACAGTGACAAAAAACAGTGACAAAATTAGATGTGATCGTTGACGATTCCAAATTCCAGTTTGCATTCTACAGGTTCTGAATATCTCTAAATTAAATATGTAGTAGTTACATAATGATGCCATCGACAAGGAAAAATAAATCAAGTAGAAGGAAAAGCAGAGCAAAGAAAGAAAAACAACAACAATCATCCCAAATACCTCTTTTATCGGTCGATGACATTAAGGAGGATGGATTGTATTCTTTGACAGAATTAAAACGGTTGTTTACTATTCGCAAGAACAGAGCAGATGGCAATTGCTTGTTTCTCGCGTTTTCTCAACTTTTGTACGGTGACGATCATGCGCATAAATCACTTCGTCAGAAAGTATGTCATGTTTACGAGACGATAGAAGCAAAAGTTCTCAGATCGGGCACTGATAAGCTTTCTGAGTTTGAACACAATGTCTACAATACGATGCTTTTAGATGAAGAAGGAGATGGTGTACTCATGCATTACCAAGCGGTTTGCAATGACAAAGTGTATACGAGCCATGCAGAAATCTATATTCTGTCCACGCTGTTCAATGTAGATGTCACCGTCTTTCGATATTTTGGCACGGAGTTCAAAAGCGACGTCTACAAATCCGTTTCTGGCAAACCATTGACCACCTTCTACCTTTTACACACAAACGACCCGCCTCATTATGAAGCGATGTATTTGCGCGACAATAAGGATGAAAGATATGATTCAAGGTCTCATTTTGGAAGGTGTACTTGACCGAATAATGGCACTTGTTAAAGCACGCTCTACTCAAGAAGTCATATGGATTACACCTAAACTGATTTGATGAACTGCCATTGAAGATGTGCGCAAATAGACGCCCAGATCTTGTCCTGTTGATGTAGCTTTTCGCGGCTTTTCAGTAGCAGAAAACAAGGAAGAAATTCGTCAAGTCCTAACAGTTGACACAATTTATGCAGTACGTAAGAGTATGACAAGAAGTTTTTCCGATTTTCGGGACAGAACATGAGGAATGGCGCTTGAATCTCCTTGAACATTTGTCTGAGCTTTTCTTCCGTTGCTCTTGTCATGACAGGTGCAGGTCGACCTGTGATATGGTAGATAATATGTGGTACATGTTCATAGTACTTGCTGTACCCCAACCGTTTTAAAATCGTTTTGATTTTCGTCGGAGTGAGTTTCGCCATGTTCGAAGTGCGTTCTTTTTTAAGTTCAAGGAGAATCTTGTTGTACACCTCTTCCGGAATATCGGTACTTTCTTTTGCTTGAAATTGGGCCAGCCATTCATTGAAATGGTTGATACGTTTGTAAGAATACGATGCAAAATCACGCGGTGGATCTTTATAGTGAGGTTTATTGGAGTCTATGAGCACGTATTCTAGCTTTGAGCAAGACGGACAAATCATCGCCGCCTCGACTCGATTGAGTACTTTTTCAACATTGCAGCTACTGCACATTTCATGCATTTCGTACTCTTTTTCAACTTGACTTAAGGCTGGAGAGTTTGCTTGACAGTTGGCGGAAACATCGGCGATGACTACATTGTCATTGCAACCGACAAGTTGCAGGTACTTTGAGGTGATTGCTTCATTGTTACTTGGAGTATGATCAATGGCGGCACTTTTGAATAAATCGGCTATGGAGACCGGTTGTTTCTTTGGAGCATCTTCTACCAGTGATACTCCTCCATGGGAGTAGTCGCCATTGCGGCAATGTTTGAAAAGCAAACTTCCCGTTTTGACGAAGTAGTTTGTGATTTCTTCCTCTTTGGTTTCCTCTTTTTTAATGATAGAGTTCATTTTCTCGATACTTTCTTCAAGTAGAAATCGTTCGTAATTTTCGTCGTCTGTCAGCGTTCGGGAGTTTAATTCATGCAACCGTCGTTCTGCAATCTCTTTCTCCATCTGCGTTTTTGCAACAGTGTCTGTGAGTTTCAATTGGTTCAGAAAGTCACAATGCAGCGTTTCAAGAGTAATTGGTTTTCTGGCTGAATTCAAAGATCCTCGCATTTCATTCGAATATCCTTGTAGTACTATAAGATCCTTTATGTAGAGCATCGTCCAAAGAAATCATCCAAGGAAATTTGGACGTGGCGACTAAACTTTCCCCATTGCCGCTGCGTCTCCAAAGTATCCCTTGAACGTCTCGAGCATTTCACGTCCCTGTGTGATGACAGGAGCCAATTCCTTGACTGTTTTGAGCAAGGATTTCTGCGTTTCCATGAGCTCCTTTGTATCCGTGGTCATGGATTCAATCTGTTGCGGAGTGAGACTTGTTACAATAGTATTTAACGTTTTGGCAACATCAATCGATGATCCATCAACCGGATGGTTTTCAACTTCTTCGCCGTCAAAACTTTCGATACATGTTGGATCAGCGGGGTCACAGGTATTTGGAAGTTTGTCACAATCATCACCATCACAAAAGGATTCCATCATGCTTAACATTGTTTCAGCTTTCCTTGGTGAAAACTGGAATAAATTATCGTAAGAGGCGAAACCAACAATCAATGATCCCAGAGCTGCAAAAAAGAAAGCTATCGATATCGAGAATTGGAAGGCAAAGAAGAAAATAATTGCGAGTAAGACAAATGACCAAATAGAATGGGGTTGTTGGTAGAGTGCAAGGATGACAACGAAGACTATGGAAGCAATCGCCGAAATCGGTTGCTCATTCGTCAGAAACCAAGCAGTCAAAGCGGCAGTATCGATAGGAGGCGTACTGAGGGAGGAAGATGTCGACATATTTTTGGCTTCAATATATTTAGTAGTCAACATAAAAATCGTGCAGAAAAAAGTTTAGTCTCGTTGATGGACTGGTGCGATACTTTGGATCAGTAATTTTTGAGTGTTTAAGAGATCTGCAGCACTAGAGGCAATATCGGCGATTTGAGTCACAGTTTGTTTTCGTTTCTTGTTTTGGAACGATTCTACTTGGTTTTGGTGATCATCGATATCATCATCGTCATGTCCCCATTTGTAGGTGGCATTTGTAACATTGGCGTCCGAGTACAACTCTTCCACTGACCATCGGTAATCCTTGAAAACGTTTGGCGACGAGTTTGTACCGACAATAAACGATGCAAGGATTGTCAGTAGCACGGCTTGTAGATTTGATATTTTGAAAACATAGATAAATACTACGAAGAAAATGACAGAAGACCAAATATGTTGTAAATGAGCGTATGCAGCTGCCAGGAAGAAGAAGAGCACTAGAAGAATTGCTATGGAAGTTTCATCAATAGAGTTTATCATGTTCATAGTCTTTTATTTTCTATAAAAGATATAATTCGTAAGTGTAGAAAACGGGGAGTCTTGCCACATATTTAGGTCACGATCACCTGGTCCGACTAAAACACGACCATCTTCAGGGTTCCAAGGTTGAGGTGTCTCTACCCAGAAACTCTCCCGTTTCTGAGCGTAAGTAAGAGCAACAGCTATGACAAGGAGAATGATGACCGCGAGAATTGCAAAGTTGGATAAGTTGCCCATGTTATTTACTGGTTACAAAAGAAATTTTTTATTACTTTTTCGAAGCCACTTTCTTAGCCTTCTTGGCCGTCTTTGACTTCTTGGCCTTCTTAGCAACCACCTTTTTTGATTTCTTTCCATCCTTCTTCTTGGCAACCTTTCTCTTGACAACTTTCTTCTTCAAAGCAGTCTTTTTGCCCTTCTTCGCGGTCTTCGGTGCTCCACCCGTCTGCTGACCACTTGAAGGGAAAAAGTATCCACCAGGGGCAAGGTTGATGTCGCTAGTGCCACTGAGAGGATTACTTACACTTCCTAAATCCGTTCCGGCACTTGCACCGTAAGCAGTTTCATACGATCCAAGCTGGGAAGCTCCCTCTGGGTACAGGACAGAAGCGGCTCTTCCGAAATACTCTTGTGGGAGAACGATCGATGCACCACCCTTTTGGATTTTCTTTGATGCCTTCTTCTTAGGAGTCTTTCTTGCCTTTTTGGCCTTGAGTTTGAGGGTCTGTGAACGAGTTAGAACGGGCATTATTTTGGAATTCGGAAGAGTAGTTTTATTATTATTTCAATAGATTTTTATTTGCGACTAAATCCGGAAAAAAACGCACCTTTGAAATTTATGCGTACGAAATTAAGGAGAAAAATGAGTAAGCCAATAATAACAAGCAAAACTTTTCTTCTGCCACTATCTTATTGCACCACATGGCACAAAGTCTCGGAACCGTGAAAGAAATCGATCTTAGTGACTTGATGGGGGGAAGTGGAGGAAATGGAATGACGTCGACAACTTCGACGTTTTCCAACAACAATGTACCTATTACTGTCTCCAATCCAATGATCAATCCGATCTCGTCACAGAGTTTCCGCACGATTCCATTTAATGGGTTGGAACTTCTCTCGAACAAACCGGCTTCACCAGTGACGACCCAAACCAATTCTTTCAATGTACAGAACATCGTACCAAATCCGTCGCAGAAACCGTCACAGCAGCAACAGTACCCCCAGCAGCAACAGTACCAGCCTCAGATTCAGTTGCAGCGACAACCCACCAATGAATCAAACCAGGCACGCGTTTCAGGATTTGAGAACATTGTCGGAACAAATTCAGTGCGTGATTTGTCCGACATTTTGAACAGTGACACTCAAAGAAGCAACGTTCCAATTGAAAAAATCCAGTCCAATCCATATTTAGTTCCAACAATGGAAGTTTCGAAAGGACCTTCAACATTCCAGACAACAACTCCGTCGTTCAATTCCTTCAGTTCGAATTTAGGAGCGAAAGCAGCATCGATTGACCCAATAGGGAGCGGTTACCAGCCACAAGCTACGCAGCAGCCAAACCAGCCAACTTCCACTTCTTTGTCTTTCAATGAAGCGCATCAACAGACGCAAGCACAACCAGTGCCACCGACGCCAATGACAGAAGAGCAAATTCAAAAAGAGAAGCAGGACCTTTTGTTCAAGCTGCAGCGTTTGGCACAGAAGGGGGTTCCCGTAACTCGCAGGTACACAATGAACCATTCGTTAGCGGAGATCAAAGATGAATATTTGCGTCTGAAAGCACAGCGCGATGTGGATATTAGTGTCAAGTTCCAGAAAAAGATGATGATGGCATTTGTGACGGGAGTGGAATTTTTAAACTCCAAATTCGATCCTTTCGACGTCAAGTTGGACGGTTGGTCAGAATCCGTCCATGAATCATCCGATGATTACGACGAGATTTTTGAAGAATTGCACGAAAAGTACAAAGATAGGGCGAAAATAGCCCCGGAGATTCGTCTGATGATGCAACTTGCAGGCAGTGCGTTTATGTACCATATGATGCAGAGCTACTTCAAGACCTCGTTTCCTGGAATGGAGACCGTCATGAAAGACAACCCGGATTTGGCAAGAAAGGTTGGTCAAGCGGCGGCGACTTCTGCAGCTGCAAATTCCTCCAACCCTGGATTCGGTAATTTTATGAGCAATATTTTAAGCGGATTTGGAGGGATGTCAGGAAGCCTTGGCGGAGGTTCTGCTGGTGGAGGACCCAATACAAGAGTTGCCAGTGACCGTTCAACTGGATCTGCAGAAGGGTTTCGTGGACCCTCTGGCGTTGACAACATTTTGAACAGTTTGAATGTTTCGTCTCGTGGTGCAGCAGCAGCTCCTGTCCAAGGAGATCAAGTACGCCAAGTGGATGTGCAGCGACGAAGTACAAAGACACCTAGTTTCAATAAAGGGATATCGTTAAATTTGTAAATTCAAATCTAG
>Ga0114959_10003807_pt1 | contig 11736 bp, 9 predicted proteins | sample C_130625_EF_Meta_FD_87317 | JGI IMG/M metagenome (GOLD analysis project Ga0114959, IMG submission 87317) | Freshwater microbial communities from Lake Croche, Canada to study carbon cycling - C_130625_EF_MetaG | ecosystem: Environmental > Aquatic > Freshwater > Lake | place: Lake Croche, Canada...
GCACCCCGCTGCGAATGCCGCGCTGCAGCTCCTCGACCGGCACGCCCCAGGTGGCCGGCATGTCACCGCCGAATTCGTTGAACAGCGCGCGCAGCTCCTGCGGCACGGAGGAGGAGCCATGCATCACCAGATGGGTGTTGGGCAGGCGGGCATGGATCCTGGCGATCACATCCATCGCCAGCACCTCGCCGGTGAGCGCGGATTTGAACTTATAGGCGCCATGCGAGGTGCCGATGGCGACGGCCAGCAACGAGCCATCCATCATCACCGAGGTAAAGCCGGTCTGGATCGCCGAAAGACAGGTGGCCTCGGTGTCGCCATGGTCCTGATGCAGGCAGACCGGAATGCCGGGGTTCATCTCAACCGCGGTTTCCACCATGCGGCGCAGCATGACGTCGCCGGCATAGGAGCGCGCGCCGCGGCTGGCCTGGAGAATGACCGGCGCATCGGTCTGCTTCGCCGCCTGCATGATGGCGAGAAGCTGTTCCATGTTGTTGATGTTGAAGGCCGGCACGCCGTAGCTGTGCTCGGCGGCGTGGTCGAGAAGCTGACGCAGTGTGATGAAGGCCATTGTGGCGCTCCGTACTATAGGTGTTGGGACTCAGGCTTGGGTGTGGGAGCCCGCCGCGCGGAGGCGGGCGAGATCGGTGATCGTCTCGGCGGTGATACCGAACTGCGCGTAAAGCTCGGCTGCCGGCGCCGAGGCACCGAAGCTGCGCATGGCGATGACATCGGCCTCGACGGCGATGCGCGGCGCGGTGCCGAGCACGTCCTGCCGATAGGCATCGCCCTGGCGCTCGAACAGCTCCCAACTCGGCATGGAGACAACGGCGGCGTGGATGCCCTGGGCGGCCAGGGTTTCAGCGGCCTTCACAGCGATCGAAACCTCCGAGCCGGTCGCCAGGATCGTCACATCACGCTTCTGCCCATTGCCATGAATGACATAGGCACCGCGCGCGGTGAGGTTTTCCGCCACCGGCATGCGCCGCAGCGTGGGCAGATTATGGCGCGACAGCACCAGCACGCTTGGCGTGTGCGTCTGACAGATCGCCACCTGCCAGGCCTCGGCGGTCTCCACCGCATCGGCCGGGCGCAGCACAATCAGGCTGGGCATGGCGCGCAGCGAGGCGAGATGCTCGATCGGCTGATGCGTCGGTCCATCCTCGCCCAGCCCGATGCTGTCATGGGTGAACACATAGATCACCGGCTGTTCCATCAGCGCCGAGAGGCGGATGGCGTGGCGGCAGTAATCGGAGCACACCATGAAGGTGCCGCCATACGGCCGGAACCCGCCATGCAGGCTGAGCCCGTTCATCGCCGCGGCCATGGCGTGTTCGCGCACGCCCCAATGAATGTAGCGCCCGGCAAACGCGCCTTGCCTCACCGGCGGCGTGGATTTGGTGACGGTGTTGTTGGAATGGGTGAGGTCCGCCGAACCGCCGATCAACGACGGCCAGGCCTCGGTCAGCACCGCGAGCGCGGCCTCACCGGATTTACGGGTCGCCAGGGGCGGCGCTTTTTCCACCATCGCCTCGATATGACGACGTGAGGCGAGCAGCACCTCCGGCCCTGGCACCTTGTCCAGCGCGCGGCGGAATTCGTTGGCACGGGCCGAAACAGCGAGCCCGGCCTCCCAGGCCGCCCGCGTCGCCGCCCCCCGCGCCCCGGCGTCACGCCAGGCGGCGGCAATATGCGGCGGAATTTCAAACGGTCCCCAGTTCCAGCCCAAATGGGCCCGCGCCGCCGCGATCTCCGCGTCCCCCTGCGGCGCGCCATGCACCCCCTCGCTGCCCTGCCGGTTGGGCGCGCCAAAGCCGATCACCGTTCGGCAGGCGATCATCGACGGGCGCGGATCGGCCTTGGCCGCGGCAATCGCCGCCGAAACCGCCTCCGCGTTATGCCCGTCCACGCTCTGCACATGCCATTGCAGGGCCGCAAACCGCGCCGGCACATCGTCGGACAAGGTGATCGAGGTCGGCCCATCAATGGAAATGCCGTTGTCGTCAAACAACAGGATCAGCTTGCCCAGCCCAAGATGCCCGGCCAGCGAGGCCGCCTCATGGCTGATGCCCTCCATCAGACAGCCATCACCGGCAATCACATTAGTATGGTGATCCACCAGATCATCGCCGAACCGCGCCGCCATCATCCGCTCGGCCAGCGCCATGCCGACCGCGGTGGCGATCCCCTGGCCCAGCGGCCCCGTGGTCATTTCAATGCCGGTCGCATGCTCATATTCCGGATGCCCGGCGGTGCGCGCACCGCGCTGGCGAAACCTGCGGATCTCCTCAATGGTCATATCGGCATAGCCGGTGAGATGCAGCAGCCCATAAAGCAGCATCGAGCCATGGTCGGCGGAGAGGATGAACCGGTCGCGATCGGCCCATTCCGGCGCGGTCGGGTCGAACTTCAGGAAGCGGCTGAACAGCACCGCCGCCACATCGGCCATGCCCATCGGCATGCCGGGATGTCCGGATTTGGCGGCCTCAACGGCGTCCATCGCCAAAGCGCGCAAGGCGTTGGCCATGTCCCGGGTGGTGACGCCTTAGGCAGAATCTGGGTGTGCGAGATCGTGCATCGATCATGCTTTCCGAAAACAGATGGAGAGCAGGGGAAGGCGCGTGCGGTCAGCGAGCGCGCCGGCGGCCTTCGAGCAGCTTGAAGATCATCGGCGTGAGGATGAGCCGCATCGCCAGATCGAGCTTGTTGCCCGGAATGACGATGGAGTGGGCCCGCGACATGAAGCTGTCGCGGATCATCGAGACCAGATAGGCGAAGTCGATCCCCCGCGGATTGGCGAAGCGCACCACGACCATCGATTCACCAGGCGTCGGGATCCAGCGCGCGATGAATGGGTTGGAGGTGTCCACCATCGGCACGCGCTGGAAGTTGATATCCGTCACGCCGAATTGCGGGCATATATAGCGCATGTAATCCGGCATGCGACGCAGGATGGTGTCCATCACCGCCTCGGAGGAATAGCCGCGCGTCGCCTTGTCGCGATGGATCTTCTGGATCCATTCCAGATTGATCACCGGCACCACGCCAATCTTCAGGTCGGCATGCCGGGCGATGTTGACCGCATCAGTCACCACCGCGCCATGCAGGCCCTCATAGAACAGCATATCCGTGTCCGGCTCGAAATCGCGCCAGGCGGTGAAGTTGCCGGGCTCGACGCCGAACTGTTTGGCCTCACGGTCGTCATGCACATAAGTACGTGTCTTGCCGGTGCCGGTGCGGGCATAGGTCTCAAACACGCCCTCCAGCACATCCAGCAAATTGGCCTCGGGACCAAAATGGCTGAAATGCCGGTTGCCGGCGGCCTCCTCCTCGGCAATGCGCGCGCGCATCTCCAGCCGGTCGAACCGATGAAACGCGTCGCCCTCGATAAAGGAGGCCTTCACGCCCTCGCGGCGGAAAATCTGCTCGAAGGTCGAGCGCACCGTGGTGGTGCTGCCGAACACCAAGGGCACACGGCGACGGATGTCGTCACAGGACGGATCCAGAATGCGCCGCACCCCATCCGTCGCCTCACCTCCCGCCTGCGCGATGCAAAGCGCGATCGGATGCGCCTCATAGATCAACCGCAACCGCCCCAGGCCGTAGCCCGGCCGCACATCGGCCGGGTAGAGATACACGCCGCCGCGCAGCAGAATACGATACGCCTCCGACACCAGCGAAGCGAACCAACGCATGTTGAAATCCGCCTGACGCGGCCCCTCGCGGCCGGCAATGCATTCATCGACGACGGCGCGGATCGGCCCATCCCGATGCCGGTAGTTGGACTAATTTATAACGTATTCAAAACAATAATTGGGAATGCGAACATTGCGCTCCACCAACAGGAAACCGTCGATGGCCCGATCCAGCGCGAAAATATGCGTGCCCTCACCCAGCGTGATCACCAGGGTCACCGCCGGACCGAACACCGCAAACCCGGCAGCGATCACCGCGGTGCCAGGCTGGGCAAAGCTCTCGGCGGGCGTGGCCAGCGCCGGTAGAATGGAGAAGATGGCACCGGCCGTGCCGTTGGTCTCCATATTGGCCGAGCCATCCAACGGATCGAACGCCACGGCCAGCCATCCGGGTGCAGCGACATCGCGCGGTCCATTTCCTCGGAGGCGAGGCACGCCACCGAGCGCACCATCGCCAGCCGATCGACGAACGCGTCATTCGCCTTCACATCGATGCCACTCTGCGAATCACCGCCAGCATTCTTGATCTCATGCGCCGGCAGCCGCGCCATCGCCGCATCGAACGGCACGCGGGCCACAAGGCGCGAAAGGGTGATGATGGCGCCGGCCAAAGCCGTTATGGTTTCCGCAACGTTCTGGCGCCGCGTGTCGGCTCCGGCATGCTCCGCCAGGAAGCCTTCCAAACCGATGGTCATTCCCCGCCTCCCGTTCCATCGCGTTCTCTGCCAAAGAGCAGGGTTTTCGCGATCATCTCTTGTGAGCACCTTGGCGCCACATTAACGAAAATAAATTTTAAATTAACTTTGCGCCCATGAAAGAAAAACTTTGGTCCACGGTGCGGCGCATCAGCCTGCGGCAGCTTCGCGTGCTCAGCGCGGCGCATCGCGCGAGCACGTTGGCCGGTGCCGCGGATGCGCTGGCGGTCAGCGGCCCGGCGGTGGCGCTGCAACTTCGTGAACTGGAGCCAACAATCGGCGTGCCGTTGCTGGAGCGCGGTACAAGCGGATTTCGCGCCACCCTGGCCGGCGAGGCGGTACTGGCCTCAGCAACCCGGATCGAACGGGAGTTGGTGCATTGCCTGGAGACCGTCGCCTCCCTCAGCGACCCCGAAGCGGGCCGGGTGAGCCTTGGCATCATCAGCACGGCGAGGTGGTGGAACTGGATGTCGAGGGCTTCCCCATCGTGCGAAACTGATTCCTCGTTCGCCGCAAGGACAAAAAGCTGCTCCCCTCACAGACCGCCTTGTGGGATCACATCTGCCAGACAACGCAGCAGATCACCGCGCCAGGGTGAACGGAGAGTCAGCGCCGCATTCACCCCGGATACATCATCCGATGCGCCTCGGTGAGCGCCTCCTCCAGCAACCGCCCTGCGCTGTAGCCGGCCAAGGTCGAAGGCCGCCCAACCCCCTCCAACAACCGAGGACAAGGCTCCGGCGCACCGATCACCGTCCGCACTGGCAACCGCTCGGCATAGATGGGTAGCGCATAATCCTCATCGTCATCGGCCACGCCCTTGGCCCGGATCTTGGCCGACGCCCGCTCAATCTCCATTTTCACCACAGAGGTCGCCTTGATTTCCTGTGCCGTGCTCTGCCGCAGCCCCGCCGTCCGCTCCGGAAAAAACCGATCGACCATCGCCACCAGCGCCTGCTCCTTCTCCGCCTGATCCTCCACCAGCATCGCGTTCCCAAACGCCATCACCGATCGATAATCCGCCGAATGATTGAACCCGCATCGTGCCAGCACCAGGCTGTCCAGATGCGTCACCGTCAGACACACGGGCTGCCCCGCCGACTGATTGCGCAACATCCGGCTGGCGCTGCTACCATGCCAGTACAGCACATTCCCCTCCCGCCAGTACAGCGTCGGCGTACAGTACGGAAGCCCATCAATCACATAGGAAACATGGCAGAGCATCGCCGTGTCCAGCAGCGCATGCACCGTCGCATGATCATAGAATCCACGATCATGCCGCCGCTTCACCTGGTTCCTGGCATCCACCTCATAGGCCGGGGTCTTCGCATCAGACATGACTGCTCTCTTCAACAACCGGAAAACCGCAAAAGATTTGGCCGCGCCGCAACGCTGAGGCACTCTGCACGACCAATCAACGGGAGGACAATATGGCTCAGCTCCAGAACAAGGTGGCCCTCATCACCGGCGCCGCTGCCGGCATCGGCGCCGCCTGCGCCGCAACCCTCGCCCGGGAAGGCGCCCATGTCATCCTCACCGATCTGGACGACACCGCCGGCCACGCCACCGCCGGCATGATCCGCGCCACCGGTGCCGACGCTCTCTATCTCCACCAGGACGTTACCGACGAATCCGCCTGGATCGACATCATGCATCAGATCGAAGCTCGCTTCGGGCGGCTGGACATCCTCGTCGCCAATGCCGGCATCGCCATCATGGGCCCGGTCACCGACATGCCGCTCGAAGCCTGGCGCCGCCAAACAGCCGTGAATCTCGATGGCGTGTTCCTCTCCGCCAAGCACGGCATCCCATTGATGCGCCGCTCCGGCCAAGGCGGTTCGATCGTGATGATCTCCTCCGTCGCCGGCATCCGCGGCTCAGCGGGCCTCGCCGGCTACTCAGCCACCAAGGGCGCCGTTCGCCTCTTCGCCAAATCCGTCGCCATGGAATGTGCGGGCGCCCGCGACAGCATCCGCTGCAACAGTGTCCACCCCGGCATTATCGACACCGCGATCTGGCAGAAGATGCCACAGGATGATATGCGCGCCGCCGGCGGCCGCAACGCCCCGCCAGACCCGCGCGCAATCGCTGACTCCAGCGTCCCCACCGGCCTGCTCGGCACCCCGCAGGACGTTGCCAATGTCGTGCTGTTCCTGGCGTCGGACGCCTCCTCATACATGACCGGCGCCGAACTGGTCGTTGATGGCGGCATGACGGCCGGCCGCACCGGATCACTCGCCACCCCGCGCTGATCACCCGAGAAAACCGCAATCCCCCCCCCGACACAAAGGCCGCAGCGCCCGATGGGCCTGCGGCCATGCCGAAACCAGCGCCGCCGCCCGCTCCACCCCGTCCAGGGTCAGCGCAAACAGGTCCGCACCAATGGGGGCCGACCCCATCGGCATGGTTCCAAGAGAACAAAACGCGATCTATTTTTTCTACTCCGGAAAATCCCCTACCCGCAATGGCACCAAAAGCACCACGGTCCTTGCTGCAGGCACCAGACATGGAGAAAAATGAAAATGGGGGAAGCAGGCAAGGTCGGGCTCTCCCCGGTCTTGCCGCCTCCCCCTGTTTCGCACGCCATCTAGAGAGCGCCCGCCGCTGATAGGCGCGGCAGCCACGCTCCAGATCTTTGTTTTACCGCGTGATTCACGCCTCCGGTTGACTTAACCTTCTGCGATCACGCTCTAGCTGAACAACACCAAAGCCTTGCTCAACGTCACCCACACTCCCCAGGCCAACGGCACGCCAACCGCGGCCCAGGCAAGCCCCGACACCGGCGTCAAGCCGCCCGTGCCGATCCCGTAAGACCGCGTTGCCGGCGTTGCGGATGCCACCGCGGCCCCGCTCGCATTGCGGGTCATGAACCATTTCGCTGCCACCGGCCGCACCATCAGGTTGCAGATGAAGCCCGCCACCAGCATCAGCGCCAGGATATACATCGTCCGGTCATAGACCTGCGCCCGAGGGATACCCGCGGCGATCTGCGCCTCACGGATGTAGTTCACCACCACGGGCCCCACGATCCCGGCCGTCGACCAAGCGGTCAGCAGCCGTCCATGGATGGCGCCAACATACGTGGTGCCGAACATGTCCGCGAGATACGCCGGCACCGTCGCGAACCCGCCGCCGTACATCGACAGGATGATGCAGAACCCGCCAACGAACAGCGCCAGCATGCCGCTATGGGCTGCCGAGGGCGAAAGCGCGTACAGCGCCAGACCCAAGGTGAAGAACGTCGCATAGGTCAGCTTGCGCCCGAGACGATCCGACATCGAGGCCCAGAAGAACCGACCGGCGATGTTGAACAGCGACAGCAATCCCACGAAGCCGGCAGCAATCGTGGCGATCTGCTTCTTCTGCGCGGCGTCCAGCGCCGTGAACCCAATATCCGCGCGCCCGATCAGCGAGCCCGCGAAAATCTCCTGCAACATCGGCGAGGCCATCCCCAGCACGCCGATGCCGGCCGACACGTTGAGCATCAGCACCAGCCAGATCAGCCAGAACTGCGGCGTGCGATGCGCGTTGTGCAGATGCACCTCACCGCTGGTGATCATCCCGGTCTTGGCCGCCTGACGCACCATGCCGTCCGCGGCCCAATTGGCCGGCGGCACGCGATAGCCAAGCGCGCCAGACATCATGGAGATGAAATAAATCCCCGCCATCACCACAAAGGTCTGCCACACGCCCACTTCGGTGGCCGAACGGAAATGGTTCATCAGGATATCGGCCAGCGGCGAACCGATCATCGCACCGCCGCCAAACCCCATGATCGCCATGCCGGTCGCCATGCCGCGCCGATCGGGGAACCATTTGATCAGCGTGGACACCGGCGAGATATACCCAAGCCCAAGCCCGATGCCGCCGATGACGCCCGAACCAAGCCACAGCATCCAAAGCTGATGCACATAAACACCAACCGCCGAGATCAGCAGCCCGCCCGACCAGCAAAGTGCAGCCACCACGCCCGCCTTGCGCGGACCCGCCCGCTCCAGCCAACCGCCCCAGATCGCCGCCGAGGAGCCAAGCACAACGAAGAACAACGTATACATCCAGCCAAGATCAGCCACGCGCCAATCGCAGCTCGTGGTGAACAGCATGTCGATGATGCCGACATTGGCCGCACACGCCACCGGCTTGGTGATGCCCAACGCCTGGCTCAGCGGCAGCCAGAACACACTGAAGCCATAGGCCATCCCGATGCAGAGATGGATCGCCAAGGCCGCCGGCGGCACCAGCCAACGGTTGAACCCGGCCTTGGCGACAATGTGCTCACGGTCCAGCCAACCGGCCGAGCCCGAGCCTGTTTCAGCAGCGGCACTCATAACAACGCCTCCCTTAAACTTTCTGTGAGTTTTCGCATTTCGTCAGCAAACGGCAAGCCCAGAGTTGCAACGCTCTGTTAACATCTAGCCAGCAGCGGGAAACCGGATCGCCCTCCAGGCCTGCCGCACCACCCCATGCAGTTCGGGCGCGTCAGGCGCGAAGAACAGCGCCAGATCGCGGCGCATGCTGCGGCTCCAGAACTGATTGATATGCGTCGCCACCTGCGCCGCCGCAGCAGCGTCCGGAAGATGCGCAAAGGCCTTGGCAATCTGCGCGGACATGCGCAAAGCCGTCTCACGCTGCCGCTGCTCATGGGTCAGGCCGTGGCTATGGTCGTTCATGTCGTGATCTCGCTTCTATGGGCGGCCAGCGCGCCGGTGAACAGCGTGGCACCGTCCGCGCGCGCGACGGCAACCAAAGTGATCCCGAGCGTCATGGCCCGGTCGATGGCAAAACTGGTGGGCGCGGAAATGGCAACCAAAGTGCCGGCGCCAAAGATCGCCGCCTTCTCCACCATCTCAAACGACGCCCGGCTGGTGACCAGCAGAAACCCACGCCGATCACAGCCCGCCAGCAGCCGCGCGCCGATCAGCTTGTCCAACGCATTGTGTCGCCCGACATCCTCGCGCGCGGTAACGATGCGGCCCCGCATATCGCACCAGGCGGCAGCATGGACCGCGCGGGTCAACCGATGCAGCGGCTGACAATAATCCAGCGCCGCCAGCGCCCACGCGATCGCCTTCTCCGACACCGGCTCCGGCCTCGCCACCCCCTGCCCCTCGGCCTGCGGCAGCTCCGCAATGGTCTCGATGCCGCAGATCCCGCAACTCGTCCGCCCCGTCAGATTGCGCCGCCGCGCCAGATGCGCCCGGAACCGCTCAGGCGCCAGTTCCACATCGGCCACAATCCCATCCGCCTCATGGCGCAGCGCGATGCCGCGAATATCACTTGCCGCAGCGATCACCCCCTCGGTGAGACTGAACCCGACAACGAAATCCTCAAGATCCCCCGGGCTCGCCATCATCACCGCATACGGCATCGTGCCATACACGATGTTCACCGGCATCTCGACAGCCACCTCCACCGCTGCCTCCCGCCCCGCTTCGGTGAAGCGTAGGCGGCGGGCGGCGACAGACAAAGTGGCCGGCGTTTCGCTACTCGGCGGCATGAACAGGTGCAGCGGCAATCCGCCGCATGGACACATCCTCCGCCCGATTGCGCTCCTGCCAGGCCGAATACTGGTACGTGCGCCGCACCTCCACCGCCGTCACCTTATATTCCGGGCAGTTGGTCGCCCAGTCGGAGAACTCGGTGGTGATCACATTGGCACCCGTCACCGCGTGATGGAACGTGGTGTAAACCACCCCCGGCTGCATCCGCTCACTGATCTCCACCCGCAGCGCGATATCGCCCGAACGGCTGGACAACGACACCAGTTCGCCATCGCTGATACCCCGGCTTTCCGCATCGAACGGATGGATCTCCAGCACATCCTCCGCATGCCAGGTCGAGTTCTCGGTCCGCCGCGTCTGCGCGCCCACATTATACTGCGAGAGAATACGCCCGGTGGTCAGGATCAGCGGGAAGCGCGGCCCGGTGCGCTCCTCGGTCGGCACATATTCGGTGATCATGAACATGCCCTTGCCGCGCACGAACCTATCCACATGCATGATCGGCGTGCCCTCCGGCGCCTGGTCATTGCACGGCCATTGCACCGAACCGGCCGCGTCGAGCATGGCATAGCTCACGCCCTTGAAGCTCGGCGTCAACCGCGCGATCTCGTCCATGATCTCAGACGGCCCGGCATAATTCATCTCATAGCCCATCGCCCGCGCCAGCTCGGCCGTCACAACCCACTCATCCTTGCCCGACAGCGGCGGCATCACCTTGCGCACCCGGTTGATGCGCCGCTCGGCATTGGTGAACGTCCCGTCCTTCTCCAGGAACGACGAGCCGGGCAGGAACACATGGGCGTATTTCGCCGTCTCGTTGAGGAACAGATCCTGCACCACCACACATTCCATCGCCGCGAGGCCGGCGGTCACGTGATGCGTGTTCGGATCAGACTGCGCGATATCCTCGCCCTGCACATAAAGCCCCAGGAACCGGCCACCCACCGCCTCATCGAGCATGTTGGGAATGCGCAAGCCAGGCTCGGCGTCCAGCTCCACGCCCCACATCGTCTCGAACACCTCGCGCGTGGAGTCATCCTCCACATGGCGGTAGCCGGTGAACTCATGCGGGAACGAACCCATGTCGCAGGCACCCTGCACATTGTTCTGCCCACGCAGCGGGTTCACGCCCACGCCCTCGCGGCCGATATTGCCGGTGGCCATGGCGAGATTGGCCATGCCCATCACCATCGTCGAGCCCTGGCTGTGCTCGGTCACGCCCAACCCGTAATAAATCGCCGCGTTGCCGCCGGTCGCATAAAGCCGCGCCGCCGCCCGCACCTCGCTGGCCGACACGCCGGTATGCGCCTCGCTGGCCTCCGGCGAATTATGCGGCAGCGCCACGAACCGCGCCCAGCTCTCAAACGCCGCCAGATCACACCGGCCGCGCACATACTCCTCGTTCACCAGCCCCTCGGTGACCACCACATGCGCAAACGCATTGATCAGCGCCACATTGGTGCCGGGCTTCAACGGCAGATGATGCTGCGCCTTGATATGCGGCGACTTTACCAGATCGATCTTGCGCGGGTCGGCCACGATCAGCTTCGCCCCCTGGCGCAGCCGCTTCTTCATGCGCGAGGCAAAGACCGGATGACCATCGGTCGGGTTGGCGCCGATCACCAGGATCACATCGGCCTTCGCCACCGACTTGAAATCCTGCGTGCCAGCCGAGGTGCCAAGCGTCGTCTTCAGCCCGTAGCCGGTCGGCGAGTGGCATACCCGCGCACAGGTATCGACATTGTTGTTGTGCATCGCCGCACGCACCAGCTTCTGCACCAGAAACACTTCTTCATTGGTGCAGCGCGACGAGGTGATGGCGCCGATCGACTCCCGCCCATGCGC
>Ga0114959_10003809_pt1 | contig 11732 bp, 30 predicted proteins | sample C_130625_EF_Meta_FD_87317 | JGI IMG/M metagenome (GOLD analysis project Ga0114959, IMG submission 87317) | Freshwater microbial communities from Lake Croche, Canada to study carbon cycling - C_130625_EF_MetaG | ecosystem: Environmental > Aquatic > Freshwater > Lake | place: Lake Croche, Canada...
CCATCGTAAGGCATTAGAACACGACAAAACAGAGCGCAAGGAAAAGAGAGAAGCAGACCGCGCAAAACTAACGAAGAACTAGCAAGAACCGCCCCTGCGCTACAGGCTAGAGTCTCAAAGGCTCACAGGGGCACGGGTGGGAATCCACCAGAACCAACTACGAGAGGGGCACGAAATGAATAACCAGACAATAGTAAATTGCGATTTATGTAAAGATACAATTAGAGCATTACAGGTTTTCAAAGTACACGGAGAGGGAAACTTGTCCCTTTGCTTCGATTGCTGGAATAGCAACTAGACAAGAACCGCCCCTCGCCCGATTAGTCGGCGCAGGTTCACGACCTACGAGGGGCACGGGAACAATCCCAACGAACAGGAGAATGAAGAAATGATTACAATAGAAGAAACAGGAAACGCAGGCTGGCTGGCTTATCGCTATCAATACCGCTTGATTCATTCAAATCAAGATTTATTCGGGTACGCAGAGACCGAAGAGCAAGCAAAGGAGATTATATCTTCGGCGCAGGTGGAAGATACTTTCAAATGGCTGGCAGGTGTCAAATAATGAGAACCTCACCTGCGAATGTTATAGCCTGCCTAGCAGGGGATTTATTAGCAGACGAGGGGCTTATCATTGAGGCAATACGAGAAGAGGAAGAGGTACGCGCATTATTCCGCGACACGGTAGAAGACTTTACAGAATACGCAACACTCTTAGACGCGGTGGGAGGGATTATCTAAGAGAGCACGTGACGAAAGTCACAGCCCGTCACCCTTGACAGGGGGCGCAGGGAGCGAGACCCTAGACGGGCACGGGTACAAATGTACCAGAACGACAAACGACAGGAGAAAAAGAAATGAACCAAAGAGACGCAATACACTACATCGAAACACGCCAGGAATTCAGAGCCTCAGCCCTGGAGGGGCGCGTCTACAACGTAGGCACAGGACGCCTAGACGCCAAAGAGACGATACGCTTCAATCAAGATATGAACAGAGCGACCTATTGGGTCTATTCATACAGTACGCCGATAGCCTGGCACACGCCAGAGGGCTGGTATGTGGTATCGCAGAAATTCAGCACGACCACAAGCAAGCACCAGAACTACGTCCGTAGGGCGATTTACCCTAGCGTCCTAGTGGGTGCATAATGACGACAAAATTCAAGCGACCCTCACACATCAAGCCCTGCGAGGCGTGCAAATCGGGCTATGGCTATCACCCCGAGAAAGTCGAGGGGGAACCTACCCGTCACCTATGCGACACCTGCTTCAGAGAGCGTGCAGACGTGATTCTTGCTTCAATGATTAAGAAATGGGAAGAGGAGGGTAAATAAATGAAAATCACTTTCAACCTATACGGCGGAAATGGTCTCATATCTCAGAACACATTGAGCGCGGAAGCGTTCGCAGAGTTTCGCAAGATATGCGAGAGCCTGAAGCAATCGGTAAAAGTAATGAGCGTCAAAGAATAAATGTGATTGAGTTCACAGCCCCTGACTCTTGACAGAGAGCGCACGGTGCGAGACCGTACAGGGGCACGGGTAGGAACCTACCAGAACCAACGAAGACAGGAGAAAGAAGAAATGCTGATAAAGATAAACGCAGAAAACACTATGAGCGGAAACCCTCAAAGGGGGTGGGTGCTTGTTGATAAGTCGGGAGCGTTCGTCAAGTTCTATGACGAGGGTTACGACGACGGAGGAGAAGAACGACGCGCATTATCAAAGGCTGGAGAGCCAGAGACGCTATCAATCAACGTAACCGTGAAAGAATACAAGAGAATCAGGGGACTAAAAATATGAAACTACAGGAAATAGACACCATACAAGACCTGCGCGAATGGGTTGCAGATAATATGAAAGGCGCAGAGGTGCGCGTAGATATGCACGGAACAGTAATTATACATACACATTTAATGGATACCGCAGGCGGTTACCTATACCCACAAGAGGAGGAAGCGTGAAAATAATCCAATGCAACGTCTGCGCTCTTACGTTAGATGAGAGCGACACAATAGACGGCAGATGTAAAAACCACCTACGAGGGGGAGAAATGAAAGAGTACGAGTGTGATAAATGTGGACACGGTGATTACCTTGTCTTAGTCCGTAGCGTAGGAGATGTGGTCTGCGAGGGTTGCGGAGAGTGGCAATGTGCCGAATTTAATGACGTATGGCAGAGGGTGAAATAAATGATGAAACTCACCAGAAGAGGAAAGCAAGTGCGAGGCGTGGCGATAGTGCTAGGTATAGTGGCGATTTATTACCTATCAACGCACATAAATTGGGTTGGTGACGGTTGGTGTTTTGGGTCTATCACCGCCTGTTATAAGGGAGCATACTAATGAGCGCGAACTATTGCGAGAACTGCGGAACACCAGAAGACCCTTGTATTTGTGAGGTCGTTGAGGTAATCTGTGGTGACTGTTTATATCCAATCAATATGTGCGAGCACGCGAAGACAGGAGAATAAAGAAATGAAGAGTTGGGAATTGAAAGAAGATAGCGATATATCTTGGTGGCATTGTAGCCGTCCAGGATTTTGGGAAGGGCAAGATGTCTACTGCTCAAAATGCCAAACTAAAATGGAGGAGGAATAAAGAGATGATTATATGTACAGAATGCGGTTGGGAAATACAGACTGCTCAATGGTGGAACATAGCAAAAACGTATGAGGGCAAAGACGTGTGCGATGACTGCGCTATGGATATACAAATGAAACACGACAAAGAACAGGGGATAACGGTATGAAGGTAGAACAAGCAATAGAAATGCTACAAAAATATCACGGAGCGCAAGACGAGATAATGATTTCTTGGTATGGCTCAGACTATCGGGAGACTGACGTAAAGATATGGGAGAAGGCGTGCGAACTCTTCGACTATGAGGCACTAGGTGCGCTAGGTGAGACAGTAGATGAGTGCATTACGAGCGCAGAAATCTTTTTCGAGAACGAGAAGGAGCGAGCAGAACGTGGCATAGATTCCTATCTACAAACAGAAAAAGAAAAAGAGTTGGAGGGCTGGCGATGAGTTGGGGATATTACAATCAAGAAGAGACAGATACTATACAAATCTCCTCAGAATGTCTAGAGTGTGGAGAGACATACGAGGGGGACGCAGAGCGTGACAATGCCAATGTTGCCTATTGGAAATGCACAAAGTGCAACACAAACCACGAAGAGGAGACGGATTAATGAGAGAGTTTAAGATAACCTATGCCTTAACTGGCACAAGGATAGTGAATGTTTTCATATCAGATGAGCATAAACTGCCAGAGAACTGGTCAGACCTTCCAATGTGGGCACAAGATGAGTGGCTATACGCCAGAGACCACGTAAAGGTAGACGAATCAGAAGACATTGATTACGGGAAAGCGGTCAATATCAGAGAAGTATCTCACCTACAGTTGTCTCAATGAGGATAGCGGAGGTACTCAATGTTCCCCCAATGTGGCATAACGAGGCACTCTGTGCCAATGAAGACCCGAACCTATGGTGGTATGAGAACAGCGTAGGAACAAAGATACAAGACGATGAAGCATACAAAGCAAGCCTTGCTCTCAGAATCTGTAACCAATGTCCAGTAAGGAGCCAATGTTTAGAAGAAGGAATGAGGAAAGAAAACTTACTGGCTGGTAGTATTTGGGGTGGAATGATGGCTAGTGAGCGAGCATTACTACTCGGAAAGGCAGATGTCCCTGATAAGAAACGTCTAATCCAAGGAGAAAGATTATTACGAATCAAAGCAAGAGGATATTTAGCAGGAAAACGTGCATATTCATAGAGCGAGGCTTGCTAGTGGGGGCATTGGTGACTGCGTTAGTGGTCATCTCTGCTTCCCCAGTAGGCAATCAAATCATTCACATAAAGCGACATCACAAACCACAAGAACACGCCACTATGGAGCAGAAGAAGGAGAACAAAGTCTTAGCAAAGCGGTACGCTTGGGCTGGGTGGGGTTGGAAGGGGCAAGAGTGGAAATGTGCGTATAAAATATTTGATACGGAAAGTCGTTTCGATAATTTCGCCAAGAACCAATCAGGTTCAACGGCTTTTGGGATTGCTCAACATCTTAACGAGCACAGCACGGACCCGACAATCCAACTCTTACACGCATACAAGTACATCGCTAAGCGATACCGAACACCTTGCAGAGCGTGGTCATTCCACCAACGACATTACTACTTTTGATTTTCGTGGGTCACCTACCTTTGCGTGCATATGTGGGTGCAGAATGTTCAACATCACCGTCATATGGGACGAGGAAACAAGGGCAGTTGGGTGGTATGATTTGAAACAAGAGTGCAAAGACTGCGGTATTATTACTACTGCTCCAACCGAGATAGACGGGTGTGATTAATGTATAAAGAAATCAAAGTACTTAACTTGTGGGTCACTTGGGGATTCTCGTTCAAAAGAATTGCTTTAGGATTTCAATTAGATACCTATCATTTTGATATAGATTTTCTTTTCTTTTGGATAGGTATAGAATTCTAAATGCCAACATACGAGTATAGGTGCAACAAATGTATGAGCCACCAGATTCTCAGACGAGATGTAGATAAGCGAGACGATGAAGTTACCTGCCCTTGTGGGCATACATCAGATAGAATTTACAACACTCCAGCCATACGATTCAATGGTAGTGGATTCTATTCAACGGGTGGCTGAGTATCGTCTTCATCTCGGAATGGTTTAAACCCACCGATACGGTTGATAAGTTTACGGATAGCACGCTTGTGTCTCATACGTGCAGTATCCTCAGAACCGAGCAACAATTCTTTAGCAATTTCTGGGAAATCCATTGACTCCGCATAGCGTAAGAACAGTAACTTTCTATCATCATTGTGTAGTTTCCAAAAAGCAAAGTCAACTTCAATCATCATCGCCATCATATTGCCACCCTCATTAGGAGCAGAGGGGCGACCAGTTCTACCAAGATTCAATTTATGAGTGACACCAAACTCACCTCGTAGTACTGGAGGGAGCAAGGCTTCGACCATATCTGCTTCGTAATAAAACAAATCACTTGTCTCATAGCCACCAGACTTAGCCTTCCAATGCTGGCAATAATCTAAAGCCTGATTGCGTAGGCTACGATAGATAAGATTTTTTGCGTCCTTGTGTCCGATTGCTTCCCACGTATCAAGTTTAACTGGGTGTTCGAGGAACCATTGATAAAGTGATTGCCTGATATCTTCTATGTCTACGTCTTCAAACTTCTTGCGATACTCATTGGCAACGCTATCAACTATGTGTTGCCAAGGTTCAATGCGCTCCCATTCAAGCATCATTGTGTTTTCCTTGTACGTGATAAGCAAAAATATTTAGAGCAACTTGGTCAAAAGGTTGCGTAGATTGCACAACCACAGTATCACAAAATACACATTTATAATCGGTCATTTTATCTTAGTACCTGCATTAACATTTAGGAATGTAACTGGCTTCATCACTTTGCTTTTGTTCTGGAACTCAGTAGTAACTGGTAACCACTTCTCTTCCCATACTGGAGTAGGTATCACATCAAGACGGAAAGACCACACACCAGAGGGTGTATAGTTTATATAATAAGGGATAAGTTTATGCTCTTCCGCAGTAGAGATAAGGAAATCATATTTCTTTTTCTCAAGAAGCAAGGTATCGTAATGAGTATTTCTAGATTTGAGTTCGATGAACATACTAAACTTCTCAGTCACGCAATCGAATCCATCAAACTCATTGGGGGACGGAGTAAGGTCAGGAAAGTGCTCCTGTTTTAGCCATTCAAATAACTCTTGTTCTTTCATTCATTACCTTTAGATTGCATTATGAATCCCACTTTCCACGTAGAACGAGCAAGCCAATGACACCATAGTTAGCCATATCCTTAAATGAATCTTCCAATGGTTCGTGCAAGGCAGTACGTTTCTTGTCGTGCAAGTTATTAATCCGTGCAAGTTTGTCCCACATACGCACACGCAATCCATTAAGTGCACCACCTGGGGATTCAGATATATTTTTGGGACCATAATCGTAGTGTTTGCTGATAAGCAAGTCACCCAACTCTTTCATTGTTTCTCGGACGTTGGTTTCAAATTCAACATCGGGACCCTTATAGTTACTACCAACGATTCTGTTTCCTTGTGGACGCTTACTATCTTTAGCCCCAAGTCGGATAGGTAATTCAATATTTGCCATTCTTCTTCACTCCTCATCCTCATCAGTAATATCCTCTGCTAATAATTCTTGCAAGTCTCTATCGAAATCTTTGAAGGCTGACTTAACAACCATATCTTCAATCAACTCATCTATCAGCGAAGAACCCTGTTCAGAAGCAAACAAAGTTATGTACGTTGATTGAGTAATGAGTTTTACTTGTTCAGGATTTTCTGCATTTGCATAGAAGAATCTTAATAAAGAACCAAGCATTAACTTATGCCCGTTAGGTAGCAGGAAGTAAGGGTCGAAGTCTTCATCATCTTCGAGCATATGGTCAACTAAAGAGAACGAATTCTCAAATGTTATCCCACAATCGTGGCATACATTATGAGGAGGCTCGTCCTCTATACTCATTTAGAACCCAGCCTTCTCCTTAATGTAGTCAGCACCAAACTTAACATAGGCTGAGTTGACGTCTTCTCCATCTGGTAATTGTACTATAGTCACTGGCAATTCACGTGCAAGACTACGTGCAAATTCGACACCTGCCTGGTCACCATCGGCAAAGACAAAGACTCTTTCAAAATCTGCAAGCAATCTTGTGTAATGTTTCTTCCAACTGTTTGCCCCAGGTACACCAATGCAAGGTATGCCAACGCAAGAAGACAAGGTAATGGTGTCGAGTTCTCCCTCGCATACACCAATCCAATCGCCAGCACGTTCTACATCTATGACGTTATACATTCGAGTCTCTGCCCCAGTCATACCCATATACTTTGGCTCAACTGCTGGGTTAAGAGAGCGGAAACGTAGGTCAACAACCCCAGTTTTGGTAAGGTAAGGGATTGATAAGCGTCCGATAAAGGCTTCGTGCCCTACTTCAGCCCTCTCGACTACGCCTAATGACATTAACCGCGCTACCTCCAGAGGAATGCCCCTGTTTTTTAGGTAGACTTCCGCCAGAAAGATGCTTTCCGCGTACTTCATCGTGGCTTTGCCCAGTAATTCCTTCTGCGAAACGCTTTGCCTCACGTATATTTATCCCTTCCCGTTGCGAAACTAATTGGATACTGTTTCCTTGAACTCCACAGGCAAAACAGATAAAGATATTCTTGTCGAGATTGGCACTGCCCGACTGGTGTGTGTCAGAGTGGAACGGACAACGAAGGTTAACTTGCCCGTGAGAGGCTCGTAACTTCGCTCCGTAGTGCGTGAGTATGTCTTTGATACTTGGTAAGTCGTCACTTCGGGTCACCATATCCTGCCTCTCGTAGTAATTTTACTGCATCCTCTAATCTTAATACGCATACCCAGTCAGCAATAGATTTTTCTCCCTGTCCATTAAGCCTTAGCACCACAATACCCAACAGCCCATCTTTGATACGTTCTTTTATTTGCGAAATAGCAGACGCTGGATTGAAGCCTGTTCTAGCCTTGACTTCCCAATCAATACCGACAGTACCAGTGACGTCACTACCACTGCGACCAGCACCAGTACTTTCCGCATATGGGAATCCATTCTCTGCTAGATATTCTGCTAAAACCTTTTGGCTTCTGTAACCTCTATGCTTTCTAGATTGTGATGGCATCTAGGATGCGCTCTTATCCTTCTTTAATATTCTGATAGCCCACTCAAGTCCAGTGTTTACACCGTCAGTCCACTCATCTGTAACTGGAACCTTTGACTCATCAATCTTTCTGATGAATGCTTCTAACTGTATGTTGGATTCAAGTACAACTAACTGTCGAAGTTCTTGAGTCATATCATCTTCTTCTTCTCTAATCATTATCCACCGTTCTCTGGTATGTCGTCCATAAACATATACTCTGGATTAAACGCAAGCCAAGCAACAAGATTGGCATTTGCATCTGCTCTGCCATATCTGTTCTTTACTGGCGCTACTGCCATTGATGTTCCCACAACTCCAAGTGTACAGATAAGTGCTGGTAATTGTGCGACCTTGCCCTGTAATGCAGAACGTGGCTGACAAGGTGTACCCATAACAGCCTCAGATGTATGATGCAAGACGATAACCGCCGCGTTGGTTGACCTAGCAAGGTATTTAAGTTCCTTCATAATTGCTCGCATAGATGCGAACTCTTCACCACCATCAGTTGCCACATCCATTAGGTTGTCAACTATGATTGCAGTTGGGGGACATCCCCAAAGTTCCTCAAATGCTTGAACTTCTTCGTCTATATCTTGCAGGTTAGGGCTTGATTCAAATGACCAGACTATGTGGCTACCTTTAACAAGGGTTGCCTTAGTCCAGCCAATGTCATTAAGTAATTTTAACTCGACATCACCCTGACTCTTACCAGATATCATAGAAGCAAGACGCATAGACATCGTATGTGCATTAGTATCTGCAGAAATATATAAGGTTGGAACCTTCATCTTGAGTGCAAGTGCCAAAGCAAAGGTTGATTTACCGACTCCAGGTGTGCCAGCAAACATAGACACTTCTGCTCTGCGTAAAATAATCTTGTTGTTTTCTAAAGCCTTGAACACAGAGGGCAATGGTTCTCCACCAATGTCTGCTCTTCCTATACTTCTTGCTAAAGTTCTCATTGCGCTCCCGTCTTAAAAGATACGAGAGTCTTCGATTATATCATCCCCATAGTAATCAAAGACTCCCGTACCTGACCTAATTTATTTCTAGTTGACTGGTTTGCATTGTGTTGCTCCCATTGGTTCTGGGCAACTCCAAAATGCGTAAGGCTGATTTGTCTTCTTGCTGATTCCCGACTTGTGAACCCTCGCGCCGTGAATGCAGGTAGGAGATTGAAGACTTTGCTGGGTTGTTATGAAGGGTTGAGAAGGAACTGTGCTTGGAGTTGAATCTACTGTCCCCAAAGGGGCTAGATTATAAGCACCAGTTATCATTCTTGCGGTTGCAGCGATTTGTGCAGAGAAGTCTGAAATTCCCTCAAGCAATACGCTGAGTTCATCTGATGTATTGGCACGGATATTAATCATATCTGAGTTAGTGTTTTGTGAACTACGAATGGATACTTGAAGTTTCCAATCTTCTGTTGACATTTATTTATCCTTTGCTTTGAATGTGCAATGTTCTGTGAGTCCACAGAAGTTGCAACTTGATAGGTTAGGTAGAAATATACCAGACTTGCGTGCCTTGTCGAAGTTAGACACGAAATATTCCAGAGTATCCAACGTGTACCTACTTAGGTCAATCATTTCCCCTGTCCCAGAGGTGCGTGACATCCAGTAATTGCCCTGATTAATCTCGACCCCAAGCATTAACTCGATTCCCACTTTATAGAAACCAAGTTGAAGGTCAGATGTCGGGCGTGCCTTAGATGTCTTGAGGTCAACGATAACTAACTTACCGTCCACTTCAAATATCCTGTCAATAACCATTTTCACTGGTACTCCAGCAATGACAGGATTCAGTTCCAACTCGATAGCCTTAGTACCCTGTTGGGTAGTCCAAAGTTTCCAACCTGGATTGTTCTTGCGCCATAGGATGTAGTTGTCTACCCATATGGAACCATTGTCATTCCACCATACCGAATCTTCTTTGTTCGGGTTGGCTATTGTTGCCCTACCTGCTACTCGTGCAGTTGTAAAATTTAATCCTTCTGTTTCTTTATGCCAAGCCTTATCCCAAAAAGCATTACCCATTTTCTATGTCCCACAATTCTGCTGCGTAGTGGAATGCACGTCCACCTGCTGACCAAACAGATGGTTCTTCTTCTAGTTTAAGAAGTCTGCCTAGGTAGTACTGCCACCCACAGGTGAGATAGGTAGTAAATGCAGAGTATGAAACGTGCTCTGGTAAATCATATGAATCTAATTTAATCACAACTTCTCCTGTCAGATTATTTTAGATAGTCCTCCTTCGGAGGACAGGAGGGTACTCGACAAAGGAGAACTATCTAAATCTATGTAGTTATAATCAGATTACCCTCGGCAATCTGATTTAGGAAATGCCCCCCTATCCCCCCATAAAAAAAATATGAGTAGGAAAGAGTTGCTATCCCTCGTGTAATCTTCATTGAGGTTTCGCCCCCACCTTTTCAGGTATCAGAATCGTAGCACAGATATTCAGAGTATGCAAAAGGTTTTAGAAATGACAAAAAGACCCACCAACCCAGTATCTCTACTAGGTCAATGGGTCTTCTGGTCTTAAAACAGCCTTTGAAGGCTTCTAAAGGGTATGTTTAGTTGGTTGAGCCAATGCCAAACTCTTTAGCCTTAGAATCTAGGGCTTTAAGGGCTGGACCTGCTACTGCAACCGCTGCTGCAACTGCTAGGTCTTTAGGGTCTGTCTTTCCTAGTGTAACTGCCGCTAAAACTGCGGCTACTGCTGCACGAAGATAAGATTTAAGAATTTCTAGGGCTTTTACTTTTGTCATTAATTGCTCCATTTCGGTCTTACCACAACTCGTACTGTGGAAGGTGCTCTATGTTTGATATATACTCCATCACCATTGGCTTGTGAGCCAGATTGGTTTCCTGCGGTATTACCCTCTACTGTATCTATCAAGTGGGTATGTACGTTATACCCAACTGCTATACCAGTATGGATTGACTTGCCTTCTTTGTTAAAGTCAAACAAAAGGATATCCCCTGTTTGAACATCTTTTACTGGAACAGTCATTTTGTTCTTCTTAGCCCAAGCCTCAAAGGACTCACATCCAGCATATCCCTTTGGGGATTGATTGATTAGGCTTACTAATCCAGCCTGGTTAAAAACCCAACTGACAAACATAGCACACCAAGGTTGTCCATCAAGTCCATACCAGTGACCATATTTGGTCTTATTGACTGGTACTTCCTTGACATTAAGTGCTGCTTCTTGCATTGCAATCTTTGCTACTTTTTCTTTATCCATACTTGCCATCCCTTGCTTACTAACTCAAACTCATCTTTATGAGTCTCGAGAAACTTATCAATTGCTGGCTTAGGGTTCTTATCGGTTCCATCTGGATGGTCCCACTCGTAGTCATCAAATGCCATAATGCCACCAGATTTGAGTAATCCCCAGGATAGGTCAGCATCGGATGCAACTGACTCTGGTAGGTGGTCGCCATCTATGTAGATGAAATCAAACCCACCCTCACGGTGTCCCTCTAGCCATTCTTTGCTGAATGACTTAAACTTGTGGACCTTCTTGATATGTCCCTTTATCTGCTCATCATAGGCAGATTCAACCTCAGACCATTCATAGATTGATTCGTGTTGTAGATTGCCACACCAAGGGTCAACATCTACAAGTACAGAAGTTGGGTCAGTAAGTATATTCTCTAGTAGCCAAGCAGATGCGTTGCCCGTGAAGACACCTATCTGGAGAAACTTGAGGTTTTTCTTTCCTTTGAAACCTTGTAGTTTGCTTTCAAAGTCTTGCATTGTATTGTTATCAAAGAACCATTTAGGGAACTTGTCTGCTATCACAGTTTCTCTACAATCAATTTGAATAAGTCGTCAACTCGTTCTTCTAATCTCTTAACTGAATCTTTAAGACTTGAGCCACCATTAAGTTTTAATTCAAATAGGTAATGCTTAACAAGCCATCGCACTGCACCAGCAAAACTTGTAATAATTGCTATTGCTGCTACAACAAGGGAA
>Ga0114959_10003813_pt1 | contig 11726 bp, 11 predicted proteins | sample C_130625_EF_Meta_FD_87317 | JGI IMG/M metagenome (GOLD analysis project Ga0114959, IMG submission 87317) | Freshwater microbial communities from Lake Croche, Canada to study carbon cycling - C_130625_EF_MetaG | ecosystem: Environmental > Aquatic > Freshwater > Lake | place: Lake Croche, Canada...
AACATTTGGAAGAAGGCCTGGCATATGATTTCCTTAAGAGGGGGATCGAATTGCTTCAAAAGTATTATTTTAACAATTTAATCAAATTTTAGGGATTACTCTCATAAAACCTAGTATTTCTTCTTAGAGTAACTGTTTATATTATTAAAATTAAATATTCAATTAAAAAATATTCTTATCTATGAAAAGTGACATTGAAATAGCCCAAGCAGCCAAAATCCAAGAGATTATTCCTTTGGTCTATGACACATTGGGGATTCCAGATCAAGCTCTTAATCCGTATGGGCGTTTCAAAGCGAAGCTTTCCTTAGACTATATTAAGACACTTGAAGCCAAGCCAAATGGTAAGTTAATTCTTGTGACGGCGATTTCTCCTACACCTGCTGGTGAAGGTAAAACCACGACAACGGTGGGTTTAGGGGACGCCTTAAACCTGATCGGTAAAAAAACCTTGATTTGTCTGCGTGAGCCATCTTTAGGGCCAGTTTTTGGTATGAAAGGCGGAGCTACTGGAGGTGGAATGTCTCAGGTGATTCCGATGGAAGATATTAACTTGCACTTTACTGGTGATTTTCACGCAATTGCATCTGCCCATAATTTACTCTCAGCCATGATTGATAACCATATTCATCATGGAAATGAACTCCAATTAGATACAAGGCGAATTACTTGGAAGCGTGTGATGGATATGAATGATCGTTCATTACGCAAAATTTCCATAGGTCTTGGTGGTCCAGGGAATGGCTTTGTACGAGAAGATGGTTTTGATATTGTGGTTGCTTCAGAAGTCATGGCGATTTTTTGTCTAGCAAACGATTTAACAGATCTCAAAAAACGTTTAGGCAAAATCGTGGTGGGTTACAACTTAGACAAAAATCCTGTTTTAGCAAGTGATCTTCAAGCTGAAGGCGCCATGGCTACTTTATTAAAAGAAGCATTTTCTCCGAATGTCGTCCAAACACTCGAGAGTAATATTGCTTTTGTACATGGGGGACCTTTTGCCAATATCGCCCATGGTTGCAATTCAGTGATTGCTACAAAAACTGCGCTTAAGCTAGCTGACTATGTAGTTACCGAAGCTGGCTTTGGCGCAGATCTTGGAGCAGAAAAGTTTATTGATATTAAATGTCGAAAAGCTGGATTAAAGCCCTCAGCAGTTGTTCTAGTGGCGACTATTCGAGCCCTTAAATATCATGGGGGTGTTGCGGTTAAAGATACTTCTCAAGAAAACCTTGATGCGCTTAAAAAAGGTCTTGTTAATTTAGAAAAACATATCTTTAATATTAAAAATCATTACGGCTTACCTTGTGTTGTTGCTATTAACCACCGTACTGAAGATACTGAAGCGGAAGTCAATCTGCTGCGCTCAACAGCCCAACAATATGGTGTAGAGGTGATACTAGCCAAACATTGGGGAGAGGGTGGACAAGGTGCATCTGAACTTGCTCAAGCTGTAGTGAAGTTATCTGAAAGTGAAAATCATTTTCATTATGTGTATGAAGACAATATCTCTTTATTAGAGAAGATTAAAACCATTGCAACAAAAATCTATGGTGCAGAACAAATCACTGCAGATAAAGTGGTACTAGAGCGTTTGGCTTATTTTGAAAGTGCTGGATATGCAAGCTACCCTGTTTGTATTGCCAAAACACAATCCTCATTTTCTGGAGATGCAAGTGTTAGAGGAGCGCCAACGGGTCACACACTCAATATTCGTGAAGTCCGTTTGTCTGCTGGCGCAGAGTTTATCGTGGCAATTTGTGGAGACATCATGACCATGCCTGGGCTACCAAAGACACCTGCGGCAAATGCTATTGGTATTGATGACGATGGTACTATCAAAGGCCTTTTCTAAATGAATATTTCTTAATTATTTGATCGAGCGGAAAATTACTATGTTCAGTTTTCTAAATAAAGAACACACAATTGCGGGTCCTGGATTTAATCGATGGTTAGTTCCTCCTGCAGCTCTTGCGATTCACTTATGTATTGGCATGGCATATGGCTTTTCTGTGTTTTGGCTACCCTTATCAAAATCATTAGCTGTTTCACAAGGCTTAACGGAAGCTATTAAATGTGGTCCTGAAGTGGGTTTTATTCAGGAATTATTCACTACGAGCTGTGATTGGAAGATATCTACTTTAGGTTGGATGTATACCTTATTTTTTGTCTTCTTGGGAATTTCTGCAGCCATATGGGGTGGCTGGTTAGAACGTTCTGGCCCGAGAAAGGCAGGAGTAGTATCTGCTATTTGTTGGGGTGGAGGTATGTTGATTTCAGCCTTCGGAATTTATACCCATCAATTTTGGATCATGATATTAGGTTCAGGAGTTATTGGTGGTATTGGTCTTGGCCTTGGGTATATTTCCCCTGTATCTACTTTAATTAAATGGTTTCCAGATCGTCGCGGGATGGCAACTGGAATGGCCATTATGGGTTTTGGCGGCGGCGCCATGATTGGTTCTCCTCTTGCCGCTCTATTAATTAAAAATTTTGCAACGCCAACGGATGTAGGTGTTGCTAAGGCATTTGTGGTGATGGGTGTTATTTATATCATCTATATGTTGGTAGGAGCCATGAGTTATCGCATACCAGCGAGTGATTGGAAGCCAAAGGGTTGGACTCCTCCCCAGAAAACTACTAATAATGCAATGATTACAACACGCAGTGTACATGTAAAAAAAATCTGGGGGATTCCGCAGTTTTGGCTAGTATGGATAGTCCTTATGATGAATGTTTCAGCAGGTATTGGGGTGATTGGTATGGCATCTCCCATGTTGCAAGAAGTTTTTGCTGGAAAATTGATGGGCCTAGACCTTAAATTCAATGACTTGGATAAATCTCAATTAACAACCATTGCAGGCATAGCAGCTGGTTTTACAGCTTTGCTTAGTTTATTTAATATTGTTGGAAGGTTCTTTTGGGCTAGCTTATCCGATAAGCTAGGCAGAAAGATCACCTACACGATTTTCTTTATCCTTGGCGGTCTCCTATATGCAAGTGTTCCTTCTAGTGCGAACTCTGGGAATTTATTTGCTTTTGTCATTGCCTTTGGCGTCATTTTAAGTATGTATGGTGGTGGGTTTGCGACGATTCCAGCCTATCTTGCGGATCTTTTTGGAACCCAAATGGTTGGGGCCATTCATGGACGATTACTAACAGCATGGTCAACTGCAGGTATTTTAGGGCCAGTTGTGGTGAACTATATGCGCGACTACCAACTTAGTTTAGGTATCCCTAAAAGTCAGGTCTATAACCAAACTATGTATATTTTGGTTGGAATGTTAGTCATTGGTTTGATTTGTAATTTACTCATTAAACCAGTAGCAGATAAATGGTTCATGAGTGATGCTGAGTTAGCGGAAGAAAAGCGCTTAGCGCATGAAAAGAGTTTAGCGACCGTTTCCAATGCAAGTATTTCGAATGATCAGACAACTTCCTTGCAGATCATTCTAGCTTGGGGATTTGTAGGATTGCCTCTAGCTTGGGGAGTTTACCGAACAGGATTAAGTGCTCTTAAATTATTTAGTTAATAAAATTTTGGATAATAAAAAACCACCTAAAAAGGTGGTCATTTAAATCATTTTGGCTCCCCGACCTGGACTCGAACCAGGGACTTAGGGATTAACAGGAAACGAGACCGCTTAAATAAACATATAAATCAATTGCTTATATATAAAAATGGCCACTGTGTAATTAATATTTTGTAACATAATGTTATAAATTGTTACTAATAGATTAAATCTAGGAGTAACTTTCTCATTTTAATTCTGCAATTCTAGAGTAGAACCAAACAAATAAAAAATGACCGGTTAGGGTAAGTACTGTAGTAAAGTGATCTTAAATAAATTAACGTATACGTAAGCGGATTTATAAGGTTATATAAATGTCAAAAAAATTACCTCTAGATGGTATTCGCATATTGGATGTTAGTCAGGTAATGGCTGGGCCATTTTGTTGTATGTTGCTTGCTGATTTAGGTGCGGATGTCATCAAGGTTGAACCTCCGGGTGTGGGTGATCAAACTAGAAAAGCAATGGGGTTTAGGTTGAAGTCTGATGATAGTCCGGGATTTTTTGCATTAAATAGAAACAAAAGAAGTATTGAGATTGATTTAAAGAGTGAGGAAGGCCTTGAAGTATTCTATAAATTAGTAAGAACAGCCGATATTGTTGTGGAGAATAATAGGCCTGGCGTAACAAAAAGATTACAAATTGATTACCCAACTTTAAGGATAATTAATCCACGCTTAATTTACGCCAGTATTTCAGGTTTTGGTCAGAGTGGGCCCTGGTCTCAAAGACCGGGCTTTGATTTAATAGCACAAGCCATGTCCGGAATTCTTAGTTCAACAGGAACGGATGGAGGTGAAGAACTAGTTAAATGCGGAGTTTCAATAGCAGATTTAGGCTCAGGTCTAATGGCTATCTATGGAATTTTAAGTGCATACATAGGATGCCAAAAAACTGGCGAAGGTCAGCATATTGATGCATCTTTATTTGAGACTGCACTCTCGTTATCCATCTGGGAGGTAACAGAGTTATGGGGAACTGGGAATAGTCCAAAACCTTTAGGTACAGCCAATCGAATGAGCGCACCATATCAGGCGGTTAAAGCTCAAGACGGATATTTTGTTGTTGGTGCTGCGAATCAAAAACTTTGGAAAAGTTTATGCGATGTAATCAAAAAACCAGAGCTATTTAATAATCCTCTTTTTGCTGATAATCCTGCAAGATTAAAGAATCGAAAATTATTAATAATTGAACTTGAATCAGTACTTAATACAAAGCCATCTTTATATTGGATTGATTTATTTTTATCAGTTGGAATACCAAGTGGTCCAATTAATAATTTTGCTCAAGCCCTTTCTAGTCCCCATGCCATTGAGAGAAAAATGACAATGGAGATAGATCACCCTGTAGAGGGAAAAATTAAATCTCTTGGGTTCCCAATTAAATTAAGCGAAACACCTCAAGAGTTAAGGTTTCCACCTCCATTATTAGGAGAGCATACTGAGGAAATTTTGAGTGAATTAGGCTTTGATAAAAATTATTTAATCCAGCATCCAAAAAAGAAGTCCTTAGCAGGAGACATTCATGAATGAAGGTAAAGTTGATTGCGAAATTAATGGGTCAATTGCATCAATTTTTTTTGATAGACCTGAATATAGAAATGCGATGACTTGGAAAATGTACCAAGAGCTTTATGAACATTGCATTATGTTAAACAAAAATAATTCAATACGATGCATAGTTTTCAGGGGCAGGGGAGGCGAATCTTTTGTTGCAGGTACAGATATAAAGCAATTCCTTTCATTTTCGACAGCAATAGACGGTATTGAATATGAAGAGCGTAGTGAAAAAATTATTTCTTCAATAGAGACTTTACGCATACCTACCATTGCTGTAATTGACCAATGGGCAATTGGAGGTGGTTTAGCAATAGCTGGAGTCTGCGATATTAGAATTGCAACTCCTGGATCCAAGTTCGGTATTCCTATTGCAAGAACACTTGGAAATACTCTCACAAATAAAAACTATGCACGCTTAGTAGATGGATTTGGAACTTCACGTGTGAAAAGAATGTTGATCCTATCAGAATTAATAACTGTTGAAGAAGCTCTTAGTTGTGGATTTATTAAAGAAATTATTCCAATTGAAAATATGAGTCATAGATTAGATGATCTTGTGAAAAAAATCATTGAAAATGCTCCGTTAAGTATTGCTGCAGGAAAAGAAAGCATGCGCAGAATCTTACATCAAGAGATGGCTGATGTTGATGATGACTTAATTGCATCATGTTACGGTAGTGACGATTTTAAATTAGGAATTAAGGCATTTATTGGGAAACAAAAAGCAGTATGGACAGGATTTTAATTTACTAGAAAGGAATGAAGAATGAGACCATTTAATCAGCAACAACTTACTGTAATAAGAGGTGGAGACATTACTACAGATGTTACATATGAACCTCCTCTTCGAATTGGTTTTGGTATAAATGATAAAACAGTAGAAAGTCCGTTGGCTACGATGGGGCGAACTATTCTAGTTCCTGGTGCTAAGCCAAATGCAACCCATTATCACTCTGTTAATGATGTGGTTTGGTACATTCTTTATGGAAACGTAAATTGCTGGTACGCAAGAAGCGATGGGAGTGACAGGAAGGAAGTAATTTTGAAAGGTGGTGATTTTGTTTATGTGCCATCAGGAGCAGTACATGTAATATCAAATGCTTCAGATACTGAGGAAGCTTCACTAATTTTTTGTTACGTTGGAGTTCCTAACACAGATGCTGCAAAAACAGTGTGGTTAAGCGAGGATGGTAAAAAAGTTCTAGATAAGCAAACTCATTAGAATTTAATTGTTTAAATGCAAAATTCACCATCATTCGTTATAGATGCTCATCATCATTATTGGTGGCATGGAAAACGGAATCATAAATGGCCTGATGCGGTAGGGGATCGTCTAGATCAAACATTTACACCTAATGATTTAGTCCCACAAATGGAATTGGTGAAGGTTGATGGTTGTATTTTGATTCAGTCTTTGAACGATTATGATGAAACAAATGAATTTTTAAATATTGCTAAAGACTATCCACATGTTCTAGGTGTTGTGGGTTGGGTACCGTTGGATAATCCTGATCAGACTCTAAAGTATTTAGAATGTATTTCTAATCGAGATTTATTAATCGGAATTCGGCACCTAATTAATTTTGAACCTGATTCTAAATGGCTATTACGTCCAGAGGTAATTGATTCAATTCAAGTAATAGCATCTCAGAATTTAGTATTTGATTTAGTGCCAGTAAATGATGTTCAATTTGAATCAGTCATTTCTGTTGCTAGTAAGTTTCCAAATTTGTCTATTGTTTTAGATCACCTAGCTAGACCACCAATTACTCAGGGTAGTTTTGACATTTGGATTAACCAAATTCAAAGAGCCTCTCAATTGCCTAATGTGAGTATTAAGCTTTCATTAGGATTAGATATATTGATGCGATGGAAGTGGTTGACTAAAGATATTCAATTAATTTCAGATCAAGTATTAACTCACTTTAGTACAGATAGAGTGATGGCTGCAAGTAATTGGCCTGTTTGCAATTTAGCTACTAATTATTTTGATGTTTGGAATTCGATAAGGTTCTTAATAAAGGATCTTTCATTAACTGATCAAGAAAAAATTCTTGGGAACAATGCTAAAAAAATATTTTCTTTAAATAAATTACCAACAATTCAATAATAGGAAAAAAAATGTTTCGACACATGGCTATTTTAAAGTTCAAATCTGATGCCAAATCTGAAGATATTGATGCATACTTTGATGCTTTTCCAGGTTTGGTTGCAAGCTTACCAGTAATAAAAAAATGGTATATAGGCAGGAATGAGGGAACTGGTGGCGAGTCTCACGTAAAAAGACACAATTTTAGGCCAAATTATGAAGTTGGCTTGGTATTAGAGTTTGATAGCCCAGCAGACTATCTAGCATATGCAGAGTCTTCTGAGCATCAATCTTTTTTTGAAAAATATTGCACACCAATTTTTGCTGAGCGTGTAGTTTGTCAATTTACCCCAAAATGAGCCTACGATGAGAGTATTAATTACCGATACACAAGTTAAAGAACCTGATATAGAAATTAAGATACTTAAAGATGCTGGTATCGAGGTAATCACAGCTCAATGTAAATCTGATAAGGATATTATTGCTGCAGCAAGTGACGTTGATGCATTATTAGTTACATATGCTAATGTTTCTAGAGCAGTATTTGAGTCCTGTCCAAATATACGTATGATTAGTCGAAACGGAATAGGCGTAGATAGCATAGATCTGAAAGCTGCTGAGGATCATGGAGTTTGGGTGTCTAATGTCCCAGATTATGGATACGATGAGGTCCCAACGCATGCAATTTCATTGATGTTTTCCCTGCTAAGAAATATCACATTTCATGATAGGAATGTCCGAAATGGTTTATGGAATTTTTCATTGACTGGTCGAGTTGATCGTATAGCAGATATGACTCTTGGAGTTTTAGGCTTAGGTCGTCTTGGCAAGTTCACCATGGAGTTAGCGAAACCATTTTTTAAAAATGTAGTTGCTTATGACCCCTATTTATCTCAAGATAAATGGCCTCAGGGTGTTCGCAATGCTTCACTAAATGAAGTTTTTCAGCTTTCTAATGTGATTACATTACATTTACCTCTATCATCCGAAACCAATCAAATTGTCAGTAAAGAAGTATTAGATCAGATACCGAATAGGGGTGCGTATCTAGTTAATACAGCTCGAGGGGGTTTAATTGATTTAGATGCAGCACTGCTATATCTCAATCAAGGAAAGTTACTCGGTATTGGGCTTGATGTCATGCCAGTAGAACCTCCACCAAAAGATCACCCAATTATTCGACATGACCGAGCTATCGTAACACCTCATACAGCTTGGTACTCTACAGCTTCAGTTATTGATCTTCGTCAAAAATTTGCAAACAATGTCGTATGTTGGGTAAGGGATGGTGTTGCGCCAAATGCAGTAGTAAAAGGGAAATCTAAATCTTAATCTGGGAGCAATAAATGAGAAATAACCGATTTTTAATGTTTCTTAATTTAATCTTCACAGTATTTGCAATCAGTCTTTCTGTTCATCTTAAAGCGAATGATTATCCAACAAAGTCAATTGAAATTGTTGTACCTAGTTCCGCATCTGGGGGAACTGATGCATTGGCACGAATATATGCTGAGGCAGCAAAAAAACATTTATCACAACCAATTCTAATTTCTAATAAACCTGGAGCAGCTGGAGCAATTGGAATGAAAAGTGTAATGACAGCATCTCCAGATGGCTACAAAATGGCTATGGTCGTTGCAGCTCTTGCGATACTGCCAAACCTTGGTCAGACACAATGGAGTATGGATGATTTTAAATATGTGGCTAAATTAAATGATGACCCATCAGCAATTACAGTAAAAGCTGATGCCCCATGGATAACTATCGATGATTTTTTGGCTGATGCGAAAAAAAGACCTGGGGAAATTTCAGTTGGAAATGCTGGGCCTGGCTCAATTTGGCATATTGCAACTGCAGCACTTGAAGACAAAGCTAATATAAAGTTAAAACACATACCCTTTCAAGGTTCTAGTCCTGCGGTAGTGGCATTATTGGGAGGTCATATTGACGCTGTGTCTGTAAGTCCTGCTGAAGTTGCGGCTCAGGTAAATGCAGGGAAATTCAAAATTCTCGCAATTATGTCGGATACAAGAATAAAAGGCTACGAAACTATACCAACGTTAAAAGAACGAAAAATTGACTTATCTATTGGTACATGGCGTGGATTGACTTTGCCAAAAGATACCCCTACAGAAATAGTAGATATTCTTAGAGAGGCTACAAAAAAAATTATCTTGGAACAGAGTTATATTCAGGGTACAGAAAGAAGTGGGCTTGGAACAGCTTATTTAGATGGCCCCGATTTTAAAATTTTTGTTGATAGTAATTTTAGATATTTTAAAGAACTAGCGCCAAAATTAAATCTTAAAAATTAATTACTATTTTATATATGCGTGACCTTAAATCAAACTCCAGAATCTCTTTAACATCAGAGACAACTAATAATAGAATTCAGAAAAAAACAACTTTAAAAAAATCTAAAATTATTACTTTAGATTTACCAAAGTCCTCAACCTTAATTGCGTACGAGCGAATAAAAAGAATGATTTTAGATAATGCCTTATCTCCAGGAGATCAAGTATTAGAGCAGGTATTAGCTGATGAGATTCAATTATCTAGAACCCCAGTCAGAGAGGCTTTAGTACGACTAAAGCAGGAAGGTTTGATTGAGGTAGTACCTCGTCATGGAATAAGAGTTTTGCCACTTTCACCAGATGATATGCAAGAAATTTATGAGGTTTTAATTGCTTTAGAGCCTAAGGCAACTGAAATGCTAACTTTACGAAAGCCTTCAAAAGATGAAATTGCACCATTAATAAAAGCTTGTGATGATATGGAGAAAGCTCTTGCGAAAGATGATTTACAAATGTGGGCATCTGCAGACGCTGACTTTCATTCGTCATTAATTGCGTTAAGTGGTAACAAACGCATTGCAGCAATGGTGTCGATGGTCTGGGAGCAATCTCATAGAGCACGTATGTTTACTTTACGACTTCGACCTAAACCTATCCAGTCAACAAAAGAGCATAAAGAAATAGTTGAAGCGATTCTTTCTGGTGATGCTATTAAGGCACGGGATTTATATCGTAATCATCGAGAAACTGCTGCAAAGGCAATGATGAAATTGATTGGAGAGTTTGGTTTAAATCGTTTGTAATAAAACTTGTTTAATGCAGTCACTCTAAGGGGCATCATGAAAAGAAGAACTTTTATTGCGTTGGCATCCGGTGCTCTTTATATTCCAAATGTGTTTAGCCAGAGCTTTCCCTCTGGACCTGTCAAAATCATTGTTGGATTTTCACCAGGAGGAGGCACAGATGTAATAGCTCGAATAATAGCTCAAAAGTTATCTCTTTTATGGAATGTGCCAGTTGTGGTTGAAAATAGGGATGGCGCATCCGGCACTTTGGCTGGACGTATTATTACTAAATTACCACCTGATGGATCAACCCTTTTAATGGCTAATTTTAGTAGTCATTGCGGCGCAGCAGTATTAAATCCAAATGTAGGTTATGACGTTAAAAGAGACTTTACACCAATTACGTTAGTAGGAATTTCTCCCTGCGTTTTAATTTGTAAAGAAGATAATAAGATTAAAACTTTTGATAATGTCGTTCAGCTCTGCAAAGGTGAGCCGGGCAAGATTTCATTCGGATCTGTGGGCGTTGGCAGTATTCAACATTTAACCTTGGAGATGTTCAATTTACGAACTAGGGTAGAAACTCTTCATATTCCATATAAAGGATCAGGCCCACTATTGGTGGATTTAGTTGGGGGACAAATATCGTATAGCTGGGAAAATATGGCATCTGTGACACAGTATGTCAAACAAGGAAAATTAATTGCTTTAGCGCAGGCAAGTAATAAGCGTTATAAACAGTTTGCTGATGTACCAACAACTGAGGAATTAGGATTCCCGGGTTTTGAGGCTGCTACTTGGTACGGATTAATGGGACCTCCTAAAATGTCATCCTCAGTAGTGCAACGAATTAATGACGATGTTAATAAAGTCATGGCTTTACCTGAAGTTGTAGCTATGTTAGATAATTTATCAGCCGCAGGTGGTGGGGGTTCAGCAAAGAAGTTTGCTGATTTTATTGACGTAGAGTTAGTACGTTGGGGTAAAGTTGTGGAGGAAGCAAAAATTACTGTTTAAAAGTAAAAGGAATTAAATTGATAAGGCGAGTAAGGACAGCTCGCTTAACATCATAGTTTCCAATTAGGTGACCGTCTTTTTCACCGACGGACTAAAGTGGGAGTTGAAAACTACTGTTAAATCAATGTGTTTGGCTCCCCGACCTGGACTCGAACCAGGGACCTGCGGATTAACAGTCCGTCGCTCTACCGACTGAGCTATCAGGGAATAAAAGAGTATTATAACTTTTTTTCATACAACAAGGCAAATTTTACTACGAATTTATGGATATCCAACTACTGACTTGGCGGCAGGCCGAAGAAATTGCATTGCCTATACGTATCGAAGTCTTTGTAAAAGAACAGAGTGTGCCGTTTGATTTGGAGCAAGATGAGTATGATTCTGTCGCTATTCATGCGCTCTTATGGGTC
>Ga0114959_10003814_pt1 | contig 11725 bp, 10 predicted proteins | sample C_130625_EF_Meta_FD_87317 | JGI IMG/M metagenome (GOLD analysis project Ga0114959, IMG submission 87317) | Freshwater microbial communities from Lake Croche, Canada to study carbon cycling - C_130625_EF_MetaG | ecosystem: Environmental > Aquatic > Freshwater > Lake | place: Lake Croche, Canada...
AAAATAGAGTTAGAGCTCGAAACCACGACGCTGGATGCCATCACCGCTGACGAGTTGCGCGCCTTGAAGAAAAAAGGCTTTTCCGACCGTCGTTTGGCCAAGCTGCTCAAAACCACTGAGCATGTGGTGCGGGCCAAGCGTCATGCCTTGAATGTGCGCCCTGTCTACAAACGCGTGGACACCTGTGCCGCAGAGTTTTCTACCGATACCGCCTACATGTACTCCAGCTACGAAGGCAACGGAGACGGCGAGTGCGAGGCTGAGCCGACACAGAAGAAGAAGATCATGGTGTTGGGCGGAGGCCCCAACCGAATTGGTCAAGGCATTGAGTTTGACTACTGCTGCGTTCATGCAGCACTCGCCATGCGCGAAGACGGCTACGAAACCATCATGGTCAACTGCAACCCCGAAACCGTGTCGACAGACTACGACACGTCGGACCGTCTGTATTTCGAGCCTTTGACACTGGAAGACGTGTTGGAGATCGTGGACAAAGAAAAGCCCACGGGGGTGATTGTTCAGTACGGTGGCCAAACTCCCTTGAAACTGGCCTTAGGCCTTGAGGCGGCAGGCGTACCGATCATTGGAACCAGTCCAGACATGATCGATGCGGCCGAAGACCGTGAGCGCTTCCAGCACCTGTTGCAAGAGCTGGGGTTGCGCCAGCCGCCCAATGCCACCGCACGCACCGAACCAGAAGCATTGGAAAAAGCGGCTGACTTGGGGTATCCCTTGGTGGTGCGTCCGAGTTACGTACTGGGTGGACGCGCCATGGAAATTGTGCATGAGCAACGCGACTTGGAGCGCTACATGCGCGAAGCTGTCAAAGTGAGTCACGATTCACCGGTATTGCTGGATCGCTTTTTGAACGATGCCATTGAGTGTGATGTGGACTGTTTGCGTGATCCTGAAGGCAAAACCTTCATTGGTGGCGTGATGGAGCACATCGAACAAGCCGGCGTGCACAGTGGTGACTCGGCTTGCTCGTTGCCGCCTTACTCGCTGTCTGTAGAGACCGTGAACGAACTCAAGCGTCAATCTGCCGCCATGGCCGGTGCCTTGAACGTGGTGGGCTTGATGAACGTTCAGTTCGCCATTCAGCATGTGGATGGCAAAGACGTGATTTATGTGTTGGAAGTCAACCCACGCGCTTCACGTACGGTACCCTTCGTATCAAAGGCTACCGGCATTCAACTTGCTAAAGTGGCCGCGCGTTGTATGGCTGGACAGACCTTGGCTTCACAAGGCATTCTTCATGAGGTGACTCCGCCTTATTTCAGTGTCAAAGAAGCTGTGTTTCCCTTTGTCAAGTTCCCTGGTGTCGATACCATCTTGGGCCCTGAGATGAAGTCTACGGGCGAAGTGATGGGTGTTGGCAAAACCTTCGGTGAAGCTTTTGTAAAAAGCCAGTTGGGTGCAGGTACCAAGCTGCCACGCCCGCACAGAGCCGATGGTTTGTCTACGGGCAGAGTGTTCATTTCAGTCAAAAACAATGACAAAGTCCGTGCCATTGAAGTGGCCCGTCAACTGGTGGCCCAAGGCTTCGAGTTGATTGCCACCAAAGGTACGGCCTTAGCCATCACCACCGAAGGGGTGGCATGCGCCACCGTGAACAAGGTGACCGAAGGTCGACCTCATATTGTGGACATGATCAAAAATAATGACATTGCCTTGGTCATCAATACGGTCGAAGAACGCCGTAACGCAATTGCCGATTCCCGTCACATCCGCACCTCTGCATTACTCAACCGTGTGACCACTTTCACCACCATTGCAGGTGCTGAAGCTGCGGTTGAGGGGATGAAGTACATGGACCAACTCGATGTGATTTCAGTGCAAGAGATGCACGCTCAGTTGACTGCTTAAGAGGGCCAAGAACATATGACCACCATTCCCATCACCAAGCGGGGTGCTGAAAAACTCAAAGAAGAGTTACACAAACTTAAAACCGTGGAGCGTCCTTCGGTGATCAATGCAATTGCTGAAGCCCGAGCGCAGGGAGATTTGAGTGAAAACGCTGAGTACGATGCTGCAAAAGATCGACAGGGTTTTATTGAAGGGCGAATTCAAGAAATTGAAGGCAAGTTGTCGGCAGCTCAAATCATTGATCCTTCGGAGGTTGATGCAGGTGGGCGCGTTGTTTTCGGCGCTACCGTTGCACTGGAAGATGAGGAGACTGGGGACACAGTGACTTATCAAATTGTGGGCGAAGATGAGGCTGATTTAAAACTGGGGCTAATCAACATCAGCAGCCCTATTGCCAGAGCCTTGATAGGGAAGGAAGAAGGCGATGTGGCTGAGGTGCAGGCGCCAGGCGGCATCAAGCACTACGAAATTGTGGCGGTTTCCTACCGCTGAAAATCGAATGGAGCGCTTGCAAACCTTTTTGGCCGCGCTTTGGTGGGGCAGTCTGACGACCCTTGGTTTTGAAGTTGTGCCTTTGCTTTTCATGCACCTTGAAACCCCAGCGATGGCGGGCCAGATGGCTGCCAAATTGTTTTCTGCACAAACATGGGTTTCAATGGTTTGCGGTTTGTTTTTGCTTTTGGCTCAACAGCCACAAGTGATCCGTCTAGGGCTCAGGCAGACTTCTTCGCTTTGGGTATTGACTGGCTTGTTAATGGCCGCGTTCCTTGAATTTACGGTAGTCCCGCATATCGTTGCGCGGGACAACTTAGCGTTTTGGCACAACTTGGGGAGTGCTTTGTATCTGTGCCAATGGATGTGTGCAGGCAAGATAATTTGGGACAGGTCGGAGCCGACCAAGCAAGTAGCCCAAACGCTGGTTTGAATCACCCAAGCGTGCGTTTTTTCACTGATACTTTCTTGGGCTTTGCACGTTTGACTTGACCTCCGGAAGTCAAGCGTTGGTTGCCTAACACGCGCAACATTTTGACTTCTGGCCGCTGCCCCCCTCGTTTGCTGTACTTAAGTACTTTCACGTCACGAGGGCCAGCCAAACGATCATGGTCAATTTCACGAGCTTTTTCAGATATCGGACGCCATAGCACCAATAACTTACCAATGTGTTGAATAGGGGCCGCATTGAGTTGGTCTGCCAAGCTCATAAACATCCCTTCGCGCGCCGTGCGGTCATCGCCCAAGACGCGAATTTTGATCAGGCCATGGGCGTTGAGCGCCATCTCGGCTTCTTTAATAACCGCAGGCGTCAAACCATCGTTACCAATCATCACGACGGGGTCGAGATGGTGGGCTTCTGAACGATGGAGTTTGCGTTGTGCAGGGGTGAGTTGAATTGCGGGCATACAGGTATTATCCCCGCTCGTTCAAAGGTATGAATTGAAAGTTAAAACTAAAAGCAAAAAGGTCAACAAGTCATGGCTTAACGACCACGTCAACGACCCTTACGTCAAGATGGCGAAAAAGGATGGCTACCGTGCTCGGGCGGCCTTCAAGCTGAAAGAAATTGACGAACAACTGGGCTTGATCAAGCCCGGGAATCTGGTCGTTGACTTGGGGTCTACGCCCGGCGCTTGGAGTCAATATGTGAGACGGCGCTTGTCCCCCAGCGGTGCTGCAGTCGGTACTTTGAAGGGCACCATCATTGCGCTTGATATCTTGCCCATGGAACCTGTAGAGGGTGTTGTATTTTTAAATGGCGACTTTCGTGAACCTGAGATGTTGGTTCAGTTAGAGGCCGCTTTGCAGGGCCGTTTGGCTGATGTGGTGGTGTCTGACATGGCGCCAAACTTGTCAGGCATCGAGTCTGCAGATGCTGCTCGTATCGCTCATTTGGTGGAGTTGGCGGTTGATTTTGCGCAACGACATATGAAAGACGATGGCGCTTTGGTGGTCAAGCTATTTCACGGCACGGGATACAGCCAATTGACCCAATTATTCAAAGATACATTCAGTGTGGTCAAACCGATCAAGCCTAAGGCCAGTCGGGATAAATCGAGTGAAACCTTTTTAGTTGGTATTGGCCTGAAACATCGTAACGTTGTAAATCCATAACGGTGCAAGGTTGAATCTAACGAATAAAGCTAGGCCATGTCTTGAAAGGCCTAAAATGAATCTCATCTAGGTACGACCCGTACTCTCTTTCTATTCGGAGCCCACATTGAACAATCAATGGTTCTCAAAAGTCGCTGTTTGGTTGGTGATCGCCTTGGTGCTGTTCACCGTATTCAAACAATTTGAAACACGTCCCGGCGCTGGCTCTGGCTACATGGGCTATTCGGACTTCCTTGAAGAAGTTCGAGCTAAGCGCATCAAGACCGCCACCATTCAAGAAGGTCAAGGGGGCACCGAAATCGTCGCTGTCACCAACGACGAACGAAAAATCCGCACCACCGCTACTTACTTGGACCGTGGTTTGGTGGGCGACTTGATTGCCAATGGTGTCAAGTTCGATGTCAAGCCCCGTGAAGAAGGCTCTTTGCTCATGACCTTGTTGGTCAGTTGGGGCCCCATGTTGCTGTTGATTGGCGTGTGGGTGTACTTCATGCGTCAAATGCAAGGCGGCGGTAAAGGCGGGGCCTTCAGCTTTGGCAAAAGCAAAGCGCGCATGCTGGATGAGAACAACAACACTGTGACCTTTGCCGACGTGGCCGGTTGCGATGAGGCCAAAGAAGAAGTCAAAGAAGTGGTTGACTTCCTCAAAGACCCCCAAAAATTTCAAAAGCTCGGCGGACGAATTCCTCGTGGCTTGTTGCTGGTCGGACCTCCAGGCACCGGTAAAACCTTGTTGGCCAAGGGCATTGCAGGCGAAGCCAAGGTGCCATTCTTCAGCATTTCAGGCTCTGACTTTGTGGAGATGTTTGTTGGTGTAGGTGCAGCCCGTGTGCGCGACATGTTTGAGAATGCCAAGAAAAATGCACCTTGCATCATCTTCATCGATGAGATCGACGCAGTAGGTCGCCAACGTGGCGCAGGTTTGGGTGGCGGCAATGACGAGCGCGAACAAACTCTCAACCAAATGCTGGTGGAGATGGATGGTTTTGAAACCAACCTCGGCGTGATCGTGGTCGCTGCCACCAACCGCCCCGATATTTTGGATGCTGCATTGCTGCGTCCCGGTCGCTTTGACCGCCAGGTCTACGTGACACTGCCTGACATCCGTGGCCGCGAACAAATCTTGAATGTGCACATGCGCAAAGTGCCTTTGGGGCAAGACGTCAATGCCAGTGTGATTGCCCGAGGCACCCCCGGTATGAGTGGTGCTGACTTGGCCAACCTGTGCAACGAAGCCGCCTTGATGGCTGCGCGTCGGAACGCTCGCGTGGTAGAGATGGTCGACTTTGAAAAAGCCAAAGACAAAATCTTGATGGGGCCTGAGCGCAAGAGCATGGTCATGCCAGAAGAAGAGCGTCGCAATACGGCGTATCACGAGTCAGGCCACGCCTTGATTGGCAAGCTCTTGCCCAAATGTGACCCAGTGCATAAGGTGACCATCATTCCTCGTGGACGAGCTTTGGGCGTGACCATGAGCTTGCCAGCGCAAGACCGTTACAGCTATGACCGAGACTATATGTTGAACCAAATCAGCATGTTGTTTGGAGGTCGTATTGCGGAAGAGGTATTCATGCACCAAATGACCACAGGTGCCAGCAACGACTTTGAACGTGCCACAACCATTGCGCGTGACATGGTCATGCGTTACGGCATGACCCAGGCTTTGGGCCCCATGGTCTATGCGGAAAATGAAGGTGAGGTGTTCTTAGGTCGCTCGGTCACCAAGACCACCAACATGTCTGAAGCCACCATGCAAAAGGTAGACATGGAGGTCCGCAGCATCATTGATGCTCAGTATGCTTTGGCCCGTGGATTGATCGAGGAGAACTCTGACAAGATGCATGCGATGGCCAAAGCTTTGCTGGAATGGGAAACCATAGACACGGAGCAGTTGGATGACATCATGGCAGGACGTGAGCCTCGCCCTCCCAAAGACTGGACGCCCCGCACGCCTTCATCAGGTGGCGGCAGCGGTGGCACACCCGCTGTTCAGGCTGACCCTGCGCCTTCAGCGGCATGATGTTCAAGCCGGCCCACTAAGGGCATCAACCAACGGGGCGACAGCCCCGTTTTTCATGGATGTTTATGTTTTGGCAGACCACGCGCTTTCGAATTGACTTGAGTCGCCCGCAGGTGATGGGCATTGTCAATGTCACCCCAGATTCCTTTTCAGATGGCGGACGACACCACACCACGCAAGCTGCCTTGGTGCATGCCGAGCAACTGCTTAAAGAAGGCGCTGATATGCTGGACATAGGGGGGGAGTCGTCCCGACCAGGTGCGCCGCCCGTGTCCTTGGAGGATGAGTTGGCGCGGGTGATTCCCGTGTTGCGTGAAGTCATGAAATGGCAGGTTCCAATCTCGATCGACACCTACAAACCCCATGTCATGCAAGCTGTTTTAGATGCTGGAGCTGACATCGTCAATGACATTTGGGCCTTGCGTCAATCGGGTGCCCGGGCTGTTGTGGCAAGGCACCCGAGTTGTGGTGTGTGCTTGATGCACATGGCTGGCGTACCAAGCACCATGCAGTTGAACCCCATGCAGGGTCTTGCATTGCGGAAGGTGCGTGAATTTTTGAATGAACAAGCCCAGCAATTGCAAGTACTTGGCGTAGACCCCAAACGCATCGCCCTAGATCCGGGTGTGGGATTCGGCAAAACAGTGGCGCAAAATTTTGAACTGCTGTCTGGTCAAATTGATCTTTTGGCTTTGGGTTTTCCCCTGCTAGTGGGCTGGTCGCGCAAGTCTTCGCTTGGTGCTGTGACTGGCTGCGAGGTGCACGAGCGAATGGTGCCCAGTGTGGCGGCTGCATTGTTGGCGGTGGAGCGGGGTGCACGCATTGTCCGTGTGCACGATGTCGCACACACTGTGCAGGCCTTGAAGGTCTGGCAGTCCGCCACGCTTTGAGACAATCCTCTATCATTCCTCAAAACATAAACAATATGACTCGCAAATACTTTGGCACGGATGGCATTCGTGGAACTGTGGGCCAGCCTCCCATCACGCCCGATTTCGTGTTGCGTTTGGCGCATGCTGTAGGGCGTGTGCTCAAGCAATCTGAGCGCAATCCAACGGTGTTGATCGGTAAAGATACGCGCATTTCAGGCTATATGTTGGAGTCCGCCTTGGAATCGGGTTTTAACTCAGCCGGAGTCCATGTGGTGTTACTTGGGCCATTGCCTACGCCGGGAGTTGCCTATCTCACGCGCGCCCAGCGCGCGAGCTTGGGTGTGGTTATCAGCGCGAGCCACAATGCTTTTGCCGACAACGGCATCAAGTTTTTCAGCGCGCAAGGCACCAAACTCAGCGACGCGTGGGAACAGGCCGTGGAGGCCGCCTTGGAAGAGTCTCCGGTCTGGGCGGATTCTGCTAATCTGGGAAAAACTCGCCGTCTGGATGATGCCGCAGGTCGTTACATCGAGTTTTGTAAAAGTACCTTTGCCAACGACTTGACGCTCAAAGACCTCAAAATTGTGGTCGATTCCGCGCACGGAGCCGCCTATCACATTGCCCCAAAAGTTTTCCATGAACTGGGTGCTGAAGTGGTGGCCATTGGTTGCAGCCCTGATGGTTTGAATATCAATCATGAGGTAGGTGCAACCCATCCTGAAGCTTTAATTCGTGCAGTTAAAGACAATCATGCTGACTTTGGCATAGCCCTAGATGGAGATGCCGATAGGCTTCAAGTGGTGGATGACCAGGGGCGTTTGTTCAATGGTGATGAATTGCTTTATTTGATGGTGGATGACCGTTTGGCCAACGACGAAGTCGTGCCTGGGGTAGTTGGCACACAGATGACCAATATGGCGGTCGAAGTGGCGCTAGAACGCAGAGGCGTGCAGTTTGTCCGAGCCAAAGTTGGTGACCGTTATGTGTTGGAAGAACTAGAAAAACGCCACTGGATCTTGGGCGGCGAAGGCTCTGGTCATTTGTTGGCCTTGGACAAGCACACCACGGGCGACGGCTTGGTCAGCGCCTTGCAGGTGCTCCAAACCTGCGTGCGCAGCGGTCGTACCATGGCTGATTTGCTGAAAGATGTGCATTTGTTTCCGCAAACTCTGGTGAATGTTCGCTTGCGTCCTGGCCAAGACTGGCAAACCAACCCACGCATGCAAGAAGAAACCGACAAAGTTCGTGAAGAGTTGGGGAAGGATGGGCGTGTATTGATTCGCGCCAGTGGGACAGAGCCTTTGGTACGTGTCATGGTCGAAGCACACGATGCGATGCAAGCCCAAAGGTGCGCTCAGCGCATTGTTGACACCTTGCTTTTGTGACTCAATTGATGCGTTGTATTGCTTGGTTCTTGTTGACTATGTGGGTGTCTAGCTTGCAAGCAGCAGAAGAAACAGCTTACAAGTTCACGACCGGTTTATATGCTTTGTCTGGCGCTGGTCTGTCCAACAGCCACGGCCTAGACTTCAATGTTCGGCAAAGTTCGTCATTGGGCAATATCTGGGGGGCTTGGTACCGCTCTCCAGAGGTTCAAGTCTCTCAACCTCGCATGGGTTGGGACCAGAGTTTTGATATGTCTCGTTGGCGGGTCATTCCCTCTGTTCAAGTAGCCTCTGGAGGTTTTTGGGGGGGGAGCCTGTCATTAGAAACAGGCGACAAGTTTTTTGCCGGCGCTGGTTTGGGGCGAACCAACCTGCACCCCTACGTTAACCTCAACTTTGACCCCAATGATGCTTGGATGGCGTCTGTGGGCTACCGTTGGTCTTCGGTGCAGTCGCTCTCTTTGCAGGTCGTGCAGGACAACCGACTCAACCCGGACCAGCAACATGTGCACATGATCTATCGAACCCCCATGCCAGAGGCTGAACGTTTGACCGTCGATGTGCTGTTCAAAAGCGGTCTAGTCGAAGGTCGGATGGTTCACAGAACCGGTTTGAGTTTGACCTATGACTTTGCCCACTTTTTTACCCGGATCGCCTACGACCCAGTGATTAACTTCACACCACAAACCATGTGGCGATTGTCAGTGGGACAACGGTTTTAATTTTTTAAGCTCAAAGAAGTGAATTCAAATTTATTCATTTAAAGGGTTCTCTTGTCCCATTCGTCATGATTCCGTCATAAAAATTGGATAAATTATTCGCAGTTCTAACCCATTGAAGGAATCACATGAACACGAAACGTATTTTTATTAAATCCATGGCGGTTGCAGCGATGTCAACCTTGGCCATGGGTTCTGCTTTTGCTGCCGATATCACCGGCGCAGGTGCAACTTTTCCGTTCCCCATTTACGCAAAGTGGGCTGAGGGCTACAAAGCTGCCACGGGCAACGGTTTGAATTACCAATCGATTGGTTCCTCTGGCGGTATTCGACAAATCAAGGCGAAGACTGTGACTTTTGGTGCGACTGACGCTCCTTTGTCTGGGGAAGAACTCGACAAAGAGGGCTTGGTGCAATTCCCTGCCATCATTGGCGGTACTGTTCCTGTTTTGAATTTGGATGGCTTCAAGCCAGGAGAGTTGCGCATCACGGGCACCGTATTGGCCGATATGTTCATGGGGAAAATTGCCAACTGGAACGACGCCAAGATTGCTGCATTGAACCCAGGCAAAAAATTACCTGACCAAGCCATCACAGTTGTGCACCGTGCCGACGGTTCTGGCACCACATTCAACTTCACGGATTACCTCAGTGCTGTTAGCAAAGACTGGTCTACCACTGTCGGCAAAGGTGCTGCCGTCAAGTGGCCAGCGGCTTCCTCTGTGGGCGGCAAAGGAAATGAAGGTGTTGCAGCCAACGTGAACCGCGTGAAGGGTTCTTTGGGTTATGTGGAATATGCCTACGTGAAAAAGAACAACATGACCTTCATGCAGTTGCAAAACGCAGATGGCAAGTATGTTGCGCCCGATGATCTGACATTTTCGGCTGCTGCAGCTGGTGCAGATTGGATGAGCGTTCCTGGTATGGGCGTGTCAATGGTCAATGCCAAAGGGGCTAACAGCTGGCCCATCAGCACCGCTTCTTTCATATTGATGTTCAAGCAACCCGCTGACAAAGCGGCCTCTGCAGAAGCCATCAAGTTTTTCGATTGGGCTTTTGCCAACGGCAAGAAGATGGCCGAAGAACTGGACTACGTAGCACTGCCTGACACCTTGACTTCGCAGATTCGCGCGAAGGTGTGGACACAAATTCAGAAGTAATTTGATCAAGCAAAAAAATCGTCGGCCTTTATTCAAGTGCCGACGTTTTTTTTGGTTTTAAAAAATAAGGTTCCTGTATGAGTCTAGGGTCTGTCATGAGCTCACAAAATTTATTGAGAGAAGAGCCGGGTCAAGCAGTTAGCGCTGACATGGTTGCTGTTGCAAAAAGGCAGCGCACAGAGGACTTCTTTTTCCACCGTGTCACGCAAGCCTTTTCATTGCTTGTTTTGGCGGCGTTGTTGGGCATCATCATTTCCCTTTTCGTGAATGCGTGGCCTACGTTTCAAAAATTTGGTTTTCGATTCTTGTGGCATGTCGAATGGGACATCATCAATCAAGATTTCGGCGCTGCAATCGCCATTGTTGGCACGATGGCAAGCGCTGGCATTGCACTGTTATTGGCAGTCCCTTTGGCTTTTGGAGTGGCTGTGTTTTTGACAGAAACCTGCCCAGTCTGGTTGCGTCGCCCCCTTGGCACATCGATTGAATTGTTGGCAGCGGTGCCCTCAATCATTTACGGGATGTTCGGTTTATTTGTTTTTGCTCCTTTGTTTGCAGACTATTGTCAGGTTCCATTGCAAAAGATACTGGGTGGTTTGCCTCTGGTTGGTTTCTTGTTCGGGGGGGCCACTAATGGCATGGGTATCTTGGCCGCCGGGATTGTTTTGGCTTTTATGGTCTTACCTTTTGTCGCAGCCGTGATGCGAGATGTATTTGAGATCACGCCGCCCATCCTGCGCGAATCCGCCTACGGCTTGGGCTGTACAACTTGGGAGGTGGTGCGACAAGTCGTGCTGCCTTACACCCAAAAAGGTGTGATTGGTGGAGTCATGTTGGGGCTGGGGCGTGCCTTGGGTGAAACCATGGCTGTCACCTTCGTCATCGGTAATGCCAATCGGATGCCAACTTCTTTGTTTTCACCCGGTACCTCCATTGCGTCTGTTTTGGCAAATGAGTTCGGCGAAGCTGAAGCCTTGCACTTCTCCACATTGTTTGCACTAGGTTTCTTGCTGTTTGTCATCACCTTTGTGGTCTTGGCCATGGCCAAGATAATGATCATTCGTGCTGAAAAAGCAAAAGGCAACTAAGAGGATCCTATGGAAGTCAACAATCAGCTTTACACAAAGCGTCGCGTTACCAGTTTGCTGGGATTGGCGTTTTCCATGACTGCCATGGCTATCGGCTTAACCGTTCTGCTCTGGATTCTTTATGTGTTGTTTGCCAACGGACTTTCAGCCTTGGACGGCCACTTATTGTTCAGTGACACGCCTGCACCCGGCACTGAAGGCGGTGGCTTGCGCAACGCCATCGTGGGCAGCTTGATGATCGTGGGCTTGACAGTGTTGGTGTCCACGCCAGTGGGCATCTTGGCCGGCGTCTATCTCACCGAGTACGGTGACGAAAGCAAAACCGCCGAGCTGACCCGCTTTGTCACCGACATCATGCTTTCAGCGCCATCCATTGTCCTTGGATTGTTTGTATACGCGATAGCTGTGGCTACCGTGGGCAATTTTTCTGGATACGCTGGCAGCTTGGCATTGGCGCTTATTGCTGTGCCGGTGATCATGCGAACCACAGAAAACATGTTGCGCTT
>Ga0114959_10003817_pt1 | contig 11721 bp, 12 predicted proteins | sample C_130625_EF_Meta_FD_87317 | JGI IMG/M metagenome (GOLD analysis project Ga0114959, IMG submission 87317) | Freshwater microbial communities from Lake Croche, Canada to study carbon cycling - C_130625_EF_MetaG | ecosystem: Environmental > Aquatic > Freshwater > Lake | place: Lake Croche, Canada...
CTTTTGATGCATTGCAACAAGGTGGAAATATGCCATGCATACTAAACGCGGCAAACGAAATAGCTGTAGCTAAATTTTTAAAGGATGAAATTGGGTTTTTAGATATGAGCAATCTGATTGAAAACGCAATGCAAAAAACAACTTTTTTAGCTAATCCAACTTACGAAGATTATGTAAAAACAGATGAAGCTGCACGTGCCTATGCGCAGGAATGGAAGAAATAAATACTTGGTAAATCTAAAATAAGTGAAGTATAATTTAAAACAATTTTCAATACAAAGATACATAGGTTTTAAATTTAAAAACAGATTAAAAAAGTTTTGAAAAATAAATACAATAGCAACTAATATCGGCCTTGCCGATACTATGGTAAGCTCAATATCTAACCAAAAACTATGTAACTATTGTGTTTAAAATAATATTGAACTACATACTTTAAATAGTATTAAACTAATGATACCTACTTTTATTAATACAAATTCAGAATTATATGAGTGGATTTTGTTTCCGCTCTTTATTTTTATTTGTAGAATATGTGATGTCTCATTATCAACCTTGCGAAGTGTATTATCAGCCAAAGGCAAAAAGAAAATTCTACCCTACATAGGCTTTTTTGAAGTTTTACTTTGGATTTTAGCAGTAAGTTCTATTTTAAAAAACCTGAATAATGCTATGTGCTATATAGCTTTTGCAAGCGGATATGCCGTTGGTATATATGTTGGCTTAGTCATTGAAGAAAAGTTAGCCATTGGCACACAAGTAATACGCATTATTACCAACCAAAAAAGTACTTTAATTGTTGATGCACTAAATGCCGAAAATTATGGCAGCACATGCGTGGATGCAGAAGGCGCACGCGGCCCAGTAAAAATGATTTTTACAATTGTAAAACGCAAAGAAGTGCCACATGTAATTGATATAATTCATCAACACTCGCCTAACGCATTTTATAGTATTGAAGATTGCAAAAACGCCAGCCAAGTGAGATACGCTGATGGTAACCAAAAAAATAAATGGAGTTTGTTGGCGATGCTGAAAAAGTAATTGCAATTTTTTATAGGTTTGGTAAATTTTTATTATGTCGTCAGAAGGTACAGTATTAGTAATAGGTTCATCAGGCCAATTAGGTGGCGAATTGGTGGATAGATTGCGCCAAATTTATGGTCACGAAAATGTTATAGCATCCGACATCAAAGACCTTGATAAAGAAGCCTTAAAAAATGCAGCTCCATACGAAGTTTTAAATGTATTAAACGCAAAACGTTTGTTCGAAATTGTACGTAAGTATGATGTAAGACGTATTTATTTATTAGCAGCCTTACTTAGCGCCACTGCCGAGAAAAGCCCAATGTTTGCTTGGGATTTAAATATGAACGGACTGTTTAATGTATTAGATTTAGCCAAAGAAGGCCACATAAAACAAGTGTATTGGCCAAGTAGTATTGCAGCTTTTGGTCCTACTACGCCGCGCGTTAACACACCACAGTTTACTATTATGGAACCAACCACAGTGTATGGTATAAGTAAGCAAACTGGCGAACGTTGGTGCGAATATTATTTTAATAAATACAATGTTGATGTACGCAGTTTGCGTTACCCCGGCTTAATAGGTTGGAAAACCGCCCCAGGCGGAGGAACTACTGATTATGCAGTGCATATTTTTCATGAAGCAATTAAAAACAATACCTACGAATGTTTTTTAAGTGCCGATACTGCACTACCTATGATGTATATGGACGATGCCATTAAAGCAACTGTTGATTTGATGATGTCTGATGCTTCAAAAATTAAAGTAAGAGGCAGTTATAACTTAGGCGGAATAAGTTTTACTCCTGCCCAAATAACCGAAGAAATAAAAAATTATTATCCTGATTTTACTATTACTTATAATCCTGATTTCCGCCAAGCCATTGCCGATACTTGGCCTGCAAGCATTGATGATACGGTGGCGCAAAACGACTGGGGTTGGCAAAACGAATATGACTTAAAGAAAATGGTAAAAGTGATGTTCGATAATTTGAGATAGAAAATTGCAAACTTGATGAGATATTACTTCATATTAACTGCAATTTTATACTCTGTGAATACTTACTCAAAATCTAATGATATTGAAACAATTTATTTGTTTCCTGGCCAAGGCAGCGACTCTAATATTTTTAATAATCTATACCTAAACAAGGAAGTTAAAATTGTAAATATTCATTATCCAATTCCTGCCAAGGATAATAGTTTAAAAGATTACTCAAAATTGTTTTTATCAGTTATAGATACTGATAAGACTTTTGTGTTGATTGGTGTTTCATTTGGCGGTATGATATGCACAGAGCTTGCCGATGTATTAAAACCTGAAAAGGTTATAATAATTGGAAGTGCCAAATGTAGAAGTGAATTACCTTTTCGCTATAGATTTCAAAAACAAATTCCTATCAACAAAATAGTTCCAAAAACTTTTATAAAAATTGGTGCAAAAATTCTACAACCAATTGTTGAACCCGACAGAAATAAACACAAAGAAGTTTTTAAAGGTATGTTAAAGAGAAAGGATAAAACTTTTATGAAACGAAGTGTAAATATGATTGTAAATTGGGATAGAAAAACATACTCGAAAAACATAATTCATATACACGGTACAAATGATAAAACATTACCTATTAGAAATATCAAAACTGATTATATAGTTGATAAAGGTTCGCATATGATTATGCTAACCCGCGGCGAGGAATTAAGTAAAATTATCAATTCAATAATTTTCAATTAACAAAAAAACATTTTTGCTTTACACTTCCTTTATTTTAACTTCATTATCAATAACGTTAATGTAAGAAACATCACCAATCTAGAATTTTGCGTTTATACAAAGTAATTTTAGTAAAATATATTGCAATAATGTTTGTCTATTATGTTAATACATATAACATATTTTTAAAGATATATCGTTTGTAATGGCCAAATAAAAATCAAGTATAAAACCTTAAAAACTCTCTGCAACAAGCTTTGTTTTTTGCATGTTAAATAGCAAGTCGTTGTATATATCTTGCTCTTCTAGGTAATAAATATCCAAATTATTATTCTTCATTTTTTGTATTGAATCACTATCGCAATAAAACACAAACTTTACATTCAAATTCTTTGCATGATTTAATGATTCAATTAATAATTGGTTATACCACCACCCCGAAATAATTGCAGTTGGTTTATTTATAGTATCAGTTTTTACTAAAATATTTTGTACGTATTTATTCTTAATTTCTCGTTTTGTATAATCACCTATTATGTTTCCTGTAAAAGGTGTAAATGCTATTTCTTGACCAGCAATCACGGTACTTGAACTACTTTTTGTCTCGCTGCCGCGCGATTTGTCTATCAAATTTATTCCAAATACCCAACCCGAAATGATGAACGAAATACAAAAAATAGTAAATGCTCTTTTATTTAATCTAATAGAAAATAAAATAATTAAAAACGGAATGATAGGAATTAAATAAGCCGACTTTTGAGGCAATTTTATGTATGCCAAAATTGTAATGGCTATTGAAACATAAACATAAAGTGGCACTTTATTATCAGTTCTGTACTTTTTTATAAAAATCAGTAGCAAAGCCACACAGCCTATTAAACCAAACACTCCGAGCGTTGCCTTATACATAAACTTTGGTAAATTAGGGTATGGGAATTGGTCGGTATAATCAAAAAAAGCCATACCATATTTACTCATTGCTGGCACAAAAAGTAATACCGAAAGTAATACAGTTACAACTGTTAGCTTAATAATTTCAATCCTGTTTTCTTTATTAAAACCTATGTAAAAAATCATTGGCAATAACATTGCAGCATTGGTAATCCTTGCTCCTATAGATAGTGAAAGAACTATTGCAGCCAAATAAATTTTATTTTCAGTAAGTAAATACCACGAAAACAAAAGCAACATCAACGAAATTGTGTAATCAATTGTATAAGTACCTGCAATAAAAAACACAGGGCAAAAACCCAGTGCCAAAGCAGCCAACAAAGGCATTGAAACATTTAATTTTTTGAATAATAATGCCGAAATAAATACAGCAATACTTGCCGCTAACGCTGAAAAAACATTGTATTTGAAAGGAGTAAAAGGATACAACCATAACAAAATGTATTCATGTACCGGATGCCCTGGTAATCTTGAAGCCACATAAGAGTTTGCTTCAAACATTTCTTTGGCATTCACCACTAATCCCCATGAGTCTTCCTCAACACCATATCCGTGAAATAAAAAAGGGATATGTAACAGAAAATATGTTACACATGTAATGAATAATTGAATTTTAAATGTGTTGTTTTTCAAAACCATTTCTTAAACTTTAAACAGTAGTTTGATTTTGATACGGAAAACTATTTAGTATTCCTTCTCACTTTCAATTCCAAACAACTTACCTTGTTTATACAAGTCAATTTCTGTTTTAAATAGACTTGCATTTTGCTTTGTAAGTTCAGAAGGATCCATTGTAGTAAGGTCGGGCTTGCCAGCATTTACCCATGCTGTATACCAAAAGCTAGCCGTTGCAGTTATTGCTTTGTTCATCTGTCTTTCAACCATGCCTTTTAAAGCTTCATGAAATTTAGTTGCGTATTCTAAAGTAAAATAGGGCTGATTAAACTTGCTTTTTTTAGTCTTTCCGTTATCGTCCATTTCAAAAATCTTTTCTTTTGGGAAAGATGCCGTTAGGTTTTTATCAGTAAGTAATAAGGTGTCAACCAAACGATGCGATGCAAATATCATTTCAAATATTTCCTTATTTACATCCTCAATGTATTTTCCTTCTTTGGCACTATAGTTATAATTTTTACCAAAATGTTCGGGTAAATATGATTCCCAAAAAGAATGTATACCTTTTTGGTCTGTCATTTGTCCATCGTAGTTTGCCGAAGTGTGCAAAGGCATATGTGCATCACCAATATAGTGTCCTATATCAGCCGCTATAAATAACATTTCTGTTTTTCTTTTTTCTTTCATCGCCTTTGTTAATTTCTCCATCATATTTTGCAAATACCAAGGCAAAATCCCGTTCTGCTGAAGAAATTTTTCGTCATATTTTTTCTTCGCTTCTTCCAAATTTTTAGGCAACGAATCCAACGCACCAAAATTCTCTAAATCAATAAAGTGTCTTGGGTTCTCCGACTTGTCACTCAATGTATATTTACGCAAATCTGGCACCGTTGACTCTTGCGTTACAAAATCAATATGGTTATAAAATATGGTTTTTAGTGATGATTCAGGAAGAGTAAAAACCGCTGCCCTGTTTATGTGCTCATGCCCGAATGAACCCCATGAAGAAAGCACAATTACACCAATAAATGAACAAGCAAAAACACTTGCAACTCTTATAATTTTATTCATTGTATTAAATTAATAAATTTTTATTTAGAGTTTTTTCAGGTTTGGAATTTGTATTACCAATAAGTAATAATAATTTTTAGTAAAGCTTACAATCTCAGTTTAATTTGTAGAACAAATTGTCATTTTCAAAATAAAAAAAATGAAGAAATTGTTGCATTAATTTTAAATCAAAATCAGAAAAATTAGTTTCCGTAAAGCATCGTAATCTCAGCTGGGGTTAAGAATCTCCATCGTCCGCGAGGCAAATCTTTTTTGGTTAATCCAGCAAACATTACACGGTCAAGTTTTACAACTCTGTAATCTAAACTTTCAAATATTCTTCTTACAATTCTGTTTCTACCGCTGTGCAACTCAACTCCTACTTCATCAAAATTAGCAGCCTTTGCAACATAATCAATAGCATCTACTTTCACCAAGCCATCCTCTAATTCTATGCCTTGCTCTATTAATTCGAAATGTGCTTTAGTTAATGGTTTATCTAAAAACACATGATACATTTTTGATTTTTCGTACTTAGGATGTGTAAGTTTTTTAGTTAACTCTCCGTCGTTTGTCAAAAGCAAAACACCAGTTGTATTTCTGTCCAAACGCCCTACAGGATAAACTCTTTCCTTGCATGCATCTTTTACCAAATTCATTACTGTTTTACGTTCCTGCGGATCATCAACAGTGGTAATAAAATCTTTGGGTTTGTTAACCAATATATACACCTTTTTCTCTTGCGAAATTTTTTGTCCTTCCATCAAAACTATATCGGTTGGACTAATACGCACACCTAAATCAGTAATAATTTTACCGTTTACTTTAATTACACCCGTTTGTATTAGTTCATCCGCTTCTCTGCGGCTGCAAATACCTGCATTACTTATGTATTTGTTCAAACGTACCAATCCATCATCATGTTGTTTTGATAGAACATTATCTGTGGTTTTTTTGGCATAAGTTTTTGGGGTATAGCTTCGCTTTTCTGCAAATGGAGAAGCAATTCTGCGCGGTGCTTTTTCTTCAGACTTGTTGTTGCGTTGGTAACCGCTTTTGCCATCGTCCGAAAATCCTGTAAAGTTGTCGTAGTCAAAGTCATCATCAAACTTATCGTAATCATCTTTGGGCGCTCTGCTACTTTTAAATGGTGTTTTGGTTGATGGCTTATCATCAAATTTTCTTGGTTCCTTATCTTTGAAATATCCTGAAGGTTTATTCTCAAAACTTCCCGAAGTACGCGGTTTAAAACTACTTCGTTCTGCTTTTTCATTAGCTCCATCAATGCTTTTGCGGAAAGGTGGCTTCTCATCTTTGCTTTTAGCTTTGTCTCTGTCGGCAGCTTCTTGCTTACGTTCTTTAAAAGTCCAGTTGCGACCATTAGGTGTTTTTGAATCTTTCTTATCATCGTCTTGAAAGAAATTGCTAAAACTTTTCTCTGAAGCTGATGATGATGTTCGGCGGGAATTAAATCCTCTATCCGAACCTGAAGTGCTATTACTTTTAAAATTTGGTTTGTCGCCAAAATTAGATTTGGTACTTCTATCAAATTTAGGTTTGAAATCTTTATTAAATGATGAGGTTGAACCTCTGCCGTAATTCGGTTTTTCGTCAGAATCAGAGTTTGCACTCCTATCAAACTTGGGCTTAAAATCTTTACTGAATGGAGTTGAAGGGCGGTCAAATTTTGGGCGGTCATCACTACCAAATCTATTGCCTTCTGCACGAGGTTTACTGTCTCTTGAAGGTGGTGGTGTGTTATCTCCCTTTTTAAAGGTTCTTTTACCGTATGTATTATCTGAATTTCTACTTCCCGAATTGTTGTCCTTAACGATTCTCTGCCTTTTCTCTCTCATTACGCGCTGAATATTTGCCGCAAAGTAAGCAAAAATAACTGAGGTTTGGCCAATGCTATTGAATTTGAATCTGCGTTAACGCATTTAAATGAGGATAAATTTTATTTTTAAGCCATTGAAAATTGAATTGGTTACTCAAACTTTTCATACTCAAGTTGTCAATCAAACTAATTTAAAACACATTATCTGAAATTACTCAGTTGAGAGCTTCGCCGTTCCATTTTGGCAAAGCAAGTTTTTTAAGGAGCCAACATGGCACCTTAAAAATTAAATGCGCTTTGTATTTATTCCGATTGCTATCGGAAGGAATATTGTTTTGTGCATTGCACCGCGAAGCAGCATTGATAAAATAATAAACATACCCTAATCAATATATGCACATTTAAAGCAACTTGTTTTGTATTGATTCCGATTGCTATCGTAAGTAATATTGTTTTGTGCATTGCACCGCGAAGCAGCATTTATACAATAATTAAAATCTCCTAATCAATATATACACATTTAGAGGATCAACGTTACGCTGAGCCAAACACGCACAATTTTGGGGACATAAAACTATAAAGTATTTAAAATTTGAATTCTAATACGGAATAAAATAGAATCAAGGGAAATATTTATAAATCTCCTTGCGATGCAAAACACGCATAAATGTTATCGCATTATGATCAACATTCACACCAACTCTATAATTACCGAAGCGAATTTTATAGGAAGCAGAATTGCCTTGTAATTTTTCTAATTTTTGCAACTGACTTATTGAGTCAATTGTATTGATTTCTACAAAAACAAACTGCTCAATTTTGGGTCTTTCTTTACTTGGAATTTTTGCTAGTTCCTTTAGAAACTTTTCAGAAATTGAAACTGAAATCATTTTGCTTTTTTCAACGACTTGTAAACAACCTCTGCTTCATTGAGGTTAAAAACCTTGGTGTTTTCAAATTCCTGCAGTGATTTTAGCAATGCAATATTTTCCTTTTCATCATCTGACAAAACAGTTGATTTGAAACCTAATTTTGCAATCAGTGTTTGCAAAAAGTTTAAGTCCACATCGCTTTCTGTATTTATAATTAAAGTTCTCATCGGTTCTTTTTTTACAAATGTAAAATATTACAATCAAATTTTGTGGTGTAATTCTTCCACCGCATAAAATAGTATGTGGTGAAAATTGTGACTACATACTACAAAACTTGAAGTCGCAATTTGCGAATCAAACTCAACTAACATTTACAAGTTGAATATTCCATTTTGTAACATCAAATTTTTTGAAGACTTGCTTTGTGTTGAAAAGGAATTTTGTTTTGTCAATTTGGAAATTAACATTTACCGTGGCGTAGTCTGGAGACATAAGCCGAACGGCACACTACGATGAACTTGGAGAACAAGTTGGGGGAACATGATAGTTATTCTTCTTCATTGATATCTATAAATTTAGAAATACTTATTTTATTGATTAACTCTTCATATCTATTTCCATCACATCTAAAACATATTCCATTCTCAATTTTTCGATATTCTGGAAATACACCAGCACCGCTACACCTGGTGCATGGAGTAAAATTTAATGGTTCCAATTCTCCATTTTGGTTTGTATAAATCGGAACATCAGTTTTTTGATGTAAGTTCCAGTGGCATAAATTACATAAAGTTGTCATAGTATGATTCTCATATTCCCAAGGTAGAAATTCATACACATAAAAATTGTGATGTACCTGAATATTTTTTGGTTTCTCACAAAAATATGGTACATATAGTTTTGAATAACTTGTTTTTTTGTTTTTCTCCGCCAAAATATAGAACTCTTTACCTTTTTTTGTTTTGCACTTTTCGACATTTAACTCATTTTCATCCTTTACTGTTTCTGAATTGAAATATGAAAGAAATAAATCTCCTTTGTTAGTTATGCAAAATGAAATTTCATTTTGAATTACAACGAATGTACAATCATTAAACCCAATACTTTTTTTCAAATCTTCAAATTTACCTTGATTCTTTATTATTGAGTTTCTCAGTACATAATCTTTTCTATCTATGGCAATATTTTTCCTATAATAATGAACAGATTTGGTTGAACCACATTTGGTGCATTGATAATTATCTCTTTCAATTATTTTAGCCCTTTTATGGTACCATTCTTGAGTGAGAAGGAGCTCCTTATATTGAATTTTATCTCCTTTTCTATATAGTTCTATTAATTCTTTATACTTCATAAGTGATTCTTTTGAAAAGAAATTAAGTTAAATAACAAATTATTTCTGATAAGCTTAAAATTAAGACAAAAAGTTATTCAATTTTTAAAATTTCAATTCCCCAACTCGTCCGCATTTGCAAACCAGATTCCCTAAACTCGCATTTATAATGCGAAATAAACTAATTCATTTTTCTCTAAATCATAATGCTTGTAACCAATACGTTTTGTAGTTTCTGGTTTTTCTTTTTTCTTGTCTTTGTTTATCAAATAGTTTAGTGCTTCGTATAAATCCGCAAATTGTTTGTTGTATGTTTTTTCAAATTCATTTAATTTTTCGGTTAAGTCTTTATGCGTTAAAGCGTATTGGCGCATAAACACAAACGCCCGCATAATGGCAATGTTTACTTCAATAGCTTTGTTGCTTTTTAAAACTGTACTTAACATCGCCACGCCTTGTTCGGTAAGGGCGTAAGGCAAATACTTACTATATTTTTCTCTTCCTTTTTCTAAGGTCGTTAATTGCCTCCTTAGAAAATTATATTCTTCTCTTGTAATCTCAAACATGAAATCAGATGGAAAACGATTTGCATTAAGCTTTACCGCTTCTTTCAAACGTTTGGTTTCTGTTTCATAAAGAACAGCCAAATCAAAGTCAAGCATCACTTTATGCCCGCGTATTTCAAATATTTTGTTTTATATCAATGCTAATTCCATAAACCGATTTCAATTCATAATTTAAGATTCATAATTGCGCAGCATTACATGTTGCGTCTATACTACCCTCTTACTTCAAGCAAAGGATTTGTTATTTGTCCTGATGAGCACCATTCATTTTTTCTTCTTTTTAATAGTGTGTTTAAATTTTAGCACGGCAAAATTTAATTCAATTGTTGTTTCACTTTCATTTGCGGATAAATCATCATCAAGCATTTCGGCTATCAATTCACCACTTTTTTGCATCACATTTTGCTTCTGCTTATTGTCGGTAATCTTAGATAATTCCTTAATATTGCGAGAAAGATTTTTGAATTTTGCAAATGTTTCTATGATTGCAATAGTTGTACTTGCTGCCTTTTCGCTTTTAAGAATTGTTGCAAGCATATATAATCCTTTTTCGGTAAATGCTTTCGGAGGCACGCGCGTTTTAGAAAACTTTGCGGTCAAAAATTTTGACCGCAAAATATCGAACTCATCCTTTGACAATTCAAGAACATATCCTTCTGGAAATTTATCAGAATTGTTCTTTACTGCTTGATTTATCTCTTTAGTACCGACGCCATAAAGTGTTGCGACATCACTATCTAAAATTGCTTCACAATTTTGAATGTGGATAATCTTATTACCAACATCCTCTATTTTTGCTGCTGCTTCCATATTCAAGTTTTTAAGTTGTGGTCAAAATTTTTGACTGCAAAATGTCTTTCTTATTTTTAATTGAGCTTAAGCTTTACATATTCCCCAAATCTTCCGCATTTGCAACTAGGATGCCCTAAACTCGCATTCATAATGCGAAATAGGCTTTTCTCTCAATCATAACTCTTATATCCAATGCGTGTGCGCTTGGTTTGTTTTTCTTCTTGCTTGTCTTTGTTTATCAAATAGTTTATTGCTTCGTATACATCCGCAAATTGTTTGTTGTATGTTTTTTCAAGTTCATTTAATTTTTCGGTTAAGTCTTTATGCGTTAAAGCGTATTGGCGGATAAACACAAACGCACGCATAACGGCAATGTTTACTTCTATGGCTTTGTTACTTTTTAAAACTGAGCTTAACATCGCTACGCCTTGTTCGGTAAAAACCATTGGCAAAGCCCCGCCAAACTTACTTTTGGATGGTATCACAATTTGTGATACCATTAATTTAATTTCTTCTTCAGTGAGAGTAAACATAAAGTCTTTAGGAAACCTAAATATATTTCTTTTTACAGCTTGCTTTAACGCCCTTGTTTCCACATTATATAAAGCTGCCAAGTCAAAGTCAAGCATCACTTTGTGCCCACGTATTTCAAATATTTTGTTTTGTATAAGTGCTGATTCCATAAACCGATTTCAATTTATAATTCAACATTCATAATTGCGCTGCATTACATGTTGCGTCTATACTGCCCTCCTACTTCAAACATGGCACTCGTGATTTGCCCTAACGAACAACATTTCACAGCTTCCATTAGTTTCTCAAATACATTTTTGTTTTGAATGGCTGTCTGCTGAACTTCCCTCAAAATCAATTTCGATTTCTCAACATTCGCATTTTGTAAGTTCTGTAAATTATGAATCTGTAAATCTTTTTCTTCGGTGGTGCTGCGTATAACTTCGGCAGGTATC
>Ga0114959_10003818_pt1 | contig 11717 bp, 14 predicted proteins | sample C_130625_EF_Meta_FD_87317 | JGI IMG/M metagenome (GOLD analysis project Ga0114959, IMG submission 87317) | Freshwater microbial communities from Lake Croche, Canada to study carbon cycling - C_130625_EF_MetaG | ecosystem: Environmental > Aquatic > Freshwater > Lake | place: Lake Croche, Canada...
ATATTGAAACGTTATGTCGGCATTCCCGAATTCGCGTCTATGCATCAGCTGCTGGAACAAGCACTAGAGATTTAAAATATAAGCCAATAAAAACGATGAATAATTTTTTTAGGCTTATTCTAGTCCGGCGTTTTTTGCCTGCTGATCAGCGTGATAGGAGCTGCGCACCATCGCTCCGACAGCAGCGTGAGCAAATCCCATTTCAATCGCCTTCTCTTCGTACATCTTAAAAATATCGGGATGCACGTAACGACGCACAGGCAAATGATCACCGCTAGGCATGAGGTATTGGCCTAAAGTCAGCATGTTGACGTTGTGTTCGCGCAAGTCGCGCATCACTTGCAGTATTTCTTCATCGGTCTCACCTAAGCCCACCATCAGTCCCGATTTGGTTGGCACGTCAGGATGCAGCTCTTTGAAGCGTTTTAGCAAACACAACGAATAAGCATAGTCTGAACCCGGACGCGCTTCGCGATACAGCCTTGGCACCGTTTCGAGATTATGGTTCATGACATCGGGCGGCGCAGCTTTAAGAATTTCCAGCGCTCGATCCATTCGACCTCGAAAATCGGGCGTCAGAATTTCGATGCGCGTAAAAGGTGACAACGCACGCACACGCTGTATGCACTCAACAAAATGAGCGGCACCCCCATCGCGCAGATCATCTCTGTCTACCGAGGTAATGACAACGTAAGACAACTTGAGTGCAGCAATCGTCTTGGCTAGATTTTCTGGCTCATTCGCATCCAATGGATCGGGGCGTCCATGGCCAACATCGCAGAACGGGCAGCGACGCGTACATTTGTCGCCCATGATCATAAATGTGGCGGTGCCTTTACCAAAGCATTCGCCAATATTTGGACAAGAGGCTTCTTCGCAAACAGTAACTAAATTATTGCTACGTAAAATATCTTTGATTTCGTAGAAGCGTGTGCTGGGAGATGCTGCTTTGACGCGTATCCAATCGGGCTTAGGTAATCGTTCAGCAGGAATAATTTTGATGGGAATGCGCGCAGTTTTTCCAGCGCCTTTTTGTTTGTCGCTGGCTTGGTAGGGTGGCGGTATATCGTTAGAGCTCATACGATTTATGGTTGGGTCAGCTGTACTTGCAAATGGTGGGTGAGACACCGCTGCGCTTCAGTCAGTGAGGTAGTTACACCTAAGGTTTTCATATCTATGGTTTGCAAGCCGGGATAGCCACAGGGATTAATCCACGAAAAAGGCTCAAGATCCATAGCCACATTTAACGACACGCCGTGATAGGTGCAACCATTACCTCGAATCTTTAAACCTAGCGCAGCAATCTTCGCACCTTGATGTTCGCCCTTCGTAATATAAATACCGGGCGCACCTAGTTTGCGTTCTCCACTTAAATTATACGCTGCAAGCGTATCAATCACCGCTTGCTCTATGCGGGTAACAAATTCACGCGGCAGTATTTTTTTTGCCTGACGCCGTAAATCGAACAGTAAATAAATTACCGCCTGACCTGGACCGTGATACGTCACTTCACCTCCGCGATCGGTTTGTACGATGGGAATGTCGTTGGTATGAATAATATGCGCTGGATCGGCGCCTAGTCCTAAGGTAAAGACGGGTGGATGTTCCACCATCCAAAGTTGATTCGCAGTGTTTGATGTACGTGCGTCGGTGAAAGCACGCATAGCAGCAAATGTGGTCTCGTAGTCTTCGTATCCGCGCTGCTCTGTCAGCGTATTCATCATGCGTTTTACAACACCATTTTAACCATAGGGTGCGCAGATAAGGCACGGTATAAATTATCCAGCTGTTCGCGACTGGTGGCACGCACGGTGACCGTCAATGATAAATAATTACCTTTCGCTGAGTGGCGCATCTCAAGTTTGCCAGCATGAAAATCTGGATCGTGAGAGCTCACAACATCGACCATCGTTTGAGCAAAAGTGTCTTGCATGGCTCCCATAATCTTGATAGGAAAATCGCAGGGAAAGTCAATCAAACTATCAACGGGATTCAACATACGATAGTCCTAACGTTGGAATAGTAGCCTGATTGAATCCAGAGCCCGACCAAACATCGTTGCCTGATTCACCTGTTCAAGTGCTTGCAAGGGAATTTCATTTACCAACTTACCATCGGCCATCATTTTTAATGTGCCAACACGACTGTATTGTGCAATTGGCGCAACGAGGGGATCGGTTCGTTCGACCACAGGTTTAAGTTTAGCGCTGGAGCCGCGCGGCAGGCTGACATACACATCATGATCGAAGCCCAATTTGATTTCTTTCTGTGAACCTTTCCATACCGTAGGCGTTAAAACTGCCTGCTCTTTAGAATAAATTTTGAATGACTCGAAATTCAAAAAGCCCCAATTTAATAATTTTTGACTTTCTTGTGAGCGTACAGAATCTGAATCTGTACCTAGCACTACAGAAATCAGTCGCCTGTCATGATTGCCGCTGACGCGTTTAGCCGAAGCAATTAAGCAATAACCGGCTGCTTGCGTGTGTCCTGTTTTCATCCCATCCACTGTAGGATCCAACCATAGCAAGCGATTGCGATTGGGTTGTGTGATGCGGTTGTAGGTGAAGCTCTTGGTCGAATAGATTTTATAAAACTCGGGGAAATCAGTAATTAAGTGCGATGCCAGAATTGATAGATCGCGCGCCGTTGAGTAATTATTCGGATGCGGTAAACCATGCGGATTAGCGTAGCGTGTATTTTTCATACCCATACGCTGCGCTTCACGATTCATCAAATCAGCAAAAGCGGCTTCGGTGCCCGCTACCGCCTCGGCGAGAGCTACGGCCGCATCGTTACCCGATTGCACGATCAAACCGTACAGCAAATCATTTACACGTACGGCAGAATTTGGCTCAATAAACATTTTTGAGCTATCGCCGTCCACCTTCCAAGCATTCACCGATACATTAATTGTTTGATTCAGGTCGAGTCGTTTTTCGCGTACCGCAGAAAACGCAAGATACGCCGTCATGATTTTTGTCAGTGATGCAGGCTCTATGCGTTGATCTGGATCTTGCGCAGCTAAAACTTGATTGCTGCTAGCGTCGAGCAATAGCCATGAGCGTGCTGCAATGTTTGGCGCTGGTAAATTTTGTGCAGCTGTCGTACCTAAGATAAAAAAGGCAGCGCCGGCTACGAGGAATTTTTTCATTCGAGAATTTTGAGTTGAATAGAGCAGAAAAGTAATACGAATTATAACGCCCGCCGAAGACTATGGGTGCCAGTAATCGATAACTAGTTGCTTGATGTGGTGAAGTTTACGATGAAAAAAATGGTCGGCGCCGGGAACGACAATGACTGGCAAATCTTGCGGACGCGCCCAGCTGAGTACATCGCTTAAAGGAATAGTGTCATCTTGCTCGCCGTGAATTAGCAAGGTATCAGATGGAACTGCGGGCATGGACCATTTGCCTGCGGCGCACCCAACCAAGATCAGTCGTTGCGCGGGATTTCCTTGCGCCGTTAGACGTTCTTGTAATTGTGCTTGCACAAACGTGCCGAATGAAAATCCAGCGAGTGCTATCGGCAAATCAGGATGCTGCGCTGACATGTGCGCGTGTAGCATAGCCATATCATCTGTTTCGCCGAGGCCAGCATCGTGAGTGCCGCCAGAGTGCCCTACCCCACGAAAATTCATGCGCACGCTGAGATAGCCGACGGCGATAAAAGCGCGTGCCAAGGTTTGTACCACTTTGTTGTCCATCGTTCCTCCATACAGAGGATGAGGATGGGCAATCAGCGCGATACCGCGGGGAGAGTTTTCTGGCTTATCGAGTCGGCATTCGAGTGGGCCGACGCTGCCGCTTAACGTGAATTCTTGGGTTTGCGAATTCATACTCAAATCTTTAAACGTTCGACTACCTTCCCGCCGACCAAATGAGAGTCAATGATTTCATCCACATCCTGTTGATCGACGAAGGTATACCAAACACCCTCGGGATAAATCACCATCACAGGGCCTTCTTCGCAGCGATCAAGGCAACCCGATTTGTTCATACGAACTTTACCGTGCCCGTTCATGTCGAGCGCTTTAAGTCGTTTTTTTGCATACTCTTGAATGCCGGCCGAACCGCGATCATGGCAGCAGGTACGACCATCTTCACGCTGATTAATGCAAACAAAAACATGGTGCTGATAGTAGGGCTGATCGCTCATGATGATAAAGCGTTTGAGTTGATTATGAGAGGTGAAAACGAGAGCTAAAGACGAGAATGAGCCATCATACACTGACCGAAAGGTGCTGCAGGATTACTCAGCATGACCATGCGATTTATGTGTCAAGAACCAGAGCGCAAATAAGGGCCATGTCAACGAAAGAAAATGTGCAGCACCATTAAAGTTAAGAAATTTACCTTGCACCCATTCTTGTAGCGTCGATAAAAAATAGGGATTAGCTGGTGCGATATTAATTAAAACTAAGCTCACGCCTAAAGAAAAAATTGCAGCACGACGTTGTGCTATCGCGGGCGCAAATGATAGTCCGCCCAACATCACTAAACCCATCATCAAGCCACTTGCGGCGCTCGGAGTAAACCAGCCAAAGGCATCATCTGGATCGAATAAAATCGCATGTGCTAATGTTTTGACCGTCATAGCAGAAGCCATCAGCAAAAAAGCTAACATCGCTTTGGGTGCTGTGTTTCGGGTCTGACATAAAAGCGTTAATACAGCTCCAGTCATGCCACATGCAGTGATGATGACTTCGGCGGGCAGGTAGTGCTCAATACTTGCACCTGCTTGAATCCATATCCATTGGCCCAGATCGACAGGGTTTTCAAGGAGCTCCGAGAGCCAGGCCGAGATCGTTTCTGATACTTGACCATGACCAAACAAATAAGGCTGTGGGAAAATTTGTGCCAAAGGCCAAAGCGCAATCACTATGAGTCCTCGGCTGGCTTGTTCCGAAAACCATAAACGACGCAGTGCCCGCAATTGGCTTTGTTCCAGTATCGGTCGGCGTAGTAATTCACCAAATAGAGCACCGAGTATCGTGCCGAATGTATTCGTCAATACATCTAAATTACTCGGCACGCGCGACGGCAGAAAACTTTGTACTGATTCCAACAACAGTGCGAGCAGAACTCCACTCAAGCTGGCCAACACGATAGCAGGTAGTGCGCGCTGCTTAGGATAAAGCGCCAGCACAGCGAGCAAGCCCAATGGAATGTAGCCGATAACATTCACCGTTAAGTCAAATGTCGTCCAGTAATGCGGCAGGTGTTCAGTGAGATAAGACCACGGCAGTAGTCCATTGTCATGCCAGCCAGAAAAGGGATAGCAGCTCGCATATACCACCAGCAGCGAGTAAAAAACTAATGCAACGCGCACCGACGACGATGCTTTGCCGGTGATTTGAGTAACAGATTTCGGGTCACCAGGATGAGGTGTTCTTAGAGCTGGCATGAGTGGTAGTGTATTTGAGTTTGGTTCGGGCGTCACCCGCAGCAGCGTCAACCGATACAATGCGCGTTATGAGAACGCCTTTGATTGCAGACCAAATATCCCACCATTTCGGTGCCGCAGCGCGCGACTTGACGGTTGAGGTGCTGGCTGCCACCCCGTCAACAAACGCTGATTTGCGTGAGCGTATTGCAGAGTTGACGTCTCCGCTCTTGTTGGTTACTGAAAATCAGACGGCAGGGCGCGGTCGCGCCGGACGCCGCTGGCACTCAGCTCCGGGCGATAGCTTGTGTTTTTCGCTGGCCTGGCCTTTAACACTTCCAATGGATCGCATCACCGGCTTGCCCTTGGCTGCAGGCGTTGTGGTGGCGGATGCTTTGCATAGCTTGGGATGGCCAGTTCAACTGAAGTGGCCGAATGATATGTTACTTAATTCGGCTAAGCTGGGTGGTTTGTTGATTGAGACAGTCACGTCAATGCGCGCAGCTAACAATCACCGAGTTTGGGTTGTGATTGGTGTAGGCATCAACATACATCCCAATCCGGAACGTGATGCGGCAATCGATTATCCAACCGCTTTTTTAAGTAGCCAGCCGCTAGATCGAAATATTTTGCTGGCAAAAATCACAGAGTCTTTATGTGAAATGCTGATGGAATTTGATTTACATGGTTTGAGACCGTTTGTCGATCGCTGGCATACGTTACATGCTTTCCAAAATCAGCAGGTGACACTGCATGAACATGGCCAGCTACTGCATGAAGGAGTAGCGCGCGGTATTAATGAGAATGGATGTTTGCTACTTGATACCGCACATTCTCAACTAACTATTTCGACAGGTGATGTTTCACTTCGATCGGCTTTATCTCATTCAACAGCGGGAGTGACTCATGCTGCTGTTGATTGACGCCGGCAATACACGAATTAAATGGGCGCTGGCTGCTACCGATCATGACGTGGGCAAATGGCATGCGATGGGCAGTGTTGAGCACCCCGATCTGGAAAAATTAAAACAAGCATGGTCAGCACTCAAAATTGAGCGCGCCTTAATTTCTAATGTGGCGGGTGACGCAGTCGCGTCGCCGTTGAGAAAAATTTTAGTTGAGTTAAATGTACCCGAGTCATCGCTGACGTGGTTTCGTGCGCAAGAGCAGTGTGCCGGTGTACGCAACGCGTATGCCCAGCCTACACAGCTAGGTAGTGATAGGTTCGCTTCGCTGATTGGAGCGCGTCATCGGTATGTCGGGCAGCGCCTGTTGGTGGTGACCTGCGGAACCGCGACCACCATCGATGCACTGGAAGCTGATGGCACTTTTGTTGGTGGCATGATTTTGCCCGGGCTAGCCACCATGGCTACCTCGCTAGCGGTGAATACCGCGCTGCTACCTGCGGTTGATAAGGCCGATAGAGCGCGCGTGTTTGCCGATAACACGCATGACGCCATTATCAGTGGATGTTTGTCGGCGCAGGTGGGCGCTATCATGCATGCGTATGAGCAGCGCACGGATCCATCCGCTCGATGCGTGCTCTCTGGCGGCGCTGCACATTACCTTGGCCCGTATTTGCCCATACCATTTGATGCAGTGGATAATTTGGTTTTGTTGGGCTTAGATGCCTCTGTGAGGGGAGTCTGTTAATGATATTTAGACTGTTGTTCTGGTTATTATTGTTATCCAATTTGGTATTGCTCACTTTGCTGCCTGGGCCTCTACCATGGACGGCGACGCTCGAGCCGCAGCGACTCTTGCAGCAAGTCCAGCCCGAGCGCGTCACGATGGTTGTAAATTCAAACACAAACGACACGGCGACGGCCACACCTAGCCCCGAGCCGTGTGTAGAAATTGGCGACTTTAGTGCCTCGTCCGCGGCAAAATTTGAATCGCGGCTGGCAAAACTAAAGCTCCCTTCGCTGCCGCTCAAACAACAAGTTCAAACCCCTCAGGCTAGCTTGGTATTCATTCCGCCTCAGTCAGATGAGGTCAGCGCCAATCGTCGCATCACCAAGTTGCGTGCGCTGGGTTTTACCGATGTGTCCGTGGTGAGAGAGCCGCTCGCGCGGCGCTGGGGCATTTCAGTGGGCTTGTTTAGCAGCCCCGAACTGGCAGCGGCGCAACTAGAGAATTTGAAAAATGCTGGCATAGCGGATGCGCGCATCGAAGAACATCCGCTAAATTCGGCGCGTTTCACCTACCAGTTAAAGGGCTACGCGGGTGAAGACAGTCCCGAACTCAAAGCGCTGATTGCTGAGTTTGTGGGAGCCGCACTGCGCAGCTGCAAGCACTAGAAGCTCAAGGCGCTTATTCGCCGGCGTCGCTCTGGGCAATCACCTTCAGGCACGATGGGCAGAAGCAGGCATCGCCAGTCCCACCCGCTTCAGTTAGAACAATGGTGGGAATCGGCGGCAGCTCCATGCACCAACATCGCTCACCCGTAGCTCCGTCCGTCATTGCACAGTGAAAGCCTTGTCCACATTTTACGCAAGCGCTCATCATTGATCTCCGTTTTAGTTCTGCTCGGCCGAGTTTAGTTGGTGACAGTGCGCCCGACGCCTCGCTTTTTAGGAGCCGCTCAGTAACAGCTGGTCACCATCATTTCATAAGATGCGAACGCGATCCAGTTTAGCTGTAAAATCCCGCGCTATTCTCCACCTTCATTTCGATTGCCACCGCAATGTCCATCACGTCGATTGCTCCTGAAATCAAAGCCGAAATTTTGGCTGAAGCGCTGCCTTATATACGCAAATTCCATGGCAAGACCATCGTCGTTAAATACGGCGGCAATGCGATGACTGAAGAACGCTTAAAGCATAGCTTTGCGCGTGATGTGATTCTGTTGAAATTAGTGGGGATGAACCCAGTGGTGGTGCATGGCGGCGGCCCGCAAATCGACAGCGCTCTTAAAAAAATAGGTAAGCAAGGCACGTTCGTGCAAGGCATGCGTATCACGGACGAAGAAACCATGGAAGTGGTTGAATGGGTTTTGGGTGGCGAGGTACAGCAAGATATCGTTATGCTGATCAATCACTACGGCGGACAAGCCGTTGGTTTGACCGGCAAAGATGGTGGGTTGATACGAGCTCGCAAGATGCAGATGCCCGATAAAGAACATCCCGGCGCATTTCTCGACATTGGTTTCGTCGGTGAGATTGAAGCGATCAATCCTGCCGTCGTTCAGGCACTGCAGGATGATGCATTTATTCCTATTATTTCGCCGATCGGATTTGGTGGTGATGGACAAGCCTATAACATCAACGCCGATCTAGTCGCTGGAAAGATCGCTGAAATTCTGCGTGCAGAGAAGCTCATCATGATGACTAATATTCCCGGCGTCATGGATAAAAATGGCAAGCTGCTGACTGATTTATCTGCGCGCGAAATCGATGAGATGTTTGAAGACGGTACGATTTCTGGCGGTATGCTACCGAAAATTTCGTCCGCATTGGATGCCGCAAAATCAGGTGTTAATACCGTGCACATCATCGATGGTCGGATTGAACATTCGCTATTGCTCGAGGTGCTAACAGAGCAAGCGTTTGGCACTATGATTCGATCGCATTAACTTGTTACAGATCGATCGCAGATTTCTTGCTAAGCCCGCATGAAGCGCAAGCTAGTCTGGCTATTCGATCTCGACAATACCTTGCATGATGCCGGGCATGCGATCTTCCCCGCGATTAATCGAAATATGAACGCGCTGATTGCGCGCGTGCTGGAAGCAGAAGCTAAACCATCCCATGCTGAGGCCGTCAATGACATGCGTGTCGCATATTGGCAGCGCTACGGTGCGACCTTGCTGGGCATGATGCGCCATCATGCGATTCGCTCTGAAGATTTTTTGCGTGACGCGCACGAGTTTAGTGATCTCTCACAAATGATTCGAGCTGAACGCGGCACGGCGTATTTTTTACGCCGGCTGCCCGGCCATAAAATTTTATTGACGAATGCTCCTGCCGATTACTCTCGTGATGTTGTGCGACATTTAGGTTTGCATAAGCATTTTGCCGATCATGTGCCGATTGAATCGATGGTGGTGCATCGTCAGCTACGCCCAAAACCCTCGCCTTGGTTATTACGTCGCTTGCTAGCATCACGAGGATTGAGTCCTAGACGTTGTGTGCTGGTGGAAGACACATTAGAAAATTTAAAATCAGCGAGAACGCTGGGTATACGAACCGTTTGGCTGACCGGCTACACACGTGGCACACGCCATCGCCCCGCCTTTGTCGATGTGAAAGTAAAATCGTTAAACCAGCTTGCGCGCCAACGTCGTAAACTCGGCGCAGGCTAAGCCGTTCGGCAGCTTTCTGGGGCCGGTTCCAAGTCTGAGTTACATTACGCAGGAAACCTTGCGGCAACCCGGACTTTTCCGCCGCTATCATCGATTGCTCGACTGAAAACAACCATGGCCAACACAAAACCAGGTGAGCGTAAGCTACAGATACTTCAGGCTCTCGCAGCCATGCTGCAGAACCCTAAGAGCGAGAAAATCACCACCGCGGCACTAGCGGCTCGGTTAGATGTCTCTGAGGCGGCACTGTATCGGCATTTCGCCAGCAAGGCGCAGATGTATGAAGGCCTGATCGAATTCATCGAGACCAGTATTTTTACGCTGATTAATCAGATCACTCAGACCGAAGAATCGGGGCAAATTCAAGCCGCCAATATCGCTGGTGTGCTACTCGACTTCGCTGAGGAAAATCCCGGTATGACCAAAGTGCTAATCGGCGACGTGCTGGTGAATGAAGACGAGCGTCTCCAGCAGCGTATGAATCAATTTGTCGAGCGCGTTGAATTAGGGCTCAGACAGTCATGGAAGTTAGCCGCCAGTCAGGGCATCATTTCAGAGAACCAGGCCGCTATTCGTGCCAGCATGATGATGGCGTTTGTGATCGGTCGCTGGCATCGCTTCGCCAAGAGTGGCTTTTATCTCAAACCTTCTGAGGGTGCTGATCTCATGCTGGGCTTGTTGGTGGCCTAGGTGGATTTTCAAGCTAGGCTTTAAGCGTCTTACGTAGATAGCTGCCCGCACACCACGCAATCGTCGTTACGTTTGGTGCGTATGCTGGTCCACTCCATATGCTTTGCGTCCAGCAGCAACAAGCGTTGCGCAAGCGATTCGCCGATTCCAGCCACAATCTTTAGTGCCTCTGCCGCCTGCATCGTGCCAATGATTCCAACCAACGGCGCAAACACACCCATGGTTGAGCATTGCTCTTCTTCGAAGTGCTGATCAGGCGGAAATAAGCAGGCATAACAAGGTGTCGTGCCTGAGCGAGAGTCAAACACCGCGACTTGCCCATCCATGCGAATCGCTGCACCCGACACCAAGGGTACGCGCGCCTCAACGCAAGCGTGATTAATCGCGTGTCGGGTTGCGAAGTTATCCGTGCAGTCCAGTACCACACTGGCGTTCGCTACTAAGCTAGCCAGCGTAGCCGCGTCAGCGCGTGCACAGACCGTGACCACCTCGGTGTCCGGATTAATTTGCGCCAGTGTGTGTTTGGCAGATTCAGCTTTGTGTTGACCTACGCTCGCTGTCGTGTGAACGATCTGTCGTTGTAAATTAGTGAGATCAACCACATCGTGATCGACTAATGTGATTTTTCCTATGCCAGCCGAGGCGAGATACATAGCCACAGGCGAGCCCAAGCCACCAGCGCCAATCACCACCGCATGGGCAGCGAGTAGTTTGGCTTGGCCATCGATACCAACCTCATCGAGCAGAATGTGGCGCGAGTAGCGCAGCAGTTGTTGATCGTTCATCAGACTAGGAATGAAAACGGCCGCATCACTGCGGCCGGTAAGCTAATGAAAGCGCGATTACTTCTTATCGCTTCCATCCGAATTATTAATCGTCGATTCTTTTTTATTTTCGACTTTCGCAGATTTCGACAGTTGCACTGTCTGACCCTTAAGGTGATTCAGCGCTTGCGCCAGTTGGAAATCTTCTTTGCTGCCGAATTCCAGTGGTTTGCGTTTTTTCTCTGTCGCTGCGATACGTTTCTGTTCTTCGAGTTCATCGACAATGTTGGCGCCGTTGCCCGCTTCTTTGTCTTTGTCGTTCGACAAATGTTTTTGCAGATCCGCTTCTCTCAGGCGCAAACCATTCATGCCATCGCCATCAGCGTATTCATCCACCATCAAATCAGGCACGATACCTTTCGCCTGAATCGAGCGACCATTCGGTGTGTAGTAACGCGCAGTAGTTAGTTTAACAGCCGTGTCGGCCGAGAGTTGACGTATGGTTTGTACCGATCCTTTGCCAAAGGTTTGTGATCCCATAATCGTGGCGCGTTTGTAATCTTGCAGGGCGCCCG
>Ga0114959_10003821_pt1 | contig 11712 bp, 8 predicted proteins | sample C_130625_EF_Meta_FD_87317 | JGI IMG/M metagenome (GOLD analysis project Ga0114959, IMG submission 87317) | Freshwater microbial communities from Lake Croche, Canada to study carbon cycling - C_130625_EF_MetaG | ecosystem: Environmental > Aquatic > Freshwater > Lake | place: Lake Croche, Canada...
GCCGTGAAAACCAAAGTATCCACAGAATCCATCGCCAAAAGAACTGAAAGGAAAACGGTCACATCAGGATGTGGGCAGGGAACCATGTTTGGTGACTTCATGAATGAGTTCGAAACTCTAGAATTGCCTGAGCACGTTTTACTCACGCAAGACAATATCGAAAAAGTAGTCGATCAAATTCGCACACACCCATCTGTTTATAAAAAAGCTGGTTCTGTGCACGCATGCGCTGTATTTAAAAATCAGGCATCCGGTCCAGAACTTATCTACTTTATTGAAGACGTCGGTCGACACAATGCCGTAGATGCGATTTCTGGGATGATGTGGTTGGACGGCTTAAGTGGGGAAGATCTTATTTTTTATACCACTGGCCGGCTTACCTCTGAGATGGTGATCAAGGGAGGGCAAATGGGCATACCATTCTTACTAACCCGCTCAGGTGTAACGCAAATGGGACTCTCGCTCGCAAAACAAATTAAAATGACCATCATGGCTAGGTGTTCTGGCGAGCATTTTTTAATCTATGAAGGTGCCAAGCGGATTCAAATGAGAACACCAAGTGCTGCGGTACAAGTATCATAGAGTCTTCCCTTAATTTTAAGTAAAGAAATATTGATATGGCAATTAAATCAGATCGTTGGATTCGTCAAATGGCTCAAGAAACTGGCATGATTGAACCTTTTGAGCCCGGACAAGTTCGAATGAACGATGGTGGTCAAAAGATTGTGAGTTATGGCACATCAAGTTATGGCTATGACATAAGATGCGCTCCAGAGTTTAAGATTTTTACTAACATTAATAGTACGATCGTAGACCCTAAGAATTTCGATGAAAAGTCATTTGTCGATTTTCATGGTGATGTTTGCATTATTCCTCCTAATTCGTTTGCCTTGGCAAGAACGGTCGAGTACTTTCGGATCCCAAGAAATGTACTTACTATTTGCGTCGGGAAAAGCACCTACGCCAGATGCGGCATTATTGTGAACGTAACACCTTTCGAGCCTGAGTGGGAAGGTTACGTCACTTTGGAATTCTCGAACACGACACCATTGCCGGCAAAAATATACGCGGGTGAGGGCTGTGCACAAGTCCTTTTCTTTGAAAGTGATGAGGTATGTGAGACCTCTTACAAAGATCGTAATGGCAAATATCAGGGGCAAGTTGGTGTGACCCTTCCAAAAACTTAACACATCCATTTCGTATTTTTTGGAGGCTGATTGAGTGTCAATGTTCAATTTTCTACAATTGAAAGAATTTAAGTTGATAATTAGCTCAATCTCATTATTTAATTCATTCTGCCGAGCAAATTCATGAAACTTAAATTCCCAGTAGTAGTCATTGACGAAGACTTCCGTTCAGAAAATATTTCAGGCTCTGGAATCCGCGACCTTGCAGAATCTATTCAAAAAGAGGGTATGGAAGTATTAGGTCTGACAAGTTATGGAGATTTGACCTCATTTGCTCAGCAGGCTGCAAGGGCATCTTGTTTTATTTTGTCGATTGATGATGAAGAGTTCATCAATCCAGATCCCGAGGGAATCTCAAAAATCATTGGAGAAATCCGTTTGTTTGTAAAAGCAGTGCGCAAGCGTAACGAAGACATTCCGATCTTTCTTTATGGCGAGACAAAGACATCACGCCATATACCCAACGATATTCTTCGTGAGTTACATGGCTTTATTCACATGAATGAAGATACTCCAGAGTTTGTTGCACGGCATATTATTCGAGAAGCAAAAGTATATTTAGACTCTTTAGCGCCACCGTTTTTTAAATCCTTAATTCACTATGCATCAGAAGGTTCATACTCTTGGCACTGCCCAGGGCACTCAGGAGGTGTTGCGTTTCTGAAAAGTCCCGTTGGGCAAATTTTCCATCAATTCTTTGGTGAAAACATGCTGCGTGCCGACGTTTGTAACGCCGTAGAAGAGTTAGGGCAATTGCTCGACCATACCGGTCCAGTTGCTGCCTCAGAGCGCAATGCGGCTAGAATATTTGGTGTTGACCATTTATATTTTGTTACCAACGGCACATCCACTTCTAACAAGATTGTTTGGCATTCAACCGTTGCACCTGGTGATGTCGTGATTGTTGATCGCAATTGCCATAAATCCGTACTGCACTCCATTATGATGATGGGCGCAATACCCGTATTTTTAATGCCGACGCGAAATAACTTTGGCATTATTGGACCGATTCCCAAAGAAGAATTTGAATGGGCGAATATTCAGAAGAAAATTGACAACAATCCCTTTATTAAAGATAAAAACGTCATGCCACGCGTATTGACGATTACCCAAAGCACATATGATGGCGTCATTTATAACGTTGAAATGATCAAAGAGATGTTAGACGGTAAGGTTGATTCATTACATTTTGATGAAGCATGGTTGCCACATGCCACCTTCCACGATTTTTATAAAAATATGCACGCTGTTGGAAGAGACCGTGCGCGACCACAAAAAAGTTTAGTTTTTGCCACACAGTCAACGCACAAATTATTGGCTGGAATATCGCAAGCATCTCAAATATTGGTGCAGGACTCAGAAGAACGAAAACTCGACCCAACCTGCTTTAATGAGTCGTATTTGATGCATACCTCAACCAGTCCTCAATATGCAATTATTGCTTCTTGCGACGTGGCAGCTGCCATGATGGAGCCACCCGGCGGAACGTCATTAGTTGAAGAATCAATTGCAGAGGCGATTGATTTTAGAAGAGCGATGTTGAAAGTTGATGAAGAGTATGGCCATGATTGGTGGTTTAAGGTTTGGGGACCAGATCATTTGGCTGATTCAGGCATTGGAGAACAAAACGATTGGGTGCTGCATTCTAATGACACCTGGCATAACTTTGGCAATTTGGCTGAAGGATTTAATATGCTTGACCCGATCAAGGCCACGATTGTTACCCCTGGAATCGATATTGAAGGTAATTTTGGTGAAGAGGGTATACCTGCGAGTATTGTGACTAAGTACTTAGCTGAGCACGGTGTGATCGTTGAAAAAACAGGCTTGTATTCGTTCTTCATTATGTTCACCATTGGAATTACTAAAGGGCGCTGGAATACCTTAGTGGCTGAGTTGCAGCAGTTTAAAGACCATTACGATAAAAACATGCCATTGTGGAGAGTCTTACCTGAATTTGCTAATAAGTATCCCCAATATGAGCGTATGGGGCTCAAAGACATTGCAAATATGATTCATGCTTTTTATAGAGAACATGATGTGGCGAAGATGACGACCGAGATGTATTTGTCGGATATGATTCCAGCGATGCCACCATCTGAGGCATTTGCAAAAATGGCTCACCGTGACATAGAGCGAGTCAGCATTGACGACTTAGAGAGCCGAATCACAGCGATGTTGGTAACCCCATACCCACCTGGTATCCCTTTGTTAATTCCGGGCGAACGCTTTAATAAAAGGATTGTGGATTATTTAAAATTTGCCCGTGACTTTAACGAGAAGTTCCCCGGCTTTGAAACAGATATCCATGGCTTAGTGAAAGAAGAACACCAAGGTCGTAAGGCCTATTATGTTGATTGTGTCAAAAGCACATAGAACTAGCTAGAGGTAATACTTGCTCGCACTTTTGCGATAGCTTCTAAAACGCGGGCAGGAGCAGTGCCACCAGGATGGTTTCTGGACTGTACAGAACCTTCTAAAGTCAGAACTTGGAAGACATCGTCGCCCATCATTGCATCGTCCTGAATGTGGCAAGCTTGCTGAAGATCTGCAAGATTTAACTCAGACAAATCGACATTTTTACTGGCACATACCTTTACCGCATTAGCAACTGCTTCATGCGCGTCTCTAAAAGCCATGCCTTTCTTGACAAGGTAGTCTGCTAAATCAGTAGCAGTAGCAAAGCCTTTTTGAACCGCTTGACGCATAGCGATTTCATTAAACGTGATATGGGGCACCATATCTGAAAAAATGCGTAGCGTATCAATTAAAGTATCTACCGAGTCAAACAAGGGTTCTTTATCTTCTTGATTATCTTTGTTATAGGCGAGTGCTTGTCCCTTCATGAGGGTTAAGAGGCTCACCAAATTACCATTCACACGACCTGTTTTGCCTCTAGCAAGTTCTGGAACATCGGGATTTTTCTTTTGCGGCATGATAGAGCTGCCTGTACAAAAGCGATCAGGCAGTTGGATAAAACCAAACTGAGGACTCATCCACAGTACTAACTCTTCAGAAAAACGCGAGATATGCGTCATGACAAGACTTGCGCAAGCGCAGAACTCAATTGCAAAATCTCTATCGGAGACTGCATCTAAGGAGTTTTCGCAAATACCATCGAACCCTAAAAGATCAGCAACGCGTTGGCGATTAATCGGATAGCTAGTGCCAGCTAGTGCAGCAGACCCTAAAGGTAAGTAATTAAGTCTTTTTCTACAATCCTGGAGCCGTGAAACATCCCTGCCAAGCATTTCTACATAAGCCATCAGATGGTGACCCACTGTAATGGGTTGTGCCACTTGAAGATGCGTAAAGCCCGGCATAATCATGTGCGCATATTTTTCCGCAAGAGAGCAAAAACCAAGACGTAGATTTTGGAGTTGCAAGATAGATTGATCAATACCTTCTCTTAGCCAAAGGCGAATATCAGTAGCCACTTGATCATTTCTAGAGCGCGCAGTATGGAGGCGTTTACCAGCATCACCTATTAAATGAGTTAATCTAGCTTCAATATTTAAATGAACATCTTCAAGAGCTAATTGCCAAGTAAAATGACCTTGTTGGATTTCTTCAAGAATCTGTTGTAAGCCAGAGCGTATTTTTCCAAAATCCTCTTGGCTAATAATATTTTGCTCACTAAGCATTTGAGCGTGAGCTAAAGATCCTTGAATGTCCACTTGTGCCATGCGGTAATCAAACCCGATGGAAGCGGTATAGCGTTGAACAAGTTCTGATACGGGTTCAGAAAAGCGTGCGGACCACGCTTGTGATTTATTATCGAGAGAATTATTGGATGATGACATGAATATAAGTGTAATGCCCCCAGAGAGGTTAGTCATTGCTTCTCGTGAAAGTAGGCTTGCGATGTGGCAAGCAAAACACGTTCAAGCTCTATTAAAAGGATTATATCCACATTGTGAAATATCAATCCTTGGGATGACTACCCGTGGTGATCAAATTTTAGATAAAAGCTTGTCTAAAATTGGTGGCAAGGGACTTTTTATCAAAGAGCTAGAAAATGCTTTATTGGAAGGAAAGGCCGATCTGGCGGTTCATTCCCTCAAAGATGTGCCAATGGAAATGCCTGAGGGGTTCGAGTTAACCGCTATTTTGGAGCGCGAAGACCCCCATGACGCATTTGTATCGAATCAATACGACTCCCTAAAGCAAATGCCAAAAGGTGCAAAACTTGGCACATCGAGTTTACGTAGAGAGGCGCAAATCAAGAAAAAATTTCCCAACATCGACATTGTGCCGCTAAGGGGGAATTTAGATACACGTTTAGCAAAATTAGATCGTGGTGAATTTGACGCGATGATTTTAGCTACAGCAGGACTTACGAGGCTAGAGCTCACTCACAGGATTAAAGCAAGTATTCCGCCTGAAGAATGCTTGCCAGCTGCGGGACAGGGTGCTCTTGGTATTGAAATTTTGTCTCAAAATATAGAGCTAGCCCAATTTATAGCTCCTTTAAGAGACATACTTGCTACCTATCAAGTGAGCGCTGAGCGACAAGTATCTCGACGATTAGGGGGGTCTTGTGAAATTCCGATTGCCGCTTACGCCACCTGGGACAGTTATCAAACGACACTGCACTTAAAGGCCTTGGTATCCAATATCGATGGTAGTCAGACCATAACAGCGCAGGCGAGTGCTTTGATTACGCACTTTGGGCAGGCAATTGACCTAGGTAATGTAGTGGCAGATGCATTAATTAGGGATGGCGCAGAACATTTAATAGCATCCTTAGGAAATTAAATTGAAAAAATTACCATTTACTAGAGTCGTTATTACTAGGCCACAGGCTCAGAGTCAAAAACTAAGTAAACGACTTACACAGGTTTTTTTAGAGCATGGAATCAGCTTACCAGTCATCGCACTCCCTTTATTAGAGATAGTGCCTATCGATAGTCAAGAATTAGCTAGTGCCCTGCACCTTGCGCTTGATCAAACGGAATGGGTAAGTTTTGTTAGCCCCAATGCTTTTCTGATGAGTGATCAATTATTAAAAAAATTCGGTTGGACATGGCCCAAGCATCTCAGCATTGCAGTGGTAGGGGGTGGGAGTGAACAAAGTATCCTAGATTCGGGTATTGAATTTGCACAAATCATTAAGCCGCAAGATACAGGCTCATGGGACTCAGAAGGCCTGTGGGAAGCATTGCTCGTAGCCCAACCAGAATGGACTCATCGACGTATGGTCATGATTCATGGTGAGGGTGGTAGAAACTTCTTGTCAGAACACCTCAAAGACGCAGGCGCAGTGATTGACGAATTTGCAGTATATCGTCGCCAGGGTCTATCCAAAGAGGACATTGCTTGGAAGAGCATTGATCCTACAGAGCATGGGATCTGGATCTTTAATTCATCACAAGCTGGGGAAGTGTTGATTAAGCGATTAAGAGAGTTAGAGATTGCAGAGCAATTTTTACAGAACGAAACGGCGATTGTTTCACACCCACGTATTTTAGAAAAAATACAAGAGATTGGTTTTGGCGAAGTCCTGATGATTGAACCTGGAGATGAGCAACTCATTAAAACCTTACTACCTATTTTAAAAACAGCATTATGATGTAATTTAATTGAAAAGAACTTCAGGGTATGACTGAACAAAACAATAAACCGTTAGATTCAACATCAACACAAACTACTAAGCACAGTAATCGATGGGGATATGGCATCGCCATCATTGTGCTGATGTGTTTATTCATTTGGTTTGGTATTCGCATTAATACGCTTACACAACAGACCAATCAAATACAAGAAGTGACGAAAACAAATAGTCAGCAACTAATTAACTTCAATCAAATTTTAGGACGTGCACTAGACGTTCAGGCAGAAAATAGTCCGCCATCACCGATTGATATCAAAATAACACTTGAGATATTTGAAAAGTTAAATAGCTTAAATTCCCAAGTTGAGTTATTGCCCATCAAGCCCCAAGAGCAAAATCCAGTGCAAGACAATACTCGGGCGGTGACATCAAATGCAATTAATCCTGCAGTCAATGCAGAAATGAGGTGGTGGTCTAAGGTGGGTCAGTATGTGTGGAATCCCCTCACCAATTACCTGACCAATCTTATTAAGATTCAGACATTGGATTCGAATCTCGAGTATTTAGCAATGTCGCCAGCAAGTCAAAATATTATTCGTGAAGAATTGCGGATACGAATATTGACCGCAAGAGCATTACTATTAAGTGGGCTTATTCCACAAACGACTAAAGAGATATCGCAGGTAAAGAAAATTCTAGAGAAAAATTTCTTACCCAATGATGGCAGTACACAAAAGACAATGGAAGATATCCAGGCTGTATTAGCGAATTTGCACGAATTAGAAAAAAAGAATGCGCAATTAGCATTACCAGCAGGCGATAAAAAATAATGAGATTGATTATTTGGTTAGCTATATTAGCCACTAGCGCCTTCATAGCGGCATGGTTGTTTGCCAATAATCAAGGTCATGTCACTATGTATTGGCAATCCTTGCGTATTGATTTATCGATGAATCTTTTTATGATTCTTGGTGGTATAGGTTTTTTGATTGTTTTTTATTTTTTTAAAATACTGTCTTTGCTAATAGAGTTACCAATGCGAGCAAAACAGTATCGCGTTAAGCAACAAGAATTGAAGGCTTATCATGAACTACAAGATGCTATTGAGCATTTATTTGCAGGTCGGTATGCCAAGTCCTTAAAGTCGGCAGAGTTAGCCATGCATTATGACGGCACTGCGGAGGTTAGTTATATGGTAGCAGCCCAAGCTAGTCATCAAATGAAGCAGTATGATGACCGTGATGCGTGGCTTGAAAAAATAAACGAAGACTCTAATCAAACAACTAAAGCGATTCTTAATGCTCAAATGTTGATTGATCAACGTAAGGCCAGAGAAGCACTTTTAAGTCTAGGCACCATTCAAAAAAGTGGCGCACGCCAATTTTTAGTTCAGGCATTAGCCATGCGAGCACATCAAATTTTGCAACAATGGCCACAAATGTTGCGAATTGCAAATAGTTTATTAAAGAAAAATTATTTACCACCTGCTCTAGGGAAAGCTCGAATACATGAAGCATTAACGCAATGGATAAAGAGCGGCCGGATTTCCCAAGATGAGTTATTAAAGCAATGGAATGAATTCGATCAAGAGGCTAAAAAAAATCCGCAATGGTTAAAGCTATTTGCGCAGGGATTTTTAGCCGTAGGGAATTGCGAATTCGCAAAAAAAATTCTCGATCAAGCGCTTGATTTAGGCGCAAATGAAGAATTATTAGGTATATATCCCCAATGTACTATCCACCCCCTTGCTAAGACTCCTAGTGTTTCATTGATTCAAAAGATTGAAGGCTGGTTGAGTAATGAGCCTGCGCATCCTGCGCTATACCTTGCTTTAGGACAGTTATGCCAACACAATCAATTATGGGGTAAAGCATTACTCAGTATGCAAAGGGTCATAGACTCTCCAAGAGCAAATGTAAAAATGCAGGTATTGGCCCATACGGCCATGATGCGAATATATGAAGCAATCGAAAATCATGAAAAAAGCGCAATACATCAAAAAGAAGTATTGCGCTTATATTTAGAGTCTTACCCGGTTATTTAACGCGGCTTAAACCCTGTTTTGTTAAAAGGTTTTGCAGCTTTATCGCGACCAGCAAAGCCCTCACCCCTTGGTTTAGTAAAGCGCTGTTCAGACGCATTGGCATGTGCCTTGGGTTTGGCAGGAAAATCGCCAAAGGGTTTAGTAGGACTCTTTGAAAAACTCTCCGTCTTAGGACCAGTTCGTCTTGCATCACTGCGCTGACCCTTGCCATACTTATTATCTTTAGGCTCACTAGATGTATGACCTGCATCAGCAGGAGGACGAGGTCTATCGTTTGCCTCAACAGGACGACGAGGTCTATCGCTTGCATCAGCAGCAGGACGTGGCCTATCGCTTGCAAAACTATTACGAGATTCGTTATTTGAAAAACTATTAGAGCTATTGGAACGGCTTGGTGCACGACTGCGACCACCACCACCGCCGCCGCTTCGATCTGAGCGTCCGCCACCACCGCCACTACGATCTGAGCGTCCACCACCGCCACCAGAACGGCCGCCTGGACGTGGTCCGGATTCGGCTTTCTTTTGCGGCTCAAGACCAGGAATAATCGAAGGGGCTAAGGTATTTTGTGTAAAACGTTCGATACCACGAATTTTTACACGCTCACTATGAAGGGCAATCGTGATGGCAATACCAGAACGGCCTGCTCGGCCAGTTCTACCAATGCGGTGCGTATAGTCTTCGGGTTTCATTGGTAAGCCAAAGTTAATTACATGGCTAATTGTAGGAACGTCGATACCTCTAGCAGCAACATCTGTTGCTACTAATATTTTGGTAACGCCTTTACGAAGTGAATCTAAACGACGATTTCTGACAGCCTGGGGCATTGCACCATGAAGTGCACTTGCGGCATAACCATCAGCACGCAAATTATCAGCGATATCTTCACTTTCAATCTGTGTACTTGCAAACACTACTGCTTGATCTAAAGTAGGATCTGACAACCAGTGACGCAATATTTTATGTTTATGGGACATGCTATCAGCCCAGTGCATCGTTTGAGTAATGTTGGTATGAACATCACCTGCGTGAGCAAGTTCAATACGTGTTGGTTCATTCACAAGCTCATGAGCAAGTTCCATGATCCGCGGTGCAAATGTTGCTGAAAACATCATTGTTTGAGCAAGATTTTCACAGCGACGATGGATGTTTTCCAGATCTTCTGCAAAACCGAGATCAAGCATACGATCAGCCTCATCGACCACAAGATGATTTACTTTATCAAGACGAATCGCGCGGCTATCATTCAAGTCGATTAGACGACCTGGCGTTGCAACAACAATTTGCGCGCCTTTTAATGAAGCAATTTGTTTGCCGTAGGGCATGCCACCCATGATGGTTGCAATCCGAATGCCGCGGGCAAATTTAACAATTTCTATTGCATCTGCAGCAACTTGTTGCGCTAATTCACGGGTAGGGCAAAGAACTAGAATGTGTGGTTCAGCGCGACCAGGTACAGGCTTACCGTTGGGATTTGCAGTTAATAATTGATGAATAAGGGGTAACAAAAAGGCAGCAGTTTTACCGCTACCTGTTTGACTGCTCACCATTAGATCTCCGCCGAGAATAGCAGCGGGAATAACCTCTTCTTGAACTGGTGTCGCAAATTCGAAACCTAGTGCGGTAGTTGCCTCAAGAAGGGCGGGGTGTAAATTTAATTCTTTAAAAGTAATAGGCATATCAATTCCCCGATGTGGGGATCTCCAAAGTTGTTAGTACCTTCAAAAAGGTACAGGTCGTCAAAAGGCATCGACCATCAACATGAGGAGTAGGCGCTTCCCGAAACTCTAGGGAAAATATCTATCAAATCTAGATACGACTACGTCTTAAAGACTTACAGACATACCAAAGAGGCAATTTGTGTCAGCAGTGCTGGGGACGATGAAAATACTACAGTGCGAACTATACCACGAAACTATCAGGGTTGTCCCTAATTCGTGGAAAAAACATCAGAATTAGTGTTTTCCAAGTAATTTCAATAAGTTAGCTACTTTTTTTCCATAAGGTGGGTGCGCAAGTTTCGTCCCGCCCAAACTTCGGAACCCCAAAAATCCCTTCATAGAGAAGATGGGTTTTTGGTGGGAGAACGTATCAAAGCCAAATTTGCCATGGTAATTACCCATGCCACTTGCCCCCACCCCACCAAACGGTAAATAGGGATTACTAAAGTGCAGAAGAGTGTCATTCATGGTGACGCCGCCAGCTTGCGTATTTTCCATTAATACATTGAACTGAGCGCGATCAGACCCAAACCAGTACATGGCTAACGGGTGTGGTTTTGAGTTAATAAAGGCAATTGCCTCCGTTAATTCGTCATAGCCAATAATCGGCAGTATTGGTCCAAAAATTTCCTCATTCATAATTCTTGAAGTGCTGATGGCACCAACAACAATACTTGGCATCATGGCATTGACGGTAGATGGTTTTTCACTCAAGGGGATGATAGAAGCACCTTTATCACTGGCATCCTGAAGCAGGGCTGCCCACCTTAAGGATTGTTGGTCATCAATAGCATGTGTGAGAGGAGTATGTTCTCCATACATCGTTTCAAATGCAAGTTTTAATTGTGCAATCAGTTCATCTTGAAGTCGATGTGGAACCAGAATATAGTCTGGAGCGATACAGGTCTGCCCACAATTAAATAACTTACCGTAAAGGATTCGACTAGCGCAGTCTTTTAACGAGGCCGTTTTATCAATAACCACTGGTGACTTGCCACCCAGCTCCAGAGTTAATGGGGTTAAATTCTCAGCCGCCGCTTTAGCAACCAGTTGACCAGTTGACGTGCTCCCGGTGAACAATAGATGATCAAAGGGCAGATTTGCAAAATATTCTCCAACCTGAGCATCACCATTAATAACAGTGATTTCTGATGGATGAAAATATTGGGCGATTAATGTAGCTAGGTATCCAGAGGTTCTGGGTGA
>Ga0114959_10003823_pt1 | contig 11709 bp, 17 predicted proteins | sample C_130625_EF_Meta_FD_87317 | JGI IMG/M metagenome (GOLD analysis project Ga0114959, IMG submission 87317) | Freshwater microbial communities from Lake Croche, Canada to study carbon cycling - C_130625_EF_MetaG | ecosystem: Environmental > Aquatic > Freshwater > Lake | place: Lake Croche, Canada...
ACCAGTTGCGCTGCCAGTACCGTATAATTGATGGTCGTTGTACAAATTGGTTGTATCATTGTTGAACCAAATTTGGTCTTGTGAACCGTTTGCTGCGGATGTATCTCTTACAATTGCTCGTAATTGCAAATGAGTATAGGTACTAGGAATTGAGCTAAAAGTAATAGTGGATGTGTTTGAACTTAAAGTAGTCGTAGCAATAGACTCATACGAGTTAAGATTGCCAAGCATTGATGAAGCATAGATACCAAGAATGGGTGACATTACGCGATGTCCCCTATCAAGGTAAAGTTGTTACTTGATGTGCAAACCAAAGTTGCCGCGCTATATTGAGTGCGAAGTTTGGTTCCCGTACCAGTGATTGTAGTGGTGCCATCATTGGCAATAGTTACTTGACCAGCTCCAATTTGTTGCAGGTTAATTGTTACACCAGTGCTAAAGACACCGTTGGGGACGGTAACCGTAATGGGTGCTGCGTTGGAAAGAGTAACTAATTTACTGACATCACTTGATAGCAAAGTATAAGATGTGCCAGTTTGAGCATTGAGAACAATGTTTGCAAAAGCAAGTGGGCCAGAACCAATTTCATCAGATACGGCAGATGCTAAGTTAGCCGAAGTAGGAGTGGCAAGGAAGGTGGCTACGTTGGTTCCAAGGCCAGAGATGCCAGTTGATACTGGCACGTTGGTAATGGTGTTTGATGCACCTGAGATGGTCTTATTGGTAAGAGTCTGAGTATCAGTTGTACCCACAACAGATCCTGCAACTCCGTGAACGCCGCTAGTGTAGGCACCAGTGGTGGAAAGGGTTTGGCTGTTGATGTGAGCCTGTAATTCGGACATGTCTTGAGCCACGATGACGTGGCGTACCACCGCACCTGTTGCGTGAGCAACAGCAGATGAGCCATTGAAGGCGCGGGTAACCGTAAGGGTTAGGCCAGCAGCGGCAGTGACGTTAACAAGTTCCTCAGCAGATGCACCGTAGTCAACCGCAAGCACATACGGATAAGATGTTGGGAAGCCAGTAGTCGCACTTACCGTAATGGAAGTAGCAGAGTTAGTTGCTGGCGCAGATAACGTAGTATCTTGAGCGATAGCAGAGTAGTATCTATTGATGGCCATGTAGGTTTCCTATCGGCTGTAGTGTGTGCGGGGTGGGTACATCTCTTGCTGGCGACGAACTTCAACCTGCAAGCGTTGCTGGTACAACTGGTAGAAATAACGTGAGATGTTGGCAGCAGAGCCAATAGGATCTTGCTGTTGCATTGAGTCAGCTTCTGCTGTTGCCGCTGGGATACGTCCCAAGTCAAGGTAGGAAGCAGTACGGTATGCAGCGCCAAGCATTATTACTTCACGTGCTGAGTCAGGCAAGCCTGACGCTGTGAAGTCATCAGTGTCATACTGGAGTTGGCTAGGCTTCTTAGTGTAAGTAGCCATCACAGTACGTCCTGGAATAATTCCATCGGAGATGGAGATAGTCTTTCCTGTATTCCAAGTGACAGGGTTAGCCATACGATCAACACGATAATGGCGAATTGGTAGCCACTCAAGGGAAGGCCCAATGGTTTGCCACGATAGTCCTAGAATGTCAATGGCTTCTTGTGGAAGGCCGTAAGTTGTACGAGCAGCAATCCAAGGAAAGGTTGTGTAGTAAGTTCCAAACAAGTCTGGGTAGATCGCATCAATTGCTTGGTTAATGTTTTTGCGAATAACAGAACGTGGGAAAGATGGGCTAATGGTTACACGTGCGCCCGATGTGTGGGAAGCCGCATCTGTGTTACGAAAGCCTCGCCCATAAGGGGCGACAGTTGCTGTGTTAGTAGTACGGTTGAATGAGTCAACCCAAATCAATTCATCGTCAATTTCTACGATGCCGCGTGTAAGCACTGTGCCATCTGCCACTTGGAATGTCAGAGCAGTACTGGTGATTGCACCTAACAAGTAAGTGGCTTGGTCTTGGCGAGAGGTATAGCCTGTCAAGGCTAAGGAAGTCTCATCAATAAGATCAGAAAATAATGTCACGATGCTATCTCCGCTGCTGCTTCGTTAATGCCTAAGCCTTTGGTTCCAGCTAAAGCGTTAAGGATGCCTTGTAGGTCAAGGTCAAGTCTGTTGCCGCCATTGCGGCTTGCGTATAAAACATTTAATGCACCAGGAAGGGCTAAGCCTGTGGTACCAGCCCACTTGTTACCAGCGCCTTGAGCATCAAGGCTAGGTACGCCATTGACCAAGGTGCCTGCTAGACGGTTAAGATGATAGGTATAGGTTAAGCCATCCCTGAGTGCCATTATTTGCCTTTCTTAATAATTTCGCCAGTAATTCGATCTTTGCGTAATTTCTCAGTACCGTTCTTATTCAAGACAACAATGTTGCCATCTCGGATAATGGTCTTGTTCCAAGGAACTTTAACCAAGGACTTCTTCATTACTTAGATCCGCCAACGCCTTCGTACTCACCGTAAGGTGACTTAGTTGGCTTGCCTGTTAATGTTTCTGGAGTGCCGCCTTTGGCGGTTGTGTTACATCCACATTCTTTGCACATAGTTACTTGCCTTTCTTCTTGAGCATAGTCATGCCCTTTTTCAATTCTTTTGCTTTTTCTGCTTTTGGTTCTGCCTTTTCAGCAAGGGCATAAGCCTTCTTCTTCATTGCTGGTGAGACTTTCTTTGCTGCTGCCATTAGATTGCTCCTGTTTCTTTCATTACCTTAGCCGTGCGCTTGGTAATCTTTCTTGCGTCAGGCATTGTGCCTGCGTCAAAAGCAACGCCCAGTTTGTCACTGGCCGCCCTTGCTTCATTGATCTTTTTCATTGTGGTGCCAGCTGGTTGGATACCTTGCGCTCTAGCGTCACGATAGGCTGCTAGTTCGCCGTCCCACCTCTTTGTGGACATTGCTCGTCCTGCTGTGGCATCACCTGAGTTAATGCTGAGGTTTGCTGCCAATAGGCACTCAGCGTAATTTTCATGGTCTTGAGTGTCGCATCCGCTACGGCAGTTGCTCATTATTTCCCCTTAGTTACTCGCTTACAAAATTCCATGTTGCGTTTGATTCGTTCCTTCTCATCACCTTCTGGCACACCTTGCAACGCCGCTGATGTGAAAGTCTCTGCTATGTCGTAAAGTTTGAGGTTGTAAGCACTAACGCCTGCAAGGTCGTAAGCCTTCCAATCCCACACTGCTGCTTCGTAGCAGTAGTGATTTGAACGGGGAAGTTCAAAAATCTTTGTGGTTGCATCTAAACAACGCTGCCAGTCATTGCGTCTGTAGGCATCAATGGCTACGCCATACCAAGACTCACCTTGTTCAGGTAAAAGTTGTACGCCTTTGTCAAACCATTTTTGGGCATCTTGGCCAAGGAAGCGGGCTGCCTCACCCATCCAGCGGCAAGTAGCCGCTGCCTCTACATCCCAGCCGTCAAGTTCTAGGCGAGTCTTGCCAGCCTTGAGAACATCTTTCCAACGGTTATGGAAATAATACTCACGTGTCATGTAGGTCCACATGCGTGGATCAGTTGGGTTTTCTTTAACTGCCATCTCAAGCAGTTCTACATACTGACCGCGAGACTTCTCATTATCTGGTTGGTGTTTAATAACAGCATTTAGGATCTGGCAAGCCTTAGCTTCGCCTTCTCCGTACCAGAGTTGCACTTCATGGCAAGGGTATTTCCATACCCAACCAAATCTACTGTGAAGCCTATCTCGTTCCCACCTGCTGCCAGTATCCATACTGATCCAGCCATACTGGCAACCTTCAACCCAGTTGTTCTTAATCTTGCTAAAGAACTTAGGCTCTGGAACTTCGTCCAAATCTAGGATTACACATACATCTGCGTCTTCTGGAACCAGCGATAGAGCGACGTTACGAGCAACATCGAAACGCCAAGGACGAACGCGAATGTCATAAACATCCACGCCAGCTTTCCTAAGCGCTTCTTGTGTGCCATCTGTGCTTCCTGTATCTGCGACTATTCGATAATCAGCGAACTTAGTTGCTTCTGCATACCGTTCAACGTGTTTGATTTCGTTGAGGGCAATTGAGTAAACGGCAATTTTCATACGCCTTGATTATAGCATATTTACTCTTGAGTAATTTCTATCGCTTGATCCAAATCAGTCTGCGCCGTCAGCTCATACTCGCCCTGCCCGCACACATTGCACTTAGTTACAACTTGAGCATCTTCTGGGTTGCGTACTTCAACATAATAATGACCGCAGCAAGGTGAGGTGTATTTGTATTTGATAGCCATTAGCACTCCTTAGTAGTAAAGATAAACAACGCCGTTGCCGCCTGAACCAGCAGTTCCAGTTCCAGTACCACCAGTTCCAACAATTACGGTATTTGAAATAAAAGTCCAACCTGCGGAATAACCACCTGCGCCACCGCCAGCGCTACCACCAGTTGTCTGTGTGCTTCCAGCACCACCACCGCCGATGATGATTGGGTTTTTCATTCTGTCTCCTCTGGATGGTCAATTACTTCGATGATGTTGTTATCTGGCTTTGTCTCGTCATAACCGCCAAGTCCATAAACTATTTCTCTCATTATACAATCCTTGCTGTCATACGGAATCCAATACCACTATCGGTCAATGTGCCAGCCGTTGCAAATCCACCGCTGCTTACGTTTACTGATTGAGAGAATGAGTTGATTGCGTTACCGCCAGCCACAACTCTTTGAAATAAATTGAGTGGGACTGCGATACTGTTTTGAAGTCCATAATAAGAATTAGTTGTTGCTGCTACCTGAGTGTTGAAAGCCGTCCAATACCAACCAGCGGTAAGCGCCTGAGAAATTGTCACGGTATAAGCGGTTGAAGCAGCGGTAACTGAAACTGTTCCACCATCAACTAAAACGGTTGAAGGCACCCCACCATTGTCATTGTAAATACCTAAACGAACTGTCGCTGGACCACCTGCCCAAGTATTGACTGTGATAATTTGTAATCTATCAACCGTAACCGAGTTAGGGAAATACATAGGCATGTAATAAGTCGTATTGACCGTTGCGGATTGAGGAGAAGAATAGTTTCCATTTACATAATAAGCACCTGAACGATACGGCAAGAATTGAAACTTGGCTGCGCCTGTGTCGTAGGCAGTTTTGACCGAGTTAGGCGTTGCAGCAGTTGTGGTTGAAGTTGATGAAGTTGAGTCAGTCAGTTGAACTACTCCAGTGGTAGAAGTAGTTGCGGTTGAGACTGAAAGATTGGCAGCTGAAGAAGTGCCAGCATTGGTAAGCGGAGCATTGACTGTTATTACGCCTGATGAACCAGTTGCTCCTGTTGAGCCAGTTAATCCCGTAGATCCTGTTGGTCCAGTTGGGCCAGTGTCTCCTGTAGAGCCTGTTGAGCCAGTCGCGCCTGTACTTCCCGTCGCTCCAGTAGCGCCCGCTGTTCCAGTCGCTCCCGTACTACCTGTAGCACCTGTAGGTCCTGTTGGACCTGTATTTCCCGTTGGTCCTGTATCACCTGTTGAACCTGTCGAGCCTGTTGCTCCCGCTGTACCTGTAGCTCCTGTCGCACCCGTTGTACCAGTAGGACCAGTTGGCCCAATGTTTCCCGTTGCACCAGTTATCCCTGTTGATCCAGTGGATCCAGTAACCCCTGTGCTGCCTGTAGAGCCTGTAGGTCCAGTAGGACCTGTGGATCCAGTTGACCCTGTAGCGCCTGTGCCGCCTGTAGATCCTGTTGCGCCAGTCGAGCCAGTAGCTCCTGTTGAGCCTGTATTGCCTGTTGATCCTGTTGCACCTGTAACACCTGTACTTCCTGTAAGGCCTGTAGAACCAGTTGAACCTGTCGCTCCTGTAGAGCCAGTGGCTCCTGTATTTCCAGTGCTTCCTGTGGCTCCTGTGGCACCTGTAGCGCCCGTAGGACCTGCGACTGTAGAGTTAGCACCAGTTGAACCAGTGGCACCTGTAGGCCCTGTAGAGCCTGTAGGACCTGTAGGTCCAGTTACTGTTGAAGCAGCACCTGTAGAACCAGTTGGACCTGTTGATCCAGTACTGCCAGTAGGGCCAGTAGGCCCAACAACTGTTGAAGCGGCGCCTGTACTACCAGTGGCACCCGTAGCACCCGTAGGGCCTGTTAAACCAATAGATCCTGTAGCGCCTGTGGAACCTGTAGATCCAGTAGGACCTTGAGCGCCTTGCGCTCCAGTTGAACCTTGTGGACCTGTTGCTCCTTGATAGCCAACTCCGCCCTGTGGGCCGATGACTCCCATTTCAAGAACAAGGTACTGCTCAGAGCTGACGTTATAAACGTTAGTTGTGATGGGGATTTCAACTGTGGCAATACTATCAGGAGTAATTGCCATTATTGAGTCACCGAATTAGAAACTACAAAGGCTCCTTGCAAAATCTTTGTGACTGTACTATCTGGGGCTGTAATGTTTAAGTCATACATGTAGGTACCAGCGGCTAGGGCTGCTGTCTCTGTGGCGGTCAAGGTAAGGGTAATCCGACCTGCGCTAGGTGTAATGACAATGCGCCCATTGGCTGTGGAAAGTTCAACAATGACCGAAGTATCTGCTGCGGCGCGAACTTGCATAAGGGCTGTGTAGCTTTGTAGCAGCACCACGTTGCCACCAATTTTCCATACTGGAGCAAGGGTAAAGGTTGTACCTTTATAGACATTGATGTTGTATCTACCTGGATTTAGCGACACCGATGCTCCTAAGAAATAGTGATGTAAGGGCCGTAGCCTGCGTTGTACAAAATTTGGTATTCAACTTCGGACAAGTAATACTCATGTCCACCCAAGTAGCAATAGTCTGCCGTCTGGGTATCCTGTACTGCTGGTGTGCGCTGGCGCACTACCGTTGTTCCAAAAACTAGGAGAGAATCTCCACGATCAATCTTGTAGCGCCAAAACAAGCGACCAAAGCCAGCAGGGCCTTCTTTGACTGTTGGTGGTTTAAGCAAGTATGGCATTTGCTACCTTTCATTTTAAGGGTGCCACCCCCCGCCCGAAGGCGGGGAGTGGCTGCTACTTAATTACTTAAGAAGCGTTGATTGAGCTTGAAGACTCAATACGAACCAAAGCAGCTGAACGGTAACGAGCAAAGCCCAATACACCGTACCAACCGATTGGACGGAAACGCATCAACTTGTCAACAATTGGTCCGAAGATAACGTGTGGCTCTTCGGCAACTGCTTCTGCAAGTGCTTGCTTTCCAGCAACGAGTGTACGGAATACACGAACGCCGCCAGTTGAATAAACGTAATCTGCATTGCCCCATGTACCAGTGGTACCTGTTGCGCCAGAACCGTCAGTTGTGTTGAATAGACGTGGTGACTCTACGAACATTGCACCTTCGTAAGTACCGATTGTGCCAGGCCAGAATTCTGACGCGCCAGTCTCGGAGTACTTATGATCGTCACGCCATCCACCAGCACCAGTCTCAGCACGAAGATCGTGTGAAACTTCTGGGTGGATACCGCACCAGTAGTATTCTCCCTGACGTGGGACAACCTTACCTGCGCGGAGCTTAGCAACAGCCAAACGGATGTCGCGTGATTTGATAACAGAACCAGAACCGATAGAGGTTTGTGTAGTTCCGTTGGTGTATGTACCAGCGTATGTGCTGATTGCTGAGCCAGTAGCGCCTGTTTCTGCAACTACGTTTGAACCGAAGTTCAATTGACGTAGTGCAACAGTGTCAAGGCTGTCTGCCATGTTGAAGGCGATGATGTCAGCAATTGCTGGATCAACGTCTGAGAGTGAGAAAAGTTCCAACTTGCGAGTTGCAAGTGAGGCATTTCCGTACTCATTCAGAGTGACAGTAATAGGTGTTGTGTTGCCGATAGCAACAGCATCTGGATCTGTCGTCTCTGAAAGTGGAGCTGTAACGGCTGTCATGTCGTTGTAAATCTGGAATACAACGGATGAGCCAGGCATTGCTTGCTGTACTGGACGCTTGTCCGCAACATCGCGGATAAGTGGAACAGCACGGAGAGCAAATTCTACATAACGATCATACGCTGTCTGAACTAGGGAAGTACCTAGTGACGAGCCAGAGGTATCTGTATATGCCATTTGTTCACCTTCTTTCTATGAGGGTGTAGTGTGCGAATGGGTTACCGACGCGGCCTTCCATTGGAAGGCTCACCAAAGATCAACACATCAAGTTCTGCTTTAGATTTGACACCAGCTAATTTTGAGGCTGTGTCTTGATCGCGTGATGGTGTATTCGCATTGTGGGTAACTGCGTTAATACGCTGTACCGCCATTGCATTTTCTGTTGGTGTGTCGTCGGGTTGAGTAGCATCTGCTGAGTTTGAGAAACCGAATACATCGGCATTTTCTGCTAACCAAGCATCTACTTGCTCAGGCGTACTTACGTCGCCAGGAATAAACTTGGCGACCTTATCAGGTACGCCTTTCGATGCCAATACTTCTTTGACTGAACGAGCGCGAAGATCCTGTTGGATACTTGCTAGCTGTTCCGTTAGTTCCTTCTTTTCCTTCTCTGCACGGCGTAAAGCCTTGCGGAGATTGGCTGGACCTTTATCATCAGTTTGTGACTGATCTTCAATGTCCATGTCGTCATCGTCATCTTCATATTGGTTTGCCATGTGGCACTCCCTTTTCTAGTTGAGACGCAGACCGCAACACTTCCCAGGGGAAGGAGTGGTGGCTTCTGCTACTGGTCTTCGGTTACACAACCCCTATGCCAGTGAGTAGGGGTAGGTCTATGTGGGCTAGAGAGAACCGCTTTGGTCCATTCCTAAGCTGCCCTTGCCTGCTCCTGCGGAGCCGCTAAATACGTTAACGCGTTGTTGGCGTTGACGTTCTAATTCTTGTTGTGCTGCGGCAGAACCTGCGCCACCAAACTGGGCGCTAAGTAATTCTTGTCCAGCAGCACCAGCATTTGCTGGTGCATAAGTTGCTGCTAATGCTTGTTGCTCAGGTTGAGACATTGCAATGTTTCTAAATCCTGCTTGTGCTTGAGCCTGCGTAACATCAGGACCGTATAATTCAGCAGTTGCTTGGTTTACGCCAAGTCCCTGCTTAGCAGCAGCGGTAGCAAACTGAGTTGCTTCTACTTGCTTTTGGATCAAAGGCATAGCAGCATTTGGATCAAGCAAGTGAGCAATAGCATGACCCTGGTCAAGGCCATAAAGGTTCTGCATTTGTTGTGCATAGAAAGGATCAGAGTTGGCAATAACGTCCTTGGCTAAACTTACGCGACTCTGTAATTCGCTAGGAGATACATCGTTGCCAATGAAATTGGCAAAGCCAGCCTTTGTGTTATAAAAACCATTTGGCGTACCTGCGCTACGCAAGATTTCATTATAGGTAGATTCAAGGTTGAGGTATTGCGATGGGTTTAGAGGCGCTAAACCTTTAGCCATGCGGGCAGCGTTGCCAGAAAAGCGTTCACGATAAGCAACAGCTAATGGATCTTGGCTTTTTGGATCTTGAGCAATGAGGGAAATTGTATCTCCACTAAAACCTTGCTTAACAAGATTAGTAATTGCTGATGCAATTCCTTCACCAAGTCCGTATGAGTTGAACAAAGAAATAAGGTTCTGTGTGGCGTCAACTTGCTTAGCAATAGATTGATCTGTCACGCCTGTGTAGTCAGTTCCAAGCACTTGATTAACAGGTCCGCCTGGGGCTTCAAGAGCAGCGGCAGTTTTTGCTGCTTCTTCTGCCTTGGCCATATCTGCTTCGTTGGCTTTGCTTACTTCTTCATTGGCTGCAACAGCGGCATCTACCGCTTCTGCACTTTGTAAATTTGCGGCTTGCTCTGATTTGGCAGCAGCTATGTCAACATTTGACTTAGCCATGTTGGCCTTCATTGCGGCAGTAAGTTGCGCTTTAGTTAAAGGTTTTGCTGGTTCTGGCACCTCTGGTGCTGGGCCAACGCCACCAAGGTACTTGCCTAAGTCAGCTGGGTCAATAGTCGCCATTAGTACGCCAATCCGAAGTTACGAAGTACTTGCAGTCCTACATTGTCTAGGCTCTGACGAGCATTTTGGGTATAGCCCCAGCGTGGGTCATTGCGTAGTTGTTGCTCAAACTCGTAGAGCGATTTAGTTTGTGGCTTACCATCTGGGCCTACTGCGTTGAGAGCAGACTTAATTGTATCATTTGAAAGGTCAATACCTGTTGATGGGATTTCAAGGATGTTAGACATTGTTTGAATGTAAGGATCTGCCAATGTCTTTAGGTTAGTTCCAGCCTTGATCTTGTCAGAAAATTGCGGGTAAAGGCTAGCTGCGCTTTCACGCAGTAACCCGCTAACAGTGTTTTCATCTGTTTTGCCAGAAACAATGTCCATAGCATGCTGGCGAGCAGCATCATCTGAAAGTGGAATACCATTCTGGAAAGCAAGGTTTTTGAGGCTTGTGAAGTACTGCCCAGCAGGACCTTCTGGAATGTTTAACTTGTTTACCGCTGGTCCGCCAGATAGGTACTGTTGTTTGATGCGAGCATCAATGTAATCACCAAGATCGGTACCTTGGTTTGTTAAATACTTAGTATCTTTTAAGATGCCGTTTTCGTAAGTTTCTTTAATGGTAGATTTTGTCTGACCATCTGGGGAAAGATACTGGGCTTTAACCTCTGGAAGCATGGCAATTGACTCTTGTGGAGTTGCATTTCTGCCATAGTATTTTTGGTAATACTTGTTGATGTCATCTACTATGGCAGCATCGCTAGGCATAGTTCCAGACTCTTGAGTGCGAGTAAATGTGCCAGACTTAGGTGGCTTAGCAGTTGATGTGGCAGTGGTGTTTGCACCACCGCTGGGCAAATTAAGACTTTTTACAAGAGCATCCCAAGCAGCTGTCATTATTTATTCTCCTTTGGAGTCAAGTACTTATCATAAACAAGATCCTGTGAAAGCAATCTGTCATACATTTGCTTAAAGCCGTCATCTTGGCTTAGCTTATTTACCATTGCATCGTAAGCAACTTGCAAGTCTTGATTTGCTTTTGCATTAAGGGTTTTGGTTGAACGGCTTTGAAGTTCTTGCGCCAACACTTGCCTAAAGTTTAAGTAAAGCCTTACCGATTTCCAAGTAGGATCATCTTTATGATCTTCCATGAATTTCTTGTTATCAAGAACCTTGCCTAAACCAAGAATTACTTGGTTAGTTTTAGCGCCATTAGTATCTAAATAATCATCGTACCAAGCAGTTTGAATTTTTTGTCCAGTATTTTTATCAACAACTGGATTGCCTTGAGCATCTCTAGCATAAGCAAGTTTATCAATTACTGCTTGCTTAATAAGTTTTATGTCTTCTGCGCCTTTTTGACTGATTGAAGTAAGCCTTCTGGCTTTTAATTCTTCATCAATCGCATCGGCAAGGACGCCATAGGTAGCCCATCCTCTTGATGCTTCGTTCTTTTTGCGAGCCTCGATTGGACTTTGAGCTTGCTTAAATGTATCTGGGCTACTTGGAGAAACCTTATTGGTTGAAAGCCAATTGTAAGCAGCTGGAGAAAACTTACTGTCTTTTGGATCGTTGACAACGAAACCAACTAAAGCAGGAATTTCTTTGTAAATGTCACCAACAAGGTCTGAGTATTTACGAGCATTAATTACAGCACTTTCAGTGCTGTTAATGCTAGCAGGATTTTTTGAAAGACTTGTAGCAAAATCAAAGAAATCTGGATAGCCCGTTTGTGGGTCAAGGAACTTACGGTCTGCATCTAATCCGTATTGCTTTTGGAAAGCACGGTATTGATCCATGTAAAACCGATAAG
>Ga0114959_10003825_pt1 | contig 11702 bp, 7 predicted proteins | sample C_130625_EF_Meta_FD_87317 | JGI IMG/M metagenome (GOLD analysis project Ga0114959, IMG submission 87317) | Freshwater microbial communities from Lake Croche, Canada to study carbon cycling - C_130625_EF_MetaG | ecosystem: Environmental > Aquatic > Freshwater > Lake | place: Lake Croche, Canada...
AACAAGATCCCGAATTGCGAAGCGGACTCGGGAGTAGCACAAAATATTCGGTGCGGTAGCTCAGTTGGTAGAGCAATGGACTGAAAATCCATGTGTCGCCGGTTCAACCCCGGCCCACACCACCAGAAGGCCTGCAAAAACGTGCAAATAGCTGTTTTTCAGGCCTTTTTACATTTTAAAAATGCATATACGTGCATAAGTCGCCTCAATGTTGCACTAATTTAGCAACATACCTGCAACAGAAAATCACGTAACTCTCTCTTCTTCTCTCTCGTTTTTCACGCATTAAATTGCTTCGTTTTGCACCAAAATCGAAACGAAATTTTATGCACTTTTAAACCTTAAATTTTATAAAAAATGAGAAGAAACAACCTAATGGAATCGGCTGACTTCAGCATCTTTTTCCACCTTAGAAGAACGTTTACCTATGAGAATGGAGAACACCCTATTGTGATGCGGGTCAACTATCACAAAATCAGAAAAGATATCGTAACAGGTCTTTCCTGCCTTGCTGATTATTGGATTTCGGAAAAAAATATGGTTGAGCCCATTAGTGACGAGGCCATCGCTATCAATGAAGAATTGGTACTCATCAAAGAGAAATCCAAAGAGCGCTACCGTGAATTAAAGGAAAGCAAAAAGCCTTTCAGTGTCAACGAACTTATCGATTGTCTCAAAGGAAAAGAACCGCCACCCCAGTCTGTGATGGAATACATGGATATCAAAATTAAAGAGCTGGAAGATTCCGTTGATATCGATATGCAGGGAACTACTTTTTATAAGTACAAAAGAGTGAAGCGGTATCTTGAAGAGTTTCTGATGAGCAGTAGAAATTTTAAAAACTATCCGGTAAGTGGAATTGATTTAGACTTCATCAACAAGTTCAGCAACTTTCTGCGCAAGGAAAAGCAAAACGGACAAAACTCGGTTACCGCTTTATTAAGTGTGCTAAGATCAGTTTTAAAACTAGCCATTGAAAGCGGTGTCATCCAAAAGAACCCTTTTGATTCAGTTCATTTTAAAAGAAAGCCAGTGAACAGAGAATATCTTTCCATAGAAGAATTAGATCAATTACAGCGGCTCTCCGATTTGCAACCAGATTTAGAATTGGCCCGTGATTTATTTTTATTTGCCTGCTACACCGGACTGGCTTATTCGGATATCACAGAACTCAAGAAAGGGCATATCAATATCGACCAAGACGGAAGCAAGTTTATTCATAAGGCTCGTTACAAAACGGATATCATGAGTTTGATACCGCTCTTGCCTACTGCAGAAAAAATCCTTTTGAAATATTCCATGGATGCTGATTTTAGAAATTTCCGCTGGAAGGTTCCATACAATTCTAAACTTAATGGTAAGTTGAAAGAGGTAGCATTGCTGGCGAATATTGATAAGAAAATATTTATGCACCTAGGGCGTCACACTTTTGCCACAACCATTACTTTAAGCAATGGTATATCTCTGGAAACGGTGAGTAAGATGCTCGGTCATAGTACCATAAAACATACTCAGGCTTATGCGAAAATTACGGGATCGAAGGTGAAAAATGAAATGAGTAAGATTATGGGGATTTATCAGTAGTATTTGAAATATACACGGATATTAATTGCTACATCGCGGAGGCGTAATGAAGAGGGGAATATATATTTTGCATTGACTGTCAAAATGATTATTATATTATGCATTTGTGAATTTTTTATTCATATTGCATAATATAATATTTATTTTACTTATTTTATTGAAAAGCATGTTAAATCATGCATTATTGCTAAAATGTCTATATTTGCATATTAAATTATGCAAAATATGAATTTCTCTAATATTCGGGTTAGTGATGTAAAAATCAATATTGGAACGCTCATAAAAAAAATGAGAGCGAAAAAAAATTTGACACAGGAAGATCTGGCTAAACAATTAAATCTATCGAGAATAACAATTCAAAATATCGAACGAGGGAATAATTTCACAATTGATACTTACCTGCTTATATTTCAATATTTTGATGAAATCGAGTCATTTAATGAGTATATAAAATCAAAGGTTGATGATTACAATGAAATAAAATCCATCTACTAGTATGGCTAAAAATGATATAATTAAGGTTTTATGTTTTGATACGGAAATTGGAGTTCTTGGTTGGGATGAAAATCGAGCTGTTTCTTATTTTCAATATCATCCAGATTTCCTTGCGAGTAATAAATACTTTAATCTGATTCCTAAGACTGGTATAATTACACGAGTTAAAGAAGTTCAGGTTTTTAAAAAATTTAATGGCGAAACATTTAGAGGATTGCCCCCAATTTTTGCAGATTCGCTACCGGATATGTTTGGTAACATTATTTTCAAATCTTGGCTAGAGAGCAACAATAAAAATTTTGAAAACATTTCTGTAATCGAACAATTTGCTTATGTTTCGGATCGGGGAATGGGCGCTTTGGAGTATAAACCTAAGAAAGTAATACCAAAGTCAAATGCTATTAATATTGAGGAGATCGTTAAAGTGCTCAAAAATGTTTACATCATTGCCATTTTCTGTCTTAGTCCATCCCCATAATGCTTCAGCCAATTCGGGATTATGACATTTATAAATTAGTTTTCCGTAAGAGGTTATGGTCCTTTTAGAATAAAAAAACACCCAATCGTCATTTTTGATTTTTTCCCATTTTGATTTTGAACTCGGCTTATTTCCCCAAAAAAAAAGTTCTTTGTATTGCTTTAAGATTTTAGAATCCATTTCTGATAACAAAGGAAGCAAGTCTTCGAATTTATAGCCTCCAGATTCGGTTTTTTTAAATTTATCTGAATTTTGCTCACCACTATTTGGAGCAATAAAAATTTGATTCATTACTTTAAATTATTGAATTAAAAAATCCAAATGATTCATCAACTAAAACTCTTCTATCTAAACCTAAATTCATTGCTTCACATGCTGTTTCAGCAACTAGAGAACAAGAAAAACAAGAAGCTAAATTAAACCCAAATAATCCTTGCCCATCGGACTCCCAACACAATGGGTCTGAACTGCAATCCACTCCTCTTAATAAAGCATTTTTTACTAAATTTTCAATTTTTTCTTCCGAGGCCTGTGAAACTAATCCACCCATACTTCCTTCAGATCCATCAGTCGTATAAATTAGAATACCAGCCATAAATTCATTGCCTTGGGATGAGATGTACAATCGCTCCTTTAAACTTGCAGTTGGATAACCGCATGCAAATTCTAATTCCCTCATAATTAGGTGGGAAAAACTATGAATAACGAAATACTTTTGCCCAGATTTTTTTAGTATTTCCAAAGTACCAAAACCTTGATCTTGTTTGTCAAGTTTTCTGTCTAAAATGTTTCGAACTCTTTGATCATTCATTATTCTACTCAAAGTCTCTTCGTTAAATTGAAAAAATATTCCTTCTCCATAATTCTGTACTGCAGGTAAAATAAATTGTTTGTCATCATCTCCTTCGAAAATCCTTTTTGCATTTGAAGAATATCCTATATCACCATACTGGTCTTTAAAACCTATTCTCGGTTTATTTCTATTAAATGACAGTTGTACTTGAGTAAGTTTTAATTCTGAAACTTGTTTTATTGAAGTAAAATATTGTTTTAGATTCTCAGGAAGCTCAACATCATTAAACCTTAATCCACTTTCATTAACCTCTAAATTTTCAGTAAAACATTTGTATTCAAAGAGGCGATAATTCTCATCATCATATTCTTTCAGATTATTTTGTGTGTCATTTTCAATATTTAAAAAAATATTTTTTAATTGATTTATAAAATCGTCATTTACTATTTTTTCATTAATGCCTGCATCATTAATTAAAAAGTCATAATCAATTTTTTTATTAAAAAATGCTTCTTTTTCTTGATTTTTATCCCTTCTTTGTTCAAATTTATACTCACAAAAATTTACAGCTTTAGCTAAATCTTGATTTTCAAAACCTTTTGGCTTTAATTGAAGTGGTATGAATATGCTGTTTTTGCCTGTTGCATAATACATTCTATTCGCAGTAACTAAAGAAACTTGCATTATACCCGGACTACCTTGAAAGGAACATTCCTCATATGGAATGTTTGTGGTTTGAGTAAAAGAACCATCAACATTAATTTCCCAAGGTTTGTAACCTTTGCAAAAGCATTTCAAGCTATTTATACCACCAAGATTTTTTTTCTTTTTACAATTTTTGCACTCAACAAAAACATTTTCAAAACCTTCGGATTTATTTGTGCTTTCAGTCCATAATAGAGATGGATTGCCGCAGCAATTTTCGATTTCATCAAAATCTATAGGCTCACTTACAAATAAATTAGAATTAATAAATCTGCTCCATGGAATATCCATTAAATGACCGTGATCACAAATTAAAGCCAAATTTATTTGAGTTAATTCATTATAAATATCCATCGTTTCATAATTACCATCTGCATCAGTTTTTCTGGTGACATCTTTAGTTTTTATTGAATTACAATCTCTAGGGGGTGCGAAGTGATTAGTATTTACTCTGGAATTGTTTTTTTGTATCAAATTATGCCAATCAAATCGCCATTTATCTAGTGTTTGAAGTTTTTTGTTTTTTCCAACAAACCACTTAGGAAAATGGGTTGCCTGAACCATATAGTGATTTGAAATAGCAGTGCTTATAGTCTGTTTTATTGGGTGATTAGTCCATTCAGGTGTATTAAAGAAATCATTAAGATTTATTTCTGGGACTGGAAGTAATAATAATAATTCTGATAAACTTTCTGAAATTTTTAAAAAACCAACAAATCTTTCGTCATCAACTGTACTCAGACCTAATTCATTTTTTATCCTTTTTGTTGAATTCTCCAACAAATTAGTCATATTAGTTTCTCTTTCATTCTGAATAATATTTTCCGCTCTTTGAATAAAAGGCCATTTATTTATAGAAGAAATTAAAATGTAATTGCCGGTTTTAGCTGCAATTACAGCGCCAACACCAGATGTAGAGGAAAGTAATTTATACTTATCTATCCCTAAATTGTACTGATTTCTAGTTAGAATACTCATTTTAAAATTGATTTATATGGATTGATGCAGTTGGTTCTATATTTCTTAAACTCATTGCAACTTGCCATTTTTCTTGATAATCTTTTATATTTAAATTGTTCAAAGGACTAAATAAATCAATCTCTCCACTGGCATTTCCGACATTTGCGTTTTTAAAAACCAAATTTAAATTTTCAATACTTGCTTTTTCTTTACCAATAAGCCAATTGCTAATGGCTGATTCTATCCATTTATTGATATAAGACAAATCCTCTTCAGATAACAATTCGCGAATTGCTTTATCGGGGTTAATTGCTAATCTATTTTGTCTTCTTTCAAAATAAGATATACACCTATTGACAACTCTTTCAATATCTGTTTGATTAATATTATTTGCAGTGTTTCTATTTGCAAATTCCGAGAAAAAATGCCTCACAATAGTAGCAACGTATAATGGCATAAATTTATCTACTGACTTTTTAGTAAATGGCGTTATTGAAATTGGCTCAACATAACTGTACATTTTCTCATGAAACTCAATAAACTTTTCGTAATGAGATAAATCTCTAGTCCTAAAAGGATGATGTATTGTTAAAACAAGTCCTAAATCATTTCTGGCTACACGTGAACTAGCTTGGATATACTCGGCCGTATTTCTTGGCATTGAGTTCATCACAATTGTATTGAATCTACTTACATCTAATCCTACAGAAATCATATTAGTAGCTACTACAAATTCTGGAACAATGTTAAATTGTTGCTTAATCCAAATTTTACCTTCAGAATCTGTTTCTTCTAACGGGAATCGATTAGGACTCCAGTTAGACTCAACTCTTGCTAATTGCTTTTTTACTTCTTCTCCCGATAGCCTTCCAGTCAATTCGGCTTCAACTAATTTATCTTTAGTGGCATATATAGATTTTAGAAGTTTTTGACTTCTCATACTTCTATTGAGTACCTTTCGTGTTTCTTTTAGAATATACGTCTGAACTTGCGCTTGTGTACGACCTACTTCTTTTACACTATTAAAATATGATACAACAGTATGATAATAGTTAATTGCTTTTACTAATTCTGCTGTAAAATTTGGAGTTATTGTATCACTTGTATGATATTCCAACTCATATAAAGCTCTGTGTGCTAAACATAGTGCATCTATTCTCATTTGCATCCAAACTTGTGTTCTACCAGTAGGAAGTATTCCAATGTACCTTCTATTAGAAATGTATTGGTAACCTTTAGCATGATCAGTTTTATATTCTCTTTTATAAATTCCAAAGAAACTATCATCACAATCAATTCCTGGTTTTGGAAAAATGCTTAAACTTTTATTAAATAACGCCTCTATTTGTAGACCTGTATTTCGGGTAGTGGCAGTTGAACTTATAACCTTTGGTTTTGTACCATCAATTCTTGTGCAAAGTTGTTCGAAAGCACTCTCAAATAAAGCCACTCCTGTACCTAATGGACCTAATAACAAATGCAGCTCATCTTGAATAATTAAATCAGGTGGCAAATACCCTTGTTTAAGTTTTCTGTATTTTTCCCAGTTTCCTCTACCAAATAATCTTCTTGTATCACTTTTTTCTTCTTCATCACTAACTTTATGAGCTAATTGAGCAAATTTATCAACAGTACCAAATAATAATGCTGGTGGATGCTGGTAAATTGCTTCATCCGACAATAAAAATGGGAAAAAGCCCATATCAGGTCTAAGGTTCACTTGTGGGCCTCTAGGTTTTTTCATTGCACAATTAATATTAGTACACTCTAAAAAACCTATATCATGATTATAGTTGTTTTTATCACTATTTCTTTCATATTTTAAAATCTCCACAACTCCAACAATTGGTTCACCACAGCAAACACATGTTTCAAAAGGTATTTTTGATGGTCTTTTTTTATTTAGTTTCTTAAATTCATCTATCAACCCTTTTCCTTGATTCTGGCTGTCTTTTGTTTTATTCGGTATTTGGTTGTCTCCAACATATAAACCAATTCGAATAGGTTCATCACCTAAATATTGACCAAAACTTAAATGACCCCTGCGCATTATCTCTAATGCAATAATCAACTTGCTAGCCCTTTGAAATTGCTGTAAAGTTAATAACCTTAAAGTATAACGCATTATAGCAGCTGTTCCTCCACCTGATTCAGAATGTTTCATTCTACGGTGAAGAATAGTTAATGAAATTAAACCCAAATACGCTTCTGTTTTACCACCACCTGTTGGGAACCAAACCAAGTCAACTAATTCATTTCTTTTTTCATTATTAGGATTATCATCAAAAATGCCGTCCAAATTTAATAGAATAAATGCTAATTGAAAAGCTCTCCAACCTGCAGGAACACCTTCTTTGAAAATATCATCTTTGCATTTATCTTTATAAAAATTAGCATTAAAACCAGAAAACTGATTTTCGTCCATTAGTTTTTTTATTTCACCCTTTCCCGCATGCTTACCGTGCCACATTTGAATGAACATAGAAGTATTCATTAATCTAAATTTCTTCATGTTATCAGACCCTGCTATTAAATACCTTTCTATATTTTGCCTCAACCTTAAATAGTCTGCTCTACACTTTGCTAATTCAAAATTGGCAATTTCTAACTCCTTCTGATTTGTTAATTCATCAATCAGTAACTGTTTCTTATTTATCCATATGTTATAAGCATCAACAAATTCTATAAGTCCTTTATAAATTTCCGTATCGCTTGCATCTGAAAGAGTTGATAAATGTTTTATTTGTTGCACTTTATTGTTAGTTAAAAACTCTGGCGCATACCCATTAACAGGTTTTTGAGAAATGTCTCGGGGTGTAGCATCTACATCAGGTGTGTCGCAAAAAGGCATATATTCTGTTTTTACGAAGTCATTCCCCCAAGATACGCTACATCCATGGCCGATACCATAATCCTTCATTTCTCTGTATAAAAAACGAATTGCAGCACCTTCACTATCATTTATAGCGGTATCTACATTTCTTTCATTATAAGGCTGTAGCTTGTTTGAAACTACTTTACATTCAACTCCAAAAAAACTTCGTTCATTAACCCCCTCAGTTGCCATAGAAAAATATCTATCTGCAGTTTCAATAAATTCACTGCTTGTATTTAAAACTTGAATCTTGCAATATATTAAATCATTATTTGCTCTTGTGTCTTTGCTTATTTGTAAATTGATACTTAAAGCTGCTTTTTGTGAATCTTTTAAATCTACTTTAATAATATCTGTTAATGTATTAATTGAATTATTTTCTTCATCAAAAAAATTTGCAAGATGCAATTTGTCGCCAATAAATATCTTCTTTTTTGAATCGCCTATTGATACATCTTTTACAGTTATCTTTTTGATTAAAGTATTAGCTTCCCATACTCCATAACGACCACTAAATACTTCATTTGCATCACTTAAATGGCTTAATATATTTTGATATTTTTCTAATTTTTGACATGCTATGTATAAACTACCCCTTCTCACTGTATCAGTACAGCTATATAAAATTTGATGACTTAAGTGATTATATAATATGTCTACATTAATCAATTCTTTCTGAGCAAAATCTGGAGGAAACAAACTATTGTTGTTTTGAAAAAACTGAATTCCTAAGTTTTTTGATGCGATATTTAGAATATTTTCGACTCTTTGCTTTGGTTTTCCTTTTGAATTCAATATAGGATTACCTTTGTCATCAACGTTGTTGACAACTGGATAGGATAAATATTGTTTTATAAAACTAAAATCTGAAATTTCAACAATATTAAAGTAATTGCCTAAAATGCCAAATCCATCTAAATTAATTTGTAATACATTTTGAAAATCTTCTTTGCTTAATTCCAAACGGATGGCAAAATTTCCCACATCATCATCAGCAATTCTTTTATAATGACGTCCACTTAAAATTATTTCAAAACCTTCCTTTTCTAACTCATAAGACTTCATACAAAAAGTAAGCCCCATTGTTTTTGGGTACATCTGGTCAGTTTGGATGCCAATATCATCTTGATTTAAATTCCTTTCTTCGGTTATATTATTGCTATCATCTTCATCATCAACAATATCCTCCGAGGCATCTGTATCAGCATCAGCTTCCATAATGGTTTTAACCATCGCTATTTCTTTACCTTTATTCGGAAACAATATTCCTGAACTGTAAAATATTCCAGGAACTACAGATAGAGCCTCTTTTTCATTATCTGAATATTTTTTGTTTAGAATGTCGAATTCTTTGTCTTGATTGATTCTAACTACACGATTTCTCCCGGCACCAGGTCCAATTATTTGCTCTCTTAAATATGCTTCTAATGAAGCTCTTTTGATTCTTAAGTCAGACATAATATAAGTTAATTAGGAATGATGTATTCAATTTTAAATATAGGCTTTAATCTCATTTTATTAATTATTTCATAGCATGTAGCAATACAAGCATAAAGCAATGACTCTTTTGTGAAACCAAAGAAATCCATATCAACTCTATTTTCAATTTTATCAATAAAACGATTTAATAACTCTAGAAGATCATCATCACTAGTGTGTTTATCCATAACTCCGTATTCTACAATTGCTTTAATTAGTTCTTTCAGCTTAATATTTAGTTCTTGGGAATGGCCTCCAATTAAATTTCGTTCTCTGTGCATTGCCGCGCGGTACTCAATTGGAAGTTCTAAATAATGACAAATTGCTTTGAAAACTAACTTCTCTCTTGGTATTATTGTATTGTTTTCAGGATTGCAATATGAATTTTCAAAAGTATTTAAGCTAATAAATTGTTTGACTCCTAAAATTTCTTCAATATCAGAGTAGATTTTATTTATTCCAGATTCTTTTACTTTTCTACTTAATAGTTGTTTCCATAACCTACCATCATTCTCATTTAAGTTGAATTTTTTCCAAAGGGGCTGAATTATCATATCAATACTTTGGTCTTTTTCAATTGCCTTATTCAATTCGTTTAAATCAATCTGTGAAATAATATTCTCTAAGTTTGAAAAATGATATTTTTCTTCAAAATCATTCGGATTAATTACTAAATCATTTGCGTTTTTGATAGTAAATTTTTCATCTTTAACTAATAAAAAAGCAGAGTTGATTCGATATCTATTACTATTGGCGGGAGTATAATAAATAAGAATTTCTTCTTGAGCATTATATGAATTTTTATGATTGCTTTCATGCAAAACATCCCATTCATTAAAAGTGTTTTTAGGTTTTAGTAATAAAAGACTTTCTTTTAGTTCAATTAAAACTTCTTTACCCAAAAGCGATTCTCTTGTATTTGTATTGATTGCTTTAAAAAGTTGTTTCTCCTCATTAAATATTTTCCATTGATAAGGGAGTTCAAAAAAGTGATTTAAGAAATATGCATAACCTCTAGAGTTTTGAATAGTTATTACATTTCGCTTTTTCCAAGCATGGTTATAATCTAAAATAAGTGCAGGCTTCGTTTCATCATAGTTTAACCAATCAACAAATTTCGTTCTTGGGAATAGCATTTCTAATTGAGATAAAATCGCTATATTATTTAGTATTAATGATGAAGTAACTATTATGTTGATTGATTCAGAATTTAATACTCTTAAGACTCTATTATACCATTCTGAATTAATTTGAAAATCTAAATAGCTAGACAAAAGGTTTTTCAATTCATTTCTTTCATTTAACGATAGATACTTGAAGAGATTATCCTTTGTTTCATTTGATAGAAAAGTACCGTTTATATTAAATAGATCTTCCAGGATTAATTCTTTTGTTTTTATATTAAAAACAATCGATAATAAATTTCTTATTTTAAAATCGTTTAATTCCAACAAATCATTATTACTTACTTGTGCTGAAAAATAATGATAGGATAATAATTTCGATTCTTCCATTTTATAAAAGTCAATATTCATATATTTCTTTATAATTCAAATGAGTGTATGGTGTAAATTTCTTCAGCTTGAAATTTTTTTTGAACTTGCATTTCCAAAAGAGCTTCATATGTTTTTTTTCCTGAAGTGATAGTAATGACTTTTTTGAATTTAAACCCTGGTAATTTGTTCCATTCATTAATATTTTCTGATAAAAAATCGCTATACCAAATATTATTTCCTCTCTCAGCAGGTAACAAACTTATTATCATGCTTATATTTTGGAGGATAAAATTATTATTGTCATAAATACTTTGTAATGTTAATCCAAAATTTACAAAACTATCAATTGGCTCTGGAAAAATTGAAAATTCTGATAAATTGATGCAATAGAAATCACTTTGATTAAGATTTAGGAGGTAGCCAATATTTGAATTTTGATTATTTACGATTTTGATTTTCTCAAAAAGTTTTAACCTATGCTTTAATCCATTTCGATTCCTAAAAACTTGATTTATTTTATGCCCGTTATTTTCTGTTGACAAAACAAGATCACTTCTTGTTTCTTTTTTCAAATCTTCAATTTTACTATTCAATATATCTTTATCATAAATAGCTTCTATTAAAATCTGCCATGCAAATAAACTAGCTAAATTGTCAGTTATGCTTTGATTTAAATCGGAGTTAATATGAATATGTAAATATTTGCCATTAAATTTTTTTATTAAAATGTTTAGATAAACAAAAATTCGTTTTAGTTCATCTGATTTCTTGATACCTTCTAATTTATAAATATGATTTTTTGAGAAAACCTTTTGATTTCTATTACATTTTCTAATT